>Ga0076091_137_pt1 | contig 5640 bp, 6 predicted proteins | sample RifGroC1_FD_68120 | JGI IMG/M metagenome (GOLD analysis project Ga0076091, IMG submission 68120) | Parcubacteria bacterium GW2011_GWC1_43_12 | reverse complement strand
GGCCAGATAGCCGCCGGAGCATTTGTTTTTGCGGTCCATGCTCCGGTCGTAATATTATATTCCCAAAAAGACACATAAGTTCCTCCTTGAAATGCATACAGAATGTTGGAACTAAATCCGACCATTGCTCCGCCTCCATAAACTGTTGAAGGAGCGTTTGCGAGCGTTGTTGCCCATGAATTTCCCAAAACAGAGTATCGCCAAAATGTATTAGTATTTCCTCCTCTGAATGCGTAAATGTAATCTCCGCTTCCTGGATATGCTAATGATCCTCCGGCTCCGGTGGTATTTGGCGTGCTCGTCATTGCGTACCAGTTATCTTCGGAAATTACATATTTATAAAATCCGGCTACGCCTCCTTGCATCAAGAAGAGAGTGTCGCTGTCATATCTGACGATTGCTGCTCCGCTATTTGTTGACGTAGGAATGTTTTCTAAATTCGTCCACAGCTGAGTAGATGGATCATATTTTTGGAAATTAACACTGGCGCCAGCGACTGCATACAATTTCCCGTTGGCTTCCGCAACGCACGAACCTGTAGATTGGGCAATACCGCTTTCACCCCACGAATTTCCGGAGATAGAATATCTCCAGAAGCTAGTTGAATTGGCTCCTTGGATGGCGTAAATGTAATCTCCGCTTCCCGGATATGCCAAAGATCCGCCAGCCCCGATAGTGGACGGTGTGACCGCCATTGGATACCAAGTATTTTCAGAAATTACGTATTTATAAAATCCAACCGCCACACCACCTTGCGTCGCGTAAAGTGTATCGCTGTTGTATCTGACGATCGCGCCGCCACTTGCCACCGTGCCGGGAACAACCGCAAGAGTAGTCCAAGTTGTATTGGATGGATCATATTTTTGAAAAGTAGTAGAACCGCCAACCAAAACATAAAATTTTCCGGCAACTTCAGCGATAGATGCGCCATATCCTTGGGCTGCGCCCCCAGTTGAATCAGTTGTCCAATTTCCGGCAGCAAATACAACTCTTTCGTCAATTGCAAAATTATTTGAGCCGGAAGTGCCATTGGTTGGATCCGAAACAGTAACCGCGACTGTTCCGAAAGTGGCGATATCTGCGGCCAATATTGTCGCTGTTAGCTGAATGTCGGAAACAAACGTGGTGGTTTTATCTGTTCCGCCCCATTCTACAATTGAGGAGGACGTAAAATTCGTTCCACTCACAGTAAGAGTAAATCCTGCATCGCCTTCGGTTGCCGAAGTTGGAAAGATTATGCTGATGGTCGGAGTAGTATCGCTCGGTGGTAACCCTCGATTTAGTGCCTCAGTTGGAGTGAGGGTTAAATCAGTTCCATGTTCAAATGCGTTTTCGGAAGCGCCACCATCCAAAACCATTCTGGGGCCGTATTTCTCAGACTCTAATATAGAGGTGAACTCCCACCAAGAACCTGCGGTTACAAATGTATAGTAAAGACCAGTGGAAGTAGAACTTTTTGGATCTATTGGTAATTGAGATAATGGAGTTTCGAACGAAATTCTAGATAGGTTAACAGGAATCCAGCCCGTACCATCTGTTTTCTTGTAATTTTCAATAGTTGCGCAAGAATATGTCCAGCCTCCAGACAATGTTGGAAGGCCCAAATTGGCGCAGGTTGGAGATGAATCAGGAAGAGAGACATAAACGATTGAAGACGTGCCGGTTGTAGCGTCGACTACGTCGGCGGCGTAGATCCCCAGGGTAGTGTTAAATGTATTCAAATCCGAGATTCTGTTTGAATCCCTTGCTTGCTTCATAAGTTCTGCTGGATTCAGAGTGACGATTACCACGGTTGAAAGAACTGCGACAATACCAAGCGCTACTAAGAGCTCCACTAAGGTGAAAGCTGATTTAAAGTTTCGAGTCACGCACTGATTGTAGCAAAAAAATAAAAATTAAACAAAATTACTGATAAAAGTTTTCCGGTGAATTGAGGTTGCTCCTTTACTCTTTAAAATTTTAATATGGTGCGCGGTTCCATATCCTTTATTTAAATTGAAATTAAAATCCTTAAATTTCAAAGCGTATCTACTCATCAACTTATCTCGGTAAACTTTTGCGAGAATTGAAGCCGCTGAAATTACTTTAATTTTTTCGTCTCCTTTAATTATTGTTTTTCCGATATTACTACCCCTTTCACCGACATAAAGTCCGCCATCCAAAAATATATCAACCTCTTCTTCCCGAATATCCGCCGAAAGCAGCAGTCTTTTAAGGGCTCTCTCGGCGGCAATATTCGCGGCACGACTTATATTTGTCTTGTCTATAACCGAAGGTGAAACCCTCGCAATCGCAAAAATAACCTCTGTTTTTTTAAGGTGCAAAAACCACTCTTCTCGCATGCGAGGAGATGTCTTCTTGGAGTCTCTAAGCGCCCCAAGCTTCTTATTAAAAAATCTCCTTCCTTGCGCAGCAAGAGCCGCACAAACTACAACCGGCCCGGCAAGACAGCCTCTGCCGACCTCATCTATTCCGATAATATATTTTTTTGGCATAAATTAAACAATGAATAGTTAAGTAGCCGTACTCAAAATGTTGTAGTCAGCTCCTTTTTTATACCCTCCTGTTCTTTAAAAAACTTAGACTAGATGATTAGTGCGCTCCAACCCAATGCTATCATTAACCGCGGTCCCCAGATCATCGCCGGTATGGCCGCAAGAATCATCGGGTATCCGATTGTAGTCAAATGCTGTTTTAAAACCGCCATACGCATTATAGAGATTGGGATTATCAAAAAAAACACCAGTGGCAAAAAAATGATGATGCTGGGATATCCTACGGCCAGTGCCAAAATCCAGCCGAGCTCAACCTCTCCATCTTCAAAAAACCTATCCCGGTATTTTCGAAGAGATCTCAAAAATAGCAAAAATAAATATCCTATGACTATCGAGGCGAGTGCCGGCAGCCAAAAATGCAAAAAAGAGTAGAAGGTAAAATATCCCCCGCTCCATTTAAAAAGCGGCGCTAAAAGTCCGTACATCGGAAGGCGTAGAAAATTCTCGCCCAAATCGCCACCTTCGCAATCAACCTATAGCGCCGTACGAGCTTTGGCGTATCGAAATATTCTCGATAGGCATACAGCCATATCGCGAGCAACAAAACCATCCCGAGGAAAATATCTCCGAGACTCCAAAACCAATCACTCGCGAAAAGTTTCCCCGGGAACGAAGTCATTGCAAGTTAGATTACGACGCTGCGGAAAGCTTCCTGTAAACAAATGCGCCGGCGATCATAACCGTGGGGATGGCGGCAAATAGTCCGATTCCCAAAGCCAAAGCCCCCAAAATAGTTACGCCCAACATGAGGAGACAGAACAGAAACAACTGACCCTTCTGGCCCATGGTTATTTCTCCGCTGCGCCTCAGAGAATCCATTATGCCCATCTTTTTATCGATTATAAGATATCTCGCAAACTGATATTTCAATGCCCAAATGACTCCCGGAATCACGAACAAGATTAATCCGCCAAGAACTATAAGCCCGTAAAGGATCGTGGCTCCAAGGTACCTCCAAAAGAGTTTTCTCTCCGTGAAAATGTCGTCCATCGTCGGCTTCGCCCCATCTACCACTTTCAACGTAGCCCTAATAATTCCCATTTGAATTATCGTATCAATGGCGGCGACCAGGAGAGTAATGACAGCTCCCCAAAGCGAGAAAGTCTTCGCGTTCGCGTTTCCCGAGGATGAAATCGAAGAAAGAATCAAAAGCAAAATCATCACTCCGGCAAAAAGCCAGAAATTTTTCTTCATCCCTTCCCAGCCGAACTTGATGGCTTCCCCTTTCGAGAATTTTTTATTCATAGTTTGATTATACCAAAATTTAAAGATTTTAAGCAGCCTCCTTCAAATTCTCCACCCCGCCGAATGTCGCTTCTCGGTTGCGGATAAATGCCCGCAATTCTGTTTTTTTCTGGTCGGTGAGGGCGGCTACCTTGCCCATGATCTCGGCAAAATTCCCCGGATAAACTTCTTTAAAGCGTTTCAAAAGAACCGGCCGCAAAAGATTATATATCATTCCCCTCCTATCCTCATTTTCATCCGACAAATAAAACCTGGAATATTTAACAAGATCTTTCCAATCCTCCGGATCCCCTAGCTCATAAAAATCTCCAATATTTTTAAATTGGATTCTCTCTTTTGCGTCCAATACATTATCCTCTAATATTTCACCGGATCCGTTCATGTTTTGATTATACGTTGAAATTTCTATTTATATAAATTTATTCGATTATCCCGCGGACCAGCTTCTCCACCTCATCCCTAATTGCCCTGTGCGACTCCAAAGTTCTCCCGCATGGGTCAATAACGCTCCAATAAACGACCTTTCCGCTATTTTGCAAATAATCTGGAGCGGTGTCCGGGTCTGCCATCATAAATATCCTATCCGCTCCCCCCACAAGCTCCGGAGTCAATCTTTTTATTTTATTATCAGAAACATCTACGCCCATCTCCTTCATGCATTCAATCACATATTTTGACGAATCCCTCTCTTTAAGAAACATCCCATTCATGTCTATCCCTCCGTCGCCAAGCGCCTCAACTCCAGCAGAAGTCGCAAAATTAGAATTTTGGTCGAGCTGCCTAAAGAAAGCTTCCGCCATCTGGCTTCGCCCTACATTTCCCCGGCAAATAAAAAGTACATTCATAAGCTGACTATAATAGATATCATCGAAAAATAAAATGGCCGGGCGCGTATTGCTGGATTGACCGCCGCGGAAGCCAAATGCCACGCATTCCATAAAGCCATTTTACGAAACTGGAGTAATCAACGACTGCCGGAGCCTCGGAAGGCCTTGCACTTCGACGATATTTTGACACGCCCATACACTGCCAGGCGAGCGCAAGAATGTCGACTTTAATTTCCGCAAACCCTCGGCTATTCAAAATTGCGAGAACCTCTTCGCACTTGATTGGTAAGCCAAGGAAATCAATTACAACTGCGCAACAATCTCCGACCGCGCGATATTTCATATAACCCTCCATAATTCACAACAAAAAACCACGGGCCTCAGCATGCCTCCGCATTTAATTATTTGCAATTTTTAAGATCGACGACTACAACACAATCTTTATACAAGCTTGTCCCGATACAATTCTAAAAACTTTGGAAACTGCGAATGGGGCGGCTCCGGAAGGTTATCAAGCCTAAACCACCCAATCTCATCCAGCTTATGCGGCTCGCCATTTTTGGCCTTTGAGGAATCCACAAGAACCTTGAAGTCCAGTGCGAGCCAGTGCGTCTTCTTGCCGTCTGATTCGCGATGGACATCCCTAAAGCCTAAAAAATCGTAGGAAAGTACATCCGTACAATACTCTTCGAGTATTTCTTTGCGCAAGGCGTCTACCACATTTTCATCAAATTCCAGAGCGCCCCCGCCCGGATCCCATGTCCCGTGTTCGTCCCTTGCGTTCTGCCCCCGCTTGCTCAGCAAAAAATTGCCGTTCCCGTCATGGCAGAAAAAAACAACAGATACGCCGGTAAAATCTATACCTTTTTGCATGACAAAAGCATAGCAGAACCAACGCCCAAAACGGAACTAAGAAGTTCGAATTTTGCTTATCCGAAATCCTTACTCCCCCGATTTACCATTCCTGGAATCTTATTGAATTCGTCGACAACCTCCTCAAACTCATCTCCGGT
>Ga0076091_136_pt1 | contig 6587 bp, 9 predicted proteins | sample RifGroC1_FD_68120 | JGI IMG/M metagenome (GOLD analysis project Ga0076091, IMG submission 68120) | Parcubacteria bacterium GW2011_GWC1_43_12 | reverse complement strand
AGTATGACATTTCTAATTCCCGTTGACAATTTGATGCGAGTACTGTAATACGGAAATGATAATGTCATAGTACAGGGAATTAGAAATGTCATAGTGCGCCAAAATATATTAGTGTAAATTAGTAATTAAAATTAACTAATTTAGCTAATATATTTATGGAATATTTAACTATGACAAACAGAGAAATTAATCGTCACAGCATCATTAAGAAGCTGCTAGACAGAGAAATCAACGGAACAATCGCCGCAGACCTACTAAAACTATCGGTTCGCCAGATTAAGAGGTTGAAGGCCAAGGTAAAACAGTTAGGAGTCAGAGCATTAATCCACGCAAATCGCGGGAAACAAGGTAACCGCAGAATACCGGACGAAGAAAGAGAAAAGATAGCAAGCATTTTAAAACAAAAGTATCCTGATTTTAAGCCAACCTTTGCATCAGAAAAACTATTTGAAAACCACAACATTAAACGTGATCCCAAAACAATCAGGCAGATAATGATTGAAGAAAATCTCTGGAGCCCGAGGAAAAAGAAAAAACCAGAATATCACAGCTGGCGTAAGAGAAAATCCTGTTATGGTGAGATGTTGCAGTTCGACGGTTCGTATCATCGCTGGGCCGAAAACAGAGCAGGAGAGTGGTGCCTGTTAGCTGCCATAGACGACGCAACAGGAATACCGGCCAAAGCAAAGTTTGACACTGATGAAGGAACATTCCCCGTATTCAGATTTTGGAAAGAATACGTAGAAATACACGGCAAACCCCATTCAATTTACTTAGATAAATTCAGCACTTACAAAATGAATCAGCGAGTTGCTATTGAGAATCACGAAACGCAAACGCAGTTCCAACGAGCGATGAACCAGCTGGGCATAGAGCCAATCACTGCCCACAGCCCGCAGGCCAAAGGCAGGGTAGAGCGATTGTTTAACACATTCCAAGACCGTTTAGTAAAAGAAATGAGATTGAAAAATATCTCAACTGTAACCGAAGCCAATAGGTTTTTAGAAGAAGAGTTCTTGCCTAATTACAAAACAAAATATTCTGTTGAGCCGGAATTGAAAACCAACCTTCATCAGCAGTTGAATCAAAAAGAAAAAAACAAATTAAATTCCATATTTTCAAAACAAGATACGCGCTTTGTCAGAAATGACTTTACTGTCAGTTTTAACACTCAGTGGCATCAGTTATTGAAAGATCAACCGGTCACAGTCAGAAAACAAGATAAGATTTTAGTTGAGGAGTGGTTGGACGGCACGATTCACTTTTCAATCAGGGATAAATATCTTAGCACAGAAGTTATTACCGAACGTCCGCAAAAACAAAAAACAAGCTGGATTATTCCGGCGAAGAAACGCGACTACACGCCAGCTGCAGATCACCCGTGGCGTCGCAATTTTATTCTTAAAGTATGACATTTCTAAATCCTTGCAAGTATGACATTTCTATTTCCCGTTGACAAGCTTTTTTATTTTGTAGACCAAAATTAAAAAAAGATATAGAATAAAGAAGAGTTAAAAAAATAGAATTTTTTTGTCGCTGCGCGAGCAGGAATCCATATTAATTCAGAATCTGGATTCCCGTTTTCCCGGAAATGACATTTAAGCAATTATGAAAATAAATAACGCTTTCAAATTAATCGTTGCGATCGCGGTTTGCGAATCGGCCGGAATCATAGGATCTATTTTTACCGCGCCGGCTATCGGTGGCTGGTATGCCAATCTTTCCAAGCCTTCTTTTTCTCCTCCAAATTGGATTTTCGCTCCGGTTTGGACGGTGTTATTCGCTTTGATGGGCGTTGCTTTGTTTTTTGTCTGGTTATCATATAACAAAGCTTCTCAAAAGAAAGATAAAATAAAAGCCAAATCGGCGATTATCATATTTTTCGTTCAGTTGATCGTTAATGTTCTTTGGTCTATTTTGTTTTTCGGCTTGCAAAATCCCGGCGCGGCTTTCGCGGAAATAATCATTCTTTGGTTTGAGATTGTCATTACGATTTACGCCTTTGCCAAAGTTTCCCAAACCGCCGCCTGGCTTTTAGTTCCTTATCTTTTATGGGTGAGTTTCGCAGCCTATCTTAATTATTCAATTTGGCAATTGATTGCCAAATAATTAATTTTAAATAAAATATGCAAAATCAATCAAATAACCCAATCAACGAAACTGGCTGTTGTCCAAAATTCAATCCCAAACCTTGGCAAGGAAAAGAAATAATCTGGGATAATAAAATTTTCGTCAAAGACCGTGTGGCGAGTTTTTTGCATATTCCCTTGAATATGGGGAGTAAAATCGTGAAAAATATGAAATTGATCGAAGCGGCCCGGGCCAAACCGGCTGAGCAACTGATGCTTTGCGATGAAAATTCTCTTTGGGGATCAGATATTTATATCAATGTTTCCAAAGAGGTTCCCGGGGTTCAAATGGCGACGCTTTCGGGAACTTTTTTGACCAAAGTTTTTGAGGGGCCGTATAAAAACGCCGGCGTTTGGGCGAAAGAAATGGAAGGTTATGTTAAGTCCAAAGGCAAAACAATCGAAAAATTGTATTTTTGCTACACTACTTGCCCCGCCTGCGCCAAAGCCTATGGAAAAAATTACGTGATTTTATTCGCGCAAGCTTGAATTTGAATATGATCATTAAGCCATTAAATCAATCGGGATTTTTAATTAAACCGCCCGAATCCCAAAAAATTAAATCGGGCTTGGTTGTTTTGCAAAAAGGCGAAGAAATCGGCGAACACATAACCAAAAATAAAGAAGAAGTTATCGTTATTTTGCAAGGCAGGGCTTTGGTTGAAATAGAAGGGAAGCCGGCGCAAACTGTTGAGGCAAATAATTTTGTTTTCATTCCCGAAAACAAAAAACATAATCTCAAAAACGAATCGCCGGAAATTTTAAAATACGTGTATGTGGTGGCGCCGATTAACAATTAATTCAAACAAATGAAATCAAACGATAAAACCAAACAAATCGTTAAAAAATATTACAGCCAAATTGCCGGCAATGCCGGCGGTTGTTGCTGTCCAAGCTGCGGTTGCGGCGGCAAAGATACCAACAAAGAAATCGCCAAAAGCATCGGTTATTCGCAAGAAGAACTGGAATTTGCCGGAGAAGCGAATCTCGGCTTGGGCTGCGGCAATCCCACGGCTTTGGCGAATATAAAAGAAGGCGACACAGTGCTTGATTTGGGATCCGGAGCGGGATTGGATTGTTTTTTGGCGGCTCGCAAAGTCGGTGATTCCGGAAAAGTTATCGGCGTTGATATGACTCAAGAGATGATTGATATGGCTGAATTGAATGCCCGCAAACACGGTTTAAAAAATGTGGAATTCAGATTGGGAGATATAGAAAATTTGCCGATTAATGGCAATTCGATTGATGTTGTTATTAGCAATTGCGTGATTAATCTGGCTCCCGGTAAAGAGAAAGTTTTTGCCGAAGTCTTTAGAATTCTCAAGCCCGGCGGAAAAATGTATGTTTCGGACATCGTGCTTTTGGACGATCTTTCCCAAGAACAAAAACAAAACGAAGAATTGATTGCCGGATGCGTTGGCGGAGCGCTGCTTCGGGATGATTATCTTAAAATTATCAAAAACGCGGGCTTTGAAGTAAAAATTCTTTCCGAAGACAAAGAGATCAGCAAAAGGCAATACCAAGGAATTCCGCTGGAGAGCATAAAAATTGAAGCGAAGAAATAATTGTTTCAACAAAAGCTGTTTGGCAAATCCAAACAGCTTTTGTGTTGGAATTATCCGTATAATACTCAATAAATCCATCGTCCTGCTTTCGCCATCGGCCAAAATTTATAAAAAACAACTTTCCTATCACAAAATTATTTTCATCTCTCCTTGCTCGGCCAAAGAAAAACTATAAGCGCCAAAATATAAAGAATTTATTAATGGGGTAATAACATTTGAAGAATCAGAAGAAATGCAGTCAAAGTCTCTTAACGGCCTCTTCCCCTTTTTAAGGGGAAGAGTGAGATGGGGTAATTCAAATTCAGAATTAATTACCTCACCTTAATCCTCTCCTCAAAGAGGAAAGGAGAATGCGCTAAGAGATTTCAACTTGCTTTACGCCCGCGGCTCCAAAAATATTTCTAAAATCTTAAAGGATTTCAAAAATCCTCCCGATGGCCGCGTTCTTATTGATATCTTGCATTGCCCAAACGGCTGCAAACCAAATATTGACACAATGGATGAGTCGGAATTAACATAGAGTCATTAAGATTCGGCATTGAGACCGAGCGAATGTTGAAGCCAGTCGCAAGCTCGGCGCCGTTAAGACGATCCTCCGGTCCCACACAGTTGACGAGAACAGAGAATAACTTCGGAGATGAAGGCGGATGCGACTCCGTCTTTGGGAGCGAAAAATCAAAAAGCGTCGCCGCTTCGGAACGCCGAAAGCGACAAATGATTATGTTCGTCCAAAAAGGACAACAAAATCACGGCCCCGGCGCAAGTGCACACGCTGGGGTTTTTATTTTTCTTGACTGCCTTTCTGCTTGAGACTATTGTTGAGCAATGGGATAAGTGCTCTCTTTTTACATCTAAAAGCGCTCGTTATGTTGAATATTGAAAATGTCAGTAAAATTTTTGAAGAAAAAAACAGTCATCAAGTATTGGAAAATATCAGCATGACCATGAAAGAAGGCGAATTCGCTTGCGTTCTGGGACCCAGCGGTTGCGGCAAAAGCGTATTCTTGTATCTTCTGGCCGGATTTCTAAAGCCTACTCAAGGAAAAATCCTGCTCGACGAAAAACCAATCGAAAAACCAACTACGGAGCGTATTTTGATTTTTCAGGATTAAAACGAATTGGTTTTGAAATATTTGGACATGGTTGGTTTAAAAAAATTCAAAGATTGGCACCCTCACACTCTTTCGGGCGGAATGAAGCAAAGAGCGGCTATTGCCCGCGCTCTCATTTCGAACCCCAAAGTTTTGCTTATGGACGAGCCTTTTTCCGCTTTGGATCCGGAATACCGAAAATACATGCGCCAAAGTCTGGAAAAGATCTGGCAAAAAAATCCCAAAACCGTCGTTTTTGTCACGCACAGCATCAACGAAGCGATTTATTTGGCCGATACGATTTATCTTTTTTCGTCCCTGCCGGCAAAGATAAAAAATGTTTATCGCGTGGATTTGCCCAGGCCCCGCGATCCGCGAAGAATTTCTAGCCATCAGCCGAGATATTGAAACTCAAATCTCGGAAGAATTCAATAAAATGCTTGAACATGACCCGTTCGTTGATCAGGCTTTAAAAAATATTTTGAAAAATTCAATTTAAAATAAAAACATGAGAAAAAATATTTATATCGCGGCCGCTTTAATCATTGTTTAAATTGCCGGTTATTTCATTTTTTGGCCAAAAAATGAAAACGGGGAATCTTTGCGTAAAATCAGGGTTGGTTACAGCGCCGAAAGCATTACCGACGCCTCAATGGTTATTGCCAATGAAAAAGGATATTTCAAAAACCGCGGCCTTAATGCGGAAATGCTACCGCTGAAAAGCGGAAAAGAAGTTCGGTTAGCCATGACCGCCGGTCAAATAGATGTTGGCACGGGAACTTTTACCAATTTTATGGCGGCAATAGCCGAGGGAGCTCCCGCCGACCTATGTTTTTGTGAGACCCGACGGAAAAACAAATAAATTTACGGATCTCTACGGAAAAAATGTGGCCGCCAAGGCGAGTGGAATCAACGGTCTTGTTTTTCAAATGGCAATGCAAAAAGAAAATATAGATATTTCCAAAATGCAATTTGCAGAAATCGAAAAATCATATCAGATTATCGCTTTAATGGAAAAGAAAGTCGTGGATGCGGTGGTTGTGGCCGAGCAAGATGTGGAAATGCTTTCAAAAGCGGGGGCGATTATTCTGCCCGAATGGGAATCCAAGAGATATTCCCAAGATTCGCAACCTCGCAATCAGCTCGCCATCAATAAAAACTTTCTTGATCAGAATGAGGATATCGCGCGAGATTTTTTGGAAGCATATGTTGATGCCAATCGTTTGATTAGTGAAAATCCTCAAGAAGCGGCGAAAATTTTAACCTCCAGCATAAAGAAGCAGACCAATGGCGCTATCGATCATTCACCCGAAAAGCTGTCGCAGCAGTGGAGAGATAAAGAAATTGTGAATACAATTTGGCAAGACCCGGCTATTACTATGGAACTGATCAAAAAAGCCAAAGAAATTGGAGCTTTGGAAAAAGATTTGGCCCTTGATGAAGTTTATGATTTAAGATTTAAGGATATGCTGCAAGCCGCTCAAAATGAAATCTATGGCCAAACGCGTTAAAAATTTTCTTTTGGGATTTTCTTTATTCGCGGCCATTTTGATTGTTTGGCAAATTTTGAGCATGGCGGAGGTTATTTTTCCTTGGCTTATGCCGGCCCCGAGCAAAATTTTACCGGTCTTTTTTGAATTGATCAAAAACGGCTCATTACCTAAATTATTATTGGCCAGTCTTCTTAATATTTTTCCGGCTTTTGTGATGGCGGCCGCTGCGGCATTGATTCTGGGAGTTTTAATCGGCATAAATTTCACTTTCCGAAAAATTTTCAGCCCTTTCATTTCGGCGATTTATTT
>Ga0076091_133_pt1 | contig 6621 bp, 8 predicted proteins | sample RifGroC1_FD_68120 | JGI IMG/M metagenome (GOLD analysis project Ga0076091, IMG submission 68120) | Parcubacteria bacterium GW2011_GWC1_43_12 | reverse complement strand
TTTTATTTCATCTTTTTCCGAATGAAGGCGGGGATGTCCCATTCCTCGTCGGAATTGTCTATCGGGTTCACTTGGCCCGAAAAAGCGGGTTTTTTGGCAGCCGGTTTTTGGTCATTAATGGGAATGGCGACCGGCGGTTCCTGTTTCACCGGCTCGGTTTTTATGAATTCCGTTTTTTCTTTTTCGCGCGGAGCCGGATGATAATTTCCTTCGCCGAATCCCGCCGCGATCACCGTGATTTTGATTTCGCCTTTTTTGAGCTGCGCGTCTTGGACCGCGCCAAAAATAACTTTGGCTTGAGGATCGATCGATTCGGTGATTACCTTGGCCGCTTCATTGATTTCCATCATGGTTAAATCCAGACCCCCGGCGATATTGAAAATCACGCCTTTGGCACCGTCAATTGAAACTTCAAGCAACGGAGAATTAATCGCCATTTTGGCCGCCACTATCGCTCTGTCATCGCCCTGCGCCCGGCCAATGCCCATCAGGGCGCAACCGGCGTTTTGCATTATGGCCTTCAAATCGGCAAAATCAACATTGACAAGCCCCGGAGTAACGATGATATCGGAAATGCCCTGAACAGCTTGCCTTAAAACATCATCAACTATTTTAAAAGAATCCATCAAAAAAGTGCTTCGATCGATCGTCTGAAGAAGCTTATCATTGGGAATCGTGATTAAAGTGTCAACTTTATCCCGAAGCATTTCCAAACCTTCCAACGCGATGCGGGTTCTTTGAGCGCCTTCAAAAGAAAAAGGTCTTGTAACCACCCCCACGGTCAAAGCGCCTGAATCGCGAGCCGCTTCGGCAACTGTTGGACCGGCGCCCGAACCTACGCCTCCTCCCAAACCGTAAGTCACGAAAACCAAATCCGCCCCTTTGAGAATTTCCTGCACTTCGTCGCGATTTTCTTCGGCCGCCTGCTGGCCGATGCTCGGGTTCATTCCCGCGCCAAGCCCTTTGGTGAGATTTTTTCCAATAAGAAGTTTTTGCGGCGCCAAACAATGATGCAAATCCTGGGAGTCGGCGTTGATAGCGATAAATTCCACGCCCTGAATTTTAGATTCAATCATTCGGGAAATTATCTTGTTTCCCGCCCCTCCCACGCCCACCACCTTTATTTTGGCGAACGTCTCCATATCCGGTTTTACTTGGGCCATAAATGTGTGTTGAAATTAAAAAACAAAATTTTAAAAAAGAGAATCCTTGAAAGATACTCATTTATATCATCGGCTGAACCTTCATGTCAATATCGAAAAGATTATTTTCGCGCCGGTCTTCAAAAATGAAATCAGGGAATAAAATTTTTCATCCAGTCCCTCATTTTTTTCGGGAAAAATTTAAACAGCGAAAAATCGCGCATCAAAGAAGAATCGGAAACCGCTTCGTCGGCCAACCCCGAATTTATCAAGCCGCAAACCGCGGCAAAACCCGGATCGTTTATTTCATCAATAACTCCCTCGAATTCCTGCGGACAACCCATGGAAGCGGGAAGTTTCAATTTATTCTTGGCAAATTCAACCAGTCCCGGAAGTTTTACTCCTTCGCCCACGAGCACTACGCCGGCCGGCAGCAAACCCAAGCGATCGATTTTTTTCAATTCTTTATTTACCAAGTCAAAAAGCTCATTGACTCTGGCTTCAATAATTTCAATGACTTCCAAACGAGAGACTTGCTCGTTTTCGCTTTCTTCCAACTTGCTCAAATCAATCATATCTCGGCGGCCGGCTTGCGACGGACGAAGCGAACCATATTCGAGTTTGACTTTTTCGGCCGTATCAACCGAGGTCCTTAAACCAATGGCGATATCATTGGTAATATGCATACTGCCCACGGGCAAAACTTTGCAATGTAAAATATCACCCTCTTCAAAAACCGCCATTCCGGTTGTGCCGCCCCCTATGTCCAAAACCAAAACTCCCAATTCTTTTTGTCTTTTATTTAAAATCGATCTGCTCGAAGCCAACGGCGAAACCAAAATTCCTTCCGCCGAGAGATCCGTTTCCCGAAGACATTTGATGAGATTTTTTATAAAAGGCGTGGATCCTTCCACGAGCAACGAATCCACTTCCAATCTTACGCCGTGCATTCCAACCGGATCCTTGAGGGAATCTTGGCTGTCCACGGTGAAACGCCTGGGCAAGGTGTGCAAAATTTCAAAATTCGGGGAAACGGATATGGCCGAGGAAGCATTGACGGCGCGATTCTTGTCTTCTTCGGAAATTTCGCCGTCAGCCCGGGAAACCGCCACCACACCCCGGCTTAATCGGCAATTGATATGAGATCCCCCGACATTCACGAACACATGGTCTATTTTTATTCCGGCGTTTTTTTCCAATATTTCTTTGGCCCGGGATATATTTTTGGAAGTTTCGACAACATCCACCACCACTCCGCGGCGCACGCCTTGGGAAGAAATTTTGGAAACGCCAATAATTTGAGGATTTGAATCCCCCTCCTTGATTTTGGCTGCCGCCATGCGAACATTGCAGGTGCCAACGTCTAAACCGACGATTACTTTTTCTCTCGTCATTTAGTGAAAATATTATGCGAATGCGGACTTCCGCGCAAAAAATATGAACTAGGGAAACTATGGCTTGAGATCTTTCACTATTTTTCTTTCTATGCCCTCCATTTCATCCGCTTCTTTTTTTGATCTTTCGTGATCGTATCCCTTCAGGTGGACTATACCATGGACAAGAAGCCGGGTCAATTCAAAATTAAGCGAAGTTTTCAACAGGTCCGCTTGTCTTTGGGCTTGCGCCAGACAAATAAAAATTTCGTTCAATTCCTCAAAGCTCAAAACATCGGTAACCGCGTCTTTACCGCGATATTTTTTGTTTATTTCCCTGATTTTATCTTCTCCAACGATTACCAGGCTTATTTGTTTTAGTTTTTCTCCGCCAAAAAAACCAACTGCCATACCGGCGGCTTTTTGAAGAGATTCTTCGTCTACTTTTTCGTTAGTAAGATTTGAAATATCCAGAAAATTTAATTTTCAATTTTCAATATCTAAACTCATATCTAAACTCGGTTAAGAGAGCATTCGTTTGAAAATTAAATATTGGAAATTGAATATTGATTGAAAATTGGATTATTGAAAATTATTTCTCGAGTTCTTCTTTGGCGATTTTATTCACTAGCCCTCCATCGGCTTTGCCTTTCACCCGAGGCATTAAAACTTTCATCAATTTGCCCAAATCTTGCGATCCGGAAGCTCCGCTTTCCTTGATTGCTTCAAGCACCTGGTTTCTGATTTCTTCTTCAGCCATTTGCCGGGGCAAATAAGCGGTTAAAATCGCCGCTTCGACTTCTTCTTGGCTGGCAAGTTCGGGCCTGCCTCCTTGCCGATACTGATTGATTGAATCCCGGCGTTTTTTAACTTCGCCGAAAACAACTTCTATCATCTCTTCGTCGTTTAAAGCGCTTCGCGAGTCCAAATCGCCTTCCTGATTTCCCGACTTTATCAATTTTGAACGCTTCTCAAGCTCCTTGTTTTTAACAGTCGAATTGAGCATCCGAAGAGTGGAGACTCTTGATTCGTCTTTAGCCTTGAAAGCTTCTTTGTAGTCTTGGCTGATTTTTTCTTTAAGAGTCATAGAAACGATACGAACAAATGCGAACTTTATGCCAACCCGCCAGCCAATAGCCAAAGCTGATCAGATTATATTTTATGGATAAAGCAAACTTTATGTTGATTATCTATAATAATCCGATCGCTATCGGCTTTGGCGCGCGGCAAACCGCGAACGGGAATCCGGACATTCAATGTCCGGGATCTCGACATTGAATGTCCGAAATTCATTAATTCATTTTCGCGGTTCGCTCTCCTTCATATAAGCTAAGCCATAGAGGGTAAAATAAAGTTGGCATATCATTTGTAGGTTCGTATCATAATTACTTTTTTATGATTTTAATCTGTTCCTTCGGAATCAATTGGCCTTCTTCCAAAAGACCCATTTTGATCATTTCTTTTCTCTGCGCGCGCAATTGTTCTCTTCGCAGAGCCGAAGATTTTATCAATCGCTTGGTTTTCTTTTTCTTGTAAAATCTCGATTTTCTGGCGTTGATCAAAACACCGCTTTGCTGGACGCGGCGGGTAAATCTCCTTAACAACGAGCCAACCGGCTCTTTTTCTTTTCTTCTCACTTCGATAGGCATTTAAAACACCCCCTTCTTGTTTATCCTACAGAATTACGGATCTTTACGGATGATACGAATAGAATCAAATCCGTAATATCCGTACTAATCCGTAATTCCGTAGGGTTATTCTATCGGTTTTATATTCTCGCTTAACCTGGCTCCCCCGATCAAATGCAAATGGATATGCGGCACTTCCTGACCGCCGTTTTCTTTGACGCGAAAAAGCAATTTGTAGCCGCTTGAATCGATTTTTAAATCTTCGGCTATCTTTTTTGCCGCCATTATCATCCGTCCCATCAATTTTTCATCCTCATCTTCCAAATCGGCAATCGATTCAATATGCTCTTTCGGAATTATCAGCACATGAACGGGAGCCAATGGATGAATGTCATTAAAAGCCATCACCAAGTCGTCTTCGTAGAGCAAATCCGTTTTAATTTCTTTATTCGCTATCCGGCAAAAGATATCCATATCACTTGCTTAATCTTTTTTTAATTTCTTCCACGATTTTATCCTGCGAAACTATTTCTTGCGCTCCCGTGGCCATATCGCGAATTATAATCGTCCTGTCCAAAGCTTCTTGTTGGCCCAGAATCAAAGAAAATTTGACTCCCAAGCGGTCGGCGATTTTTAATTGCGCCTTGATTGAATCCCGGCTCAAAGATTCCGCCGCCACGATTCCGGCCTGATGCAGGTTTTCAAAAAGTTTAAGACTCTTTTTCTTTCCCATATCTCCCAATTGCACCAGAAAAACTTTTGGATTAAAAAGAGACGGAGTCCTCACTTCTTCTTTTTTCATGGCAAGAATTATTCTGTCCGCGCCGAGTCCCACGCCGACAGCCGGAGTGGGTTTGCCGCCGAGTTCTTCTATCAAATCATCATAGCGTCCGCCTCCGCCCAAAGAAATGCCGGAAGCTTTTTCGTCGCCGTCCATCCAAATTTCAAAAACGGTTTTGGTGTAATAATCCAACCCCCGCACGAGGGAGCTGTTGAGAAAATAAGGAATTTCGAGTTCATCCAAAAATTCAAGAACTTTTTTGAAATGATTTTTGCAATCGGGACAGATATAATCGATGGAAGCCGGAGCTTGGGATTTTACAAGCTGGCATTTTTCTTCTTTGCAATCCAAAAGACGCAAAGGATTTTCTTTGAGCCGCCTCTGGCAATCGGGACAAAGTTTGCTTTTTCTGCTTCGATAATAATCCACGAGAGACCGCCTGTAAGCCGGCCGGCATTGCGGACAGCCGATGCTATTTAATTGAATATTAATTTTTTTTAACCCAAGATTTCTTAGAAGATGAACGCAAAATTGAATTATCTGCGCGTCTAAGATCGGCTCTTTATCGCCGATCGCTTCCAAGTCAAATTGATAAAGCTGCCTATAGCGCCCTTGCTGGGGCTGCTCATAACGAAAAAGAGGGCCGAACGAAAAAAGCTTGATGGGCTGGGGCATATTGGAAAGGCCGTCCTGCAAATAAGCCCTAACAATCCCCGGCGTAAATTCCGGCCTTAAAGCGAACGTATGGCCGCCCGGAGTTTTCAAAACATACATTTGTTTGGTGACAATATCGGTGGTGGCGCCGGTTCCTCGCGCGTAAAGTTCATAATCTTCAAACATCGGCAAATCAATTTTTTGAAAACCGTAATCCTGCGCCAATTCTTTGGCGGTTTTATAAAATTTCTCCCAATAAGGCTGGGTATCGGGCAAAATATCGTACGTGCCCTTGGGAGCCTGAAATTCTTTTGTCTTTTTCTTCATAATTTTGGTGTTAGTTTGAATACCTAAGTTCGCCAAAAACTTCAAGGGTTTGGGGCGGCCAGGCTCTTAAGAAAACTTTTCCCAGAATATTTTTTCTGGGAAGAATTCCCCAAAAACGGGAGTCGGACGAAGATTGGCGATTGTCGCCCAAAACGAAAAAATCATTTAAACCCAGGCTCTGGCTGATTTCCCCCGAAGTTCTGATTCCGCCCGGAATATAATCCGATTCATCCAAAACAAAACCCAATGGATGTTCGCTGTTGAATATCCTCACCTGGCCGTTCAAAATTTCAATTCTCTCGCCCGGAAGGCCGATTACTCTTTTAATAAAAAATTGCGATTCATCCTGGGGATATCTGAAAATAACCACGTCGCCCCGTTTGGGATCACTGAAACGATATGAAATCTCATTGATAATCAGATACTGCCCGTCTTCAAAATTCGGCTCCATGGAAGCTCCTTTGACGAAGAAAGGTTGAATCAAAAAATATCTTACAGGCAGTATTATCGCCAAAGCGATTACCGTAATCTTAAAAACTTCCCACATGAACGTTAAAAGAGATTTCATTTATATATGTTATAATTAAAAGAAATAATGCCTTGTTTAATCCCACACTTAATCAGCATCGGTTTTTGCATAAAGAATCCTTTAAGGATTGCAATAAATTATTCCAAATAAATCTGTTTGTTGTTCCAAAGCAAATTCAAATATGTTG
>Ga0076091_131_pt1 | contig 7119 bp, 11 predicted proteins | sample RifGroC1_FD_68120 | JGI IMG/M metagenome (GOLD analysis project Ga0076091, IMG submission 68120) | Parcubacteria bacterium GW2011_GWC1_43_12 | reverse complement strand
ATTTCGTCCCGTTCGCTTTTGGAAAAGTGAGAAAAGTTTTTTTTGATTTTTCATAAATTAATTTTAACACTTCATACAAATTCAAAAGGGACGGAGGGTCATGCCTATTTTTACGATTTGACTCGATTTGACTAATTTTCCATACAAATAACGCAATCCAAAAAAAGGACACGGAGATGGCATTAACGGAAGAACAAGTTTCTGATCTGGCGCGAAAGGCTTTCGCGCTGGTTGTCCATGAACTCACAGGGAATAGTTTTCTTGACGCAGACGGCGTCAAATTTTCCCCCGGCAAAAGTCTCCATGAATGCACATATCATTCGTATTTGGAGTTTTTTCGGGGAACTGTCGTTATTTACGGCCCAGATGCGGTTGTGAGGCTGTCGGCCGCCACGGGGCTTCTTCCGGGTGCGCTCGAATCCGCTGATGTATATTCCAGTAAAAATGTTTCGAACGTGCTGGAGTCATACGATCAGCGGGAATGTAATTTGAGGGAGGTGAACCTCTTTATTCAGGAAGAGGAGGAGAGAAGGGAGCGTGAGGATGGAATGTTTTCCGAAGATCCTTTCTCAAATTTTGGGTGGAATCTTTATTAAAAACCTAAAACCCGCTACCAGAAAACGGAAAACCCGTTTTCTGGTAGCGGGTTTTCTTTTTAATTGACTTGGGCGGAATTAGATTATAGACTGATCTATGTTCTTAATTAATTGAATATCGAGTCATAAACGCATATACGCAAGGAGGGAAATATGGAAGAATCAGGGTTGGGAAAACTGGCTATTATTGGAGCCGGAGAAGTTAAAGTGATGATCCACGATGACAAGTACCCGGCGGTCGCTGTATGGTTTTTTGAGGGGCTGAAAATCGACCTCAAAACGGAAGTTTTTTTGTTCCGATTCACTCACGAGATTGGGCCGAGGCGTATCGATCAAGGGATAAAAGGGGTCAAGTACCTTTTCGAAGTACAAATTGCGCAAAAACTTTACTTTATGCTTATTTTAAATGATATGAAAAAATTCTTGCAATATTTTGTTCTTGAATTCATAATTATTTTCGTAGTCGGTTTAATAGGGTATTGGATTTTAGACGTGCCGTTTAATCTTTTGCAAACTTTCTTTTCGTCCATTGTCGCCGGAGCAATCATAGCTTTTGCCATGCTTTCATTGCCAAAGCGCGGTTAATAAAAAAGATTATTTAGCACTTTTTTAATTCTTATTTATGCAACAAAATATCATCGCTCTAAAGGATTCCATAGAATATCAAAGCGGTTCCGTGGTGAGCAAGGAAATCATAAAAAGAGAAGGCGGCACGATAACTATTTTTGCTTTTGACGAGGGACAAGGATTGAGCGAACATACCGCTCCGTTCAACGCGTTCGCGCTGATTCTGGATGGCGAAGCGCAAATCAATATCGGGAAAACGCCGCACACTCTTATCGAAGACCAATTTATAGAAATGCCCGCCAACGAGCCCCATTCATTAAAAGCGTCCAAAAAATTCAAAATGCTTTTGGCGATGATAAAATAATGACAGAATAGAAAATTCGGTGCCTTTTTTAATTAAAAATCCGCTCTTGCGAGCGGATTTTTGAATCTCTGAATTCAATAAAAGCTTTAGGAAAGATGTTTCGAAACGAGTTTCGTCATTTCGAACATATTGACGGTTCCTTTGCCGCCAAATACCGCCTTTAAATTATCATCGGCGTTGATGTTCCTTTTGTTGCTTGGGTCCTGAAGCTCATTTTTCTTGATATACTCCCAAAGTTTTTTTACGACTTCGGATCTGGGCATCGGACCATCGCCAACTATTTTGGCCAGCTCGGGACTCACCTTCAACGGCTTCATAAAAGCCGAATTTTTTTCTGCCATAAGTTTATTTTTAGTTTATTATTAAAACCGGCAACCTTTATATGAGTATACCATAAACCAATGGAAAATCAAAGGCGGGCGCCGTTTTTGGCAAAAATTCAATGAAAATCCTCGTTGGTCTTTTTGGTTGGAGCGCGGCTATTCTCGCGCTCATTTGGCGGAATCCGCATTTTGGATGGATTCTTATAAAACCATTGACAGGGAATAGTTATGGGTATATATTCATAATATACGCATATAAGGCGCATATGATCAAATAAGAAGCCAGAAACTGAAAGGTCGGCTGGCTGTGTAATAAAAAAAGGAAATTAAAATTATGCCAAAATTTGACGGATCAAGACCTTGGGGCATGGGACCGGGAACCGGTTGGGGAAACGGCCCTTGCTGCGGAGGCGCCGGGTGGAGAAAAGGCGGAGCGGGAATGGGTTTGCGGAGGTTCTACAACAAGAAAGAAGAGAAAGAGGATATCGAAGGCGAGATTAAAGTCATGGAAGAAGATTTGCAAGCGTTAAGAGAACGCTTGTCGGAAATCAGCCAGGGCAAATAAAAAGAAGGCTTGGAGAGCCGGCCTTTCCGAAAGGAAAGGCCGGCGGAGCCTTCTCGTTAAAATTTTATTAAAATTATGGTAAACTTTCAATATGAGGCCCAGACTTTGCAGGAAAATCGGATTTAATCCGGAAATCACGTATTTTAAGCCGCGAGGAGTGCCGATGCGGGATTTAGAGTTGGTTTATTTGACCCGGGAGGAATTGGAGGCTTTAAGGTTGAAAAATATAGACAATCTCGAGCAAATTGAATGCGCCGAGAAAATGAAAACTTCCCAAAGCACTTTCCAGAGAATTTTATCTTCCGCCTATAAAAAAGTTTCAGACGCCTTAATCAATGGCAAGGCTATTGAAATAATCAAGTAAAAGTTGTTTTTCTTCGTCTTAAGCCGCCAAAGGGCCAAGCGGGCGCCGGACGCGGGAAATCTTGTTGACAAAGATTTTTTGATATGTTATTGTTTCATTGCTTAGCTTGGTAGAGCCGGGCTATTTTTTTATATTTTATGCCCAAAAAAGAAGCGCTGCTCAGATTTGATAATGTGTCGTTTGAATACGGTCCGCAAAATCCCATTCTTGATGAGGTTTGTTTTTTGTTGCGGAGCGAATCTAAAATCACTTTGATGGGGCAGAACGGTTCGGGCAAAAGCACTATTTTCCATTTGATTGCCGGCGATTTGAAGCCCGATTCGGGGCGAATAAACATGGATCAAAAACCGCTAGTGGCCATGGCGCGCCAAGTTGTTCCTCGGGATCAGATGAAATTGACTGTGCGGGAATTCTTTGCCAAATGTTTCTGTGAAAAAAAATACGATTTGGATCTTCGGATTGAAGAGATATTGAAAGTGGTGAACCTCGCGGCGCCCCTTGAAAGGACAATCGATTCATTTTCGGGCGGCCAGCAAGCCCGCCTCCTTTTGGCTTGGGCCTTGATTCAAGATCCGGATTTGCTTTTGTTGGACGAGCCGACTAATAATCTGGATAGGGACGGAATAGCGCATTTGACCAATTTTTTGATCGATTACAAAAAAACTTGCGTCGTTATTTCCCATGATGCCGATTTTTTGAATTCTTTCACTCAAGGCGTTTTGTATCTGGATGTTTTCACCCGAAAGATTGAGCAATACGTGGGCGACTATTTTGACGTGGTGAGTCAAATCGCGGCGAGAATCGAAAAAGAAAATATGAAAAACGCGCAATTGGCCAAAGAAATTCAGGAAAATAAAGACAAGGCCAATTTTTTTGCCAATAAAGGCGGGCGGATGAGATTGCTGGCCAAGCGGATGAGGGACAAAGCCGAGGAGCTTGAAGAAGAAAAGATTGATGTGCGGCGGGAAGACAAGGCTATTCGGCCGTTTGCTATTCCTTCCCAGCCGGATCTTTCGGGCGAGATTATCAAAATTTCGCAATTCAAAACTTTCAAAAATCACAAACCCGCGGTTCGCCGAACGAATATTTCCTTGCGGAAAAATCAGCATTTGTTGTTGGCCGGGCCAAACGGCATCGGCAAGAGCACCTTTTTGGAATCGATAGCTTCGGGAAAAGCCGAGGGAGTCCAAATCGCTCCGAACACCTTGATCGGTTATTATCGGCAAGATTTTTCCACTCTTAATTTTGAACACACGGTTTATGAATCGTTGCTTTCGGTTATGAAAGTCAAAACCGAACACAGCTTGCGTTCGGTGGCGGCCGGTTTTTTGATCAATGGCGATTTGATAAAATCCAAGATCGGCAGTTTGTCGGAGGGTCAGAAGGGTTTGGTGGCTTTTGCCCGGCTTGTTCTGCAAGAACCGGGTTTGTTGATTTTAGATGAGCCGACAAACCATATCAATTTCCGGCATTTGCCGATAATCGCTAATGCCATGGATCAATACCAAGGCGTGATGATTCTGGTGAGTCATATTCCGGATTTTACGTGCCAGATCAGGATTGACGAAATTATGGATTTGGGTAAATAGTTAATTATGAAAAACAATCAAGAGAATTTCGATGTGGCGGTAATTGGGGCGGGGTCGGCGGGTTTGATGGCGGCTCTTTGGGCGGCCCAAAAAGGAGCCCGGGTGGCGGTTATTGAAAAGAATGATCGAGCCGGACGCAAACTTTTGCTTTCGGGCGGCGGCCGCTGCAATCTCACTCAAGCCCGATCCGATAACAGGGAATTTGCCAAAAAGCTCGGCAAAAATGGCGAGTGGCTGCTTTCGGCTTTGTCTATTTTCGGGCCCAAAGAAACGAGAAAATTTTTTGAAAGCAGGGGATTAAAAACAAAAAAGGAATCCAATGGCCGGATTTTTCCCATTTCGGACAGGGCTCAAGAAGTGCTGGATTTGCTGCTTAAAGATTTAAAAGAAAAGAAAGTAAAAATATTTTTTGGCGAAAAAGTCTCGGGATTCAATGTTAGCGGCGATAAAATTTCAAGCGTCAAATCGGGCGATCGAAAAATTGCCGCCAAGTCTTTTATTTTATGCGCGGGTGGCAAATCTTATTCTGTAACCGGTTCAATCGGTGATGGCTATATTTGGGCCAAAGATATGGGGCATAAAATAATTCATCCCGTTCCGGCGCTGGTTCCGATCGAAACACAGGGCTCTTGGCCCAAGGAATTGCAAGGATTGAGCCTGAAAGGAGTCCAATTGAATATTTTGCAAAACGGCAAAAAGGAGGATTCATATTCGGGCGAAATGCTTTTTACCCATTTTGGATTGAGCGGGCCGATTGTTTTGAACGCGAGCAAAAAGGTTGGGGAATTGTTGGCGAAGGGAGAAGTCTTGCTTGAGATAGATTTAGCGCCGAATTTAAGCGCCGATCAATTGGATAAAAAATTGCGGCGGGATTTTGCCGCCAGGGGAGATATGAATTTCAAAACTTATTTGGCCACTTTTATGCCCCAGCGGATGGCGGAAAAAGTCGCTAAATTTTGCGGAGTTTCCCTTGATGAAAAATTGGGATCGATTACTCGCGAAGGCCGCAAAAAAACAGCCGCGGCTTTAAAAAGCTTGAGAACCGGAGTTCGGGGGCTGATGGGTTTTGACCAGGCAATTATGACGAGCGGCGGAGTGGATTTGAAAGAAATCGATTCCAGAACCATGAAATCGAAAATAATTGAAAACCTTTTTTTTGCCGGAGAAATCATTGATTTGGACGGCCCCACCGGAGGCTATAATCTGCAAATTTGTTGGACTACCGGATATATCGCCGGTTCAAACGCAACAGGCGGAATTTAAATATGTATTATCTCTATATTCTCAAATGTTCCGATGGGAGTTTATACACGGGCATTACAAACAATTTGGAAAGAAGGATGAAAGAGCATAATTTTTCCGGACTTGGAGCGAAATATACGCGCTCGAGAAGGCCGGTTGAGTTGGTTTGTTCAAAAAAATTCCGCAACCGGTCCGCCGCCTTGAAAGAAGAACGCAAAGTTAAAAAACTTTCACGGAAAGAAAAGTTGGAAATGATAAAAAATGTTTTCAAATTTTCCATTTATGGCAGGACGCGAGCTAAAGGTTGAAAAGCAAAGATAATTAATAGAGGGAAACAAAATATTCCAACTCTGGCTATTTAACCGCGATTGTGTTAAGATTAGGATATGAAGCCGACCGAAAAGGTAAAAAGCGATTTGGACAAAAAATACCAAAAAGTGGCGGAAACGCCGGCGAGTTTTGATTTTTTCTCGGCCATTCATGATTTTGTCGAGCATATAGAGTTAAATCCGTCTCTTTCCGGCAGTCTTTCTTCTCGCTTAAAACCGAACCGAGATCAAAATATTCCCGCTAAATACAATCATTTGAAGCAAATTTATCAAGGATTCGAGGATGTCCATAAGAAACCAGGCGTTGATTTGGGCCATGCCAGATATATGATACTGATTGAATTGAGCAAAATCAAAGACAACAAGGTTTCTGATAGTAATCCTTTTTGGAAAAGGCGGGATTTATTCAGAAAGCTGGCTGAGGAAATATATGGCAGATTGAATTCGGAAAACATCGTTTAAGGCATTTCTGCCGGCGTTAAGGCAAACGCGGCAAAAATTTTGACAAAAGGCTTTAAATTTAATATAGTTAAAAAGTCAAGAAGAAGCTTGGTCGGGTTTCTGGCTTAAAAAAATAATTAGAAAACAAACATATGAATGGAGTCATAAAAACACTCACGGATAGAGGATTTGGATTCATTTCCCGCGAAGGCGAAACAAAGGATCTTTTCTTTCACTCCAAAGAGTTGAAAGGCGTGGCTTTCGATGAATTGAAAGTCGGCGATGCCGTTTCTTTTGAAGTCGTTGAAGGAGAAAAAGGCCCGAGCGCCGTTAACGTGTCTCGCGCTTAATACTCGATTTTCAAAAACGCTCCGTTTCGCCGATTGGCGGATCGCGGGGCGTTTTTTGTTTTTAGCTTTTGCGGCGATTTACGTTTCGATTCATGTTAATTCTTATCCGATTGATTATCTTTCGCGGGAAATTACGGATTTCATTGACGGCTTTAATTTCCCCGAGCCCTGCCCATGGCGGAGATAATAATAAAAGCCTCAAACTGAAACAAGTCCCGCGATCGCGGGACTTGTTTCAGTTTGATTTCCTTAATTTTTCAGTTTTCCGTGTATATTCCGTTCACCTCCGCCTCCGTCAGCGCCCGGTTATAGATTCTTACTTCATCAATCTTGCCTTTGAAATAATCGGCGCCGTTTTCGGGAGTTTTGCCAATGACCATCGGCTTGAC
>Ga0076091_134_pt1 | contig 8055 bp, 8 predicted proteins | sample RifGroC1_FD_68120 | JGI IMG/M metagenome (GOLD analysis project Ga0076091, IMG submission 68120) | Parcubacteria bacterium GW2011_GWC1_43_12 | reverse complement strand
GGACAGCCCGAAACCAATCTTTTTTCAAACGGCATAAATATTGGAGACATTGAAGGCTGCTGGGAATTTTCGGGAGCAGTGATGTTCAAGGCGAAAGTCGGACAACAGCAACCAAATATTATTCGCGATCTCTCTATCAATAAAACCGTCAGAAACATCACTTCCGGCCAAAGCGGCGATTCTGATTCCGCCAACGCCAAAGTCAATGACCGCCTGCTTTATAAGATCAGCGTGTTCAATAACGGCAACGCGACTTTGACAAATGTGATCGTGCGCGATAATTTACCTTCTCCATTGAGCATAGTTTCTGGAACCCTGAAAGTGGACAACGACTCTAACTTTGGAAATTTGGCAAATGGCATCAATATCGGATCAATCAATATCGGAGTTTCCAAAATCGTCAATTTTGAAGCAATAGTCAATAATCCAACTTCATTTTTTGTTCCGCTCACTTTAGTAAATACTTCTTTCGCCAAAGCCGACAACGTGAATGAAAAAAGCGATTCGGCCACGGTTTACGTTTCGGATAATATTCAACCAAACAGAGATTTATCAATCAATAAAACCGTCCGCAATGTCACTGCTTGGCAAGGGGATTATTCGGATTCCGCCAATGCCAATTCAAATGACAGGTTATCTTATAGAATCCAAGTAACAAACACCGGCAACGCGGTTTTAAATAATGTGATTGTTCGAGATGGCTTGCCTTCGCCGATCAACTTTATTTCCGGAAGCATTCGAATTGACGGCGTTCAATGTTGGGATAATTTATCTTCGATCAATTTGGGTTCGCTTAACGTTGGAGCCTCAAAAACCATAACTTTTGAGGCGACAGTTGATCACTCCGGATCAAACTCAATCACCGCCACCAACACCGCTTTCGCCAAAGCCGACAACGTGAATGAAAAAAGCGATTCGGCTTCGGTTTTCATTTCCGGACAAGTTCAGCCGAATTTAAATCTGAATATTTCCAAGACTGTCAGAAACGCAACTTCCAACACTTCATATTTTTCAAGCGTCAATGCCAATCCAAACGACAAAGTCGCTTTCAGGATTGAAATAAATTCTTCGGGCAGCAATCAAAATATCAACAATGTTCGAGTTTGGGACAATCTGCCTTCGGGACTCAATTTCGTTTCCGGATCGGCCAGACTTGATAATTCTTTTCTCTCCGATCAGATAGTTTCAAGCGGGACGAGCCTGGGAAGCATCGGACCGAACCAAATTAGGGTAATTACTTTTAAAGCGACTGTCGGCTGGTGGGGATGGGGAAATACGACTCTCACCAACACCGCTTTCGTCTCGGGCGACAACGCGCCGCAAAGATCGGCCTCGGCTCAAGTGATCGTGTCTCAAACGCCCATACCCACTCCGACTTTCACCCCAACGCCGACTCCGACTTTCACTCCGGCTCCAAGTCCTCGCGCCTTGACCAAAAAAGTTGAAAATCTCACTTCGCCAAACGGCACTGATTTTGCCAACACCGCTTCAATCGGCGACACCTTGAGATACAGGATTTCATATATCAACGACACAAATTCTTTTATCAATAATGTTCAAATCCTGGACGTTATCCCTTCGCACGCGGGTTTCGTGAGCGTGGCCGAAAACACCGGATCATTTGATTCTTCCAAAAATATGATCACCTGGAACATTGGCAGCTTGGCTCCGGGCGCTACGATTTCGGTTTCCTATCAGGCCAAAGTGGCCAGCTCCGTTCCGCCATCCGAGCCAATGAAATTCCGTTCACCGATTCCAACGAAGTCCGCACCACGGTGAGAATCGGCAAGATTCCCATCAAGGCTGTCACCGGCAGCAATTCTCAAACCACAACTCTGATCTTCGCCTTGCTTGGCACCCTTTGGGCACTGTTTGTCGCGTATCTCGCGATGGAATACAAAGAACAATGGCAGGATTTAAGATTGAAATGGGCGATATATCGGATAAAAAGAAGCTAAAAATCTCATTACGCAAAAAGACAGAGCGCCAAAGCTCTGTTCTTTTTTATTTTTCATTCTTTTTCCACTTAAAATATGACGACTAAAACCACGATCGTGGAAATACTCGTCATATTTTGAAACATTTCCGTTATCCACAGCCACCGATTTATCTGGTTCTGCTATAATGAAATCAATGAATCGGCACGAGCTCGATAAATTTATTGTTTATCTCCAAAAACAAAATTGGAGTGTTTACGGTCCCTCGCAAAAAGAAGAGGGGAACAATTGGAATTCGCCAGAAGAAGAAATTTCCCTGTCCAAAGTTCACGATTCAAAACAAATCCAAAAACAGGTTTTTGTGAGCCGAATTCTTGATCCCCAAAAATTGGTTTTGGACGAACGCTTGCCGTTTTTTCCGTTCAAGCGTTTTTTTGTTCCCGAAAAAGAATGCTTGTTTGAATACAAGGGAGAAAAATACAAAGAAACGCCAAAAGCGCGCCAAACGGCGATTTTGGGCATGAATATTTTGGATCTCAAAGCGGTAAATTTATACAACCAAGTTTTTGAAAAAGACGTTTATTATCAAAAAAGGCGGCGAAATATTTTGGTTATGGGTCATTCCATAGCGCCTCAAATAAACGAAAATATGTTCGCCCAGAAATTTGAGGAAGATATTTTGGAACATCTGCCTTTTGACATCTTTCTTGCCACCCTACGAAATTACGGATTTGATACGAATATTACGAATAAATCTAAATCTCCCCCAACCCCTCCTAAAGGAGGGGGGGACAAATACAAGGTTTTCACCGGATCCATAAAAGGCCAAAGGATTTTGGATCATTTTGGCTATAGAAATTTCGAACACGTGCAATTCAGCGGAGCGTTAAGGGAAGACCGGCCCGATGAAAGAATGAATTTGTTGCGCGATAAATTAAAAAACAAGCATAATCAAAAAATTTGGGACGCTTTGGGAGAACTTTGCATTGAGTGCGGCAAATGCACTTTGGTTTGCCCCACTTGTTTTTGTTTTGGAATCAACGACCAATCGGAATTGGCAAACAACGAGGGCAAGCGCGAACGCTGTTGGGATTCTTGTTTTTACCCGGAGTTTTCCGAAGTTTCGGGAGGGCATAAATTTTTAAACAGCACCGCCCAAAGAATCCATTTTTGGTATTACCACAAATTCGCCCGTATTCCCGATGAATTCGGCTTTATGGGCTGCGTGGGCTGCCATCGCTGCGCCAAAGTCTGTCCGGTGGGGATTAATATAGAGGAAGTGCTGAAGGAAATAGAAAGAAGTTAATGTCATTGCGAGGATCCCGATAGCAATCGGGAGACGAAGCAATCCCGTGGAATGCCACCACTTAACGGATAGGCATGCAAAATCAATATTTCACATACATCGCGACAAATAAAAGAAACACGGTTTTTTATACGGGAATATCCGGCGATTTATTCAGAAGGATAAACGAGCATAAAAGCGGATCAATAAAAGGATTTACTAAAAAATACAATATAAATAAACTGGTTCATTTTGAAGTTTTTAACAACCCGAGAGAAGCGATTTTAAGAGAAAAACAAATAAAAGAAGGATCCAGGCAGGACAAGATAGATTTAATTCAAGAAAACAATCCCGATTTTAAAGATTTGGCGGAATAAAGATATTTTGTGGCAATATCACGGGATTGCTTCGCCCCGCGCAATGCGGGGCTCGCAATGACAAAAAAAGAACCGCCTCTCGTTTAGAAAGACGGTCCATCTATGTAAGTTTGCTCTATGTAAAATAAAGCTGTCGAAACTTTTAAAGAACTTGTTTCAGCCCATACGCGCCGGATACGCCGAATAGAAGTAACCCGGTTGCAACACATATTGATTGATAAGGAGGGATAACGGAGATGCAGGATAAAGCAGTTAAAATAATCCCGCAAATAACTCCCATTATCCCTAATCCCAATTTGCTGCCTTTGGTCAACAACATTGGAACCTCCTTTTGAGAGAACTTCATCATTAAACTATTTATAATATAAGTATATCATATCATAAATATCTTGTCAAGACCAATAAAGAAATGCTCAACAATTACCAGCCGCAACCGATAAAGCTAATCAAAATTACTCCTCAAGCAACCGGAATAAAACTTTTCAGGTTTGAATTTTTGGATCGCGATTTTGGCAAGAATTTTAAATTTTCTCCCGGACAATTCATCCAGCTTTCAATTCCGGGATTCGGCGAAGGGCCGTTCGCGCCTTGCGGCGATTCAAACGAAAAATATATCGAATTTTGCGTCCGCAACGCCGGCCGGCTCACGGAAAAAATACACTCGCTCAAAGTCGGCGGCAAAGCGGCGATCAGAGGGCCATACGGGAACGGATGGATTCTTCCCTGTCATTGCGAGGAGTCCGCAACGAAGCAATCCCGTAATATAACAGCCATAAATTATTCTTCCGAGGACAACGGCAATAATTTGAGATTGCTTCGTTGCCCCGCTGCCGCGAGTGCTCCTCGCAATGACAGCTGCCGCAAGAATCTCCTCATTATCGTGGGCGGATTGGGATTTGTGCCTTTAAGAAGTTTGATTCTCGGCAAAGAAAAATTCTTCGGCAAAGATTCCAAATTCCAGATTTTTTACGGCGCCAAAAATCCCGACGAAATGCTTTTTCGCTACGAATACAACCGCTGGCGGGAAAATAATATTGAATTGCGGCTCACGACCGACAAAGAATGCGCCGGCTGGGCGGGATGCGTTGGTTTAGTTACGACTCTTTTTGATAAATTTCCGCCGGCTGAAAATTCGCGCGCTTTCGTTTGCGGCCCGCCGGTTATGTATAAATCGGCAATCGCCAAACTCAAAGAAAAAAACTTCGCGGACGAAGATATTTTTCTTTCATTGGAACGCCGGATGCATTGCGCCGTTGGCGTTTGCCAGCATTGCGCCGTTGGGCCATACTACACATGCAAAGACGGACCGGTATTCAGATATGATAAGATAAAAGATATAGAAGGAGCGATTTAAAAATTAACCGAAATAAATCCCGATGACAAACGGTAATCCAGACATTCAATGTCTGGGATCTCGACATTGAATGTCTGGATTAGAGCATGAGAAGATAAAAGATATACCGGAAGCGATATAATTGATACAAACCCGCAAATCAGAATCCTGTTCGCAGTTCGCAAATTTAGCATAAAGTTCGCATTTTTTCGCATTATAGTTATGTGCCTCGCTATTCCCAAACAAGTCGCTTCAACAAATAAAGGTTCCGTTTTTCTTAGAGTTGACGGAAAGACCGAAGCCGCCGGAACAATCGTCAAAGTCAAAAAAGGGGATTGGGTTTTGACGCAAGAAGACATAATCATAAAAAAAATCGCCCCGAAACAAGCGAGAGAAATTTTAAAAATTTTAAACGGATAAAACTCGGAGCGCCGGAAAAAGCGGACGCGCGTTTGCGCCGGCTCGTTCGCGGCAAATCCGGATTCGCCGACAAATCATGAATAAAGGAATCAAATTCGCGCTTTTCACCGCCCTGATCAGCGGATTAGCCAACTTCGCGAACAAAGAAATCATCTCGGCCGGAACCGATCCGGTTTTGCTGACCGCGCTTAAAAACATCGTTCCGGGAATTATTTTTTCGGCCATGGCTTTGCCGCTCATTCCGCAAATCAAAAAATTGAAAAAAAACGACTGGCTGATATTGATGTTCGTGTCATTGATCGGCGGCGCGATTCCCTTTATTCTGTTTTTCAAAGGATTGGCCATGACTTCCGCCGCGACGGGTTCGTTCATCCACAAAACAATGTTTTTATGGATCGCCATTCTCGCTTTTTTCACCCTGAAGGAAAAATTTTCCCGCTGGCAGATTTTGGGATTTTCGACCATGACGGCGGGTTTGGCGGTTATGATCAAATTCGTCCCTTCTTTCGGAAAGGGAGAATTGATGATTTTCGCCGCCACGCTGCTTTGGACGCTGGAAACCGTTCTTGTCAAACAATGCATCAAACGCCTGGATTATCGGCTGCTTGGCGCGGCCAGAATGGCCGCCGGATCAGTTTTTATTTTCATTTTCGCCGGATTTACCGGAAAGTTGGCTTTGATTTCAAAAATAAATCCGGCCGATTTGGCCGCCATTGTTTTTGTCGGACTGATTCTTTCCGGCTATATTTATTTTTGGTATCGATCGCTGGCTTTGATTCCGGCAACCGTTACAAGCAGTGTTTTGACCCTCGCTTTTCCAATCACGCTTCTGCTTTCCGATTTCCGCCGATTCGAAATAGCGACGGTTCAGGAAATTATCGGAACGGGATTTCTTGTCTTGTCCGCGTATTTGATAGCTAAATTTCAAAAGAAACTTGAATTATGTCCGGCGACCGCCAAAAATTAGAAAACATAGCTTATTGCGCCCGCTACGCTTTTATGCCCAACCGCCTGCATCTTTGCGGCCCCGAAAATCAAGCCGATGTTTTGGAATTTTATTCAAAAATCGATCGGCCTCAAAAATCCATCGAGCCGCTGCTTGAAAAATTCGAAACGATGTTTCCGTATTTAAAAATGATCGCGGCGGCCAACCGCGAAAAAGATCCTTTTGAAAAAAAAATCGCGGAAGCTTATTGGATCGGCAACGAAAAACTGATGAACGTTCCGCCCCGCAAATTATTCGATCATTTAAGATTCAATTTGCGAATTGACAAATCATTGGGCTTTAAAGATTTCGGCGATTTCAAGAAAAAATTCAACCAAATCGCGCCGGCCCATCATAATTTCCACGTATTCAGCGTGCTGAAAAGGACGGGCAATACCAAAAGTTTCCATACGCTGGCCTCAATGGACGCTTGCCGGATCTCTTGGGGAATCGTGGATGAAATATTGCCGGGAAGATTAAAGGTTAAAACTAAGCCGCTGGCGATTGACGCTCGCGGGAGGATATTTGAAGGAGATTTCATTCAAAAAATCGCGCAAAACAATGTTGAAGGCGTGATATTGCTGAAAGGCCTGAAGAAGGGCGATTGCGTTTCGATGCATTGGGGAGCGGTATGCGAGAAATTAAACAAAGAGCAGCTTTCTTATTTAAAACATTGCGCGCGATTAAGCTTTGAATTCGCGAATTTAAAATAACGAATTTCAATCTTCATGAAAAAACCGATCATCGCCATCACTTCCTTAACCTGCTGCGAAGGCTGCCAAGTGGCGGTTTTGGATTTAGGGCAAAGGCTGTTGGATCTTTTTGAACACGCTTCGATCGGCGATTTTATTATGTTCGAGGATAATCCGGACGCAAAAAACTATGACGCCGTCTTCGTGGAAGGCGCTCCGATCACAAAAGAAAATATCGCCCGGCTCAAGAAATTGAGAGAAAAATCAAAAATGCTCGTGGCCTTGGGCGCTTGCGCGGCTTTGGGCGGAATCGCCGAAATAAAAAATTATCAGGATAAAAACGAGCGCTTGAAATACGTCTACAAAAACATCGAAGCGATCAACAATCCGGATATCAAACCCTTGAGCCATTATGTTAAAGTGGATTTTGAGCTGAAGGGCTGCCCGATCAACAAAGAAGAATTTTTAACCGTCGCCAAACAAATTATCGCCGGAGTTTCGCCGAAAATTCCCGAACGGCCGGTTTGCTACGAATGCCAGCTTTGGCAAAACAAATGCCTTCTGCAGGAAGGCAAACCGTGTTTGGGGCCGGTGATTTTGGGCGGTTGCGGCGCGCCATGCCCCAAAAGCGGCTATCCCTGCGATGGCTGCCGCGGACCGCTCAAAAAAGTCAATCCGGACAAATTAAACAAGCAATTGATAAAGCAAGGCTATTCCCAAGCAGAGATAGATATGATTATGCAAAGATTCGGCATGCAGGACGAGATTTACCCCCGCACATAGTCAGGATTGTTCTTTATTCAAAGAATCCTTCAAAGATAAAACAAGCTATTTGGGGTAGACTTGTTTATTATCCAAATTAAATTCAAATATCCTGACTAGGTGCGGGGGTTTATCCGGAAGCGCCATTGAAAAAGCCTTAGATTATAATTCCTTTAAATTACGAAACTCGCTTATTGTCATTCCGGCCTGCCAGCAGGCAGAGCCGGAATCCAGATTTTATCTTAATTTTCTGGATTCCCGCTT
>Ga0076091_126_pt1 | contig 9486 bp, 9 predicted proteins | sample RifGroC1_FD_68120 | JGI IMG/M metagenome (GOLD analysis project Ga0076091, IMG submission 68120) | Parcubacteria bacterium GW2011_GWC1_43_12 | reverse complement strand
TTTAGAATATCCCACTTTTAAAAATATATGCAAATAGAACTTGAAGCGAAATTTTTAGATATCAATCCGGAAGATTTGAGGGAAAAATTGAAAGAAAACGGGGCGAAATTAATCCATCCTGAACGCCTGATGCGGCGGAAAACTTTTGATTATCCCGACAAGCGGCTTAAAAAAATCGGCGGCTGGATCCGAGTGCGCGACGAAGGAGATAAAATTACTTTTTCCTACAAGCAACTTATAGATCGAACTCTTGAAGGAACAAAAGAAATTTGCGTTGAAGTGAACAATTTTGAAAAAACCTGCGACTTGCTGATGGCCGTGGGCTTTGATATAAAATCCTATCAGGAAACTAAAAGAGAAAGATGGGATTTTGACGGCGTGGAAGTCACAATTGACACTTGGCCATGGATTCAAACGTTTGTGGAAATAGAAGGGGAAAGTGAAGAAAAATTAAAACAAACCGCCCAGAAACTCGATCTCGATTGGAACAAAGCGCTTTTTGGCAGCGTTGAAAATGCCTATCAAGACATATATGATGTGACCGAAGAAGAAATCGACGGCTGGGAAAATATCACTTTTGTTCCAGTTCCGGATTGGCTGGAGATTAAAAGAAAATAAAAAAATAAATATGCATCGCGATCTGATTTCCGAACAAGACCAAGCCAAACTTTATCTTGTTCACCATATGCATCATTTAAAATCATTTTTTGGCGCCAAACACGAATTGCACCATTGTTTTTTATATTCCCAAAAAGATATGAAAGGGGAGAAATTTGAAATTAAGCACTTCTTGCTAAAAAACGGCCGACTCTTGCATATTTTGGATAAAAAATTTTCCGGAACGCTTTTTGACCACGCCAATAACGCGTTTGAAATCAAAACGGAAGAGATTGGCGGCAAAGATTATTCGATTGTTGGATAATTGACATGCCCGCCACATTTTATTTTGGTTGAAATCTACCCTAAATTTTGATAAACTGGAATTAAGAAAAATTAATCTGGATCCCCGCCTGCGCGGGGATGACACCAAAGAAACTTATGTCTCCAAAATCCATTGCCAATTTTTTGGAAAAGAATAAAATAAAGCACGAAGTTTTGGAGCACAAAACGGTTTTTACGGCCTTTGATAAATCGGCCACATTAAAAGAAAAACCGGCCATAATAGGGAAGGGGCTGATTTTATGTTTTAACGGCAAAGACTATGCTTTGGGTTTGGTTCCTGCCAACAAAAATTTGGATAAAGCCAAAACTTTGGCCGCGATGAATAAAATCCGCCAAAAAGCCAAAGAGAAAAATTATAAAAAAGTTGATTTTGCCAAAGAAACTTGGGTGAAAAATAATTTCAAAAACTGCAAACCGGGCGCCAATCCGCCGTTTGGAGATTTGTACGGCATGCCATTAATAATGGATAATTCTCTCGCCAAGCAAACCAAAATAATCGTCAACGGCGGATCCTACGAGATTTCACTCAAAATCCCGCCAAAAGAATTGGAAAAGGGAAATAATGCATTGATAAAGGCGGGGATTGCGGTGGCGAGGAAATAATTTTCAATTTCCAATAATCCAATTTTCAATCAAGAATGAAATCATTTCTATAACTCCCCCTAACCCCCTCTTATCTAAGAGGGGGAACCGCTAAGAAAGTTTTGATATTAAAAATTAGATATTGATTGAAAATTGCAAATTGAAAATTGGAAATTATAATGCTTAATCCCATATTACTAAAAATACCGGAATAAATGCTGACCAATGCATTGATATTTCTATTGCTAATCCTAAATCCCTCCGCGGCTTTTTTTGTTTATCCGCAAAACGCAGAAGAGCCGCAAACCAGCTCCAATCAAAGAATCATCGCCGATATTTCGGATTTAAAACTTCCTCTTTCGGAAAATCTTTTTGTCTCGGCCCAGATATTGCTGCCCGACGGGCCCATACGCAATTGGGAAATTGCCGATCCCAAAATAAGCGCCAAATCGGTTTTGATTTTTGACGAAAAAAATAATTCCGCGCTTTTTGAATACAACGGCATCCGCGAATCGCGGCCGATTGCCAGCCTCACCAAATTAATGACGGCTCTCGTAGTAATAGAAAATGCCAAAACCGAAGATATTTTTTCGGTGAGCCAGGAAGCCGTAAACACGGAAGGAATAATGGGCGGGTTTTTGGCAGGGGAGAGCTTGACGGTCAAAAATCTTCTCTCGGCAATGCTTATTGAATCAAGCAACGACGCGGCCGCGGCTTTGGCCGAAAATATCGAAAAAAAATCCGGCCGTAATTTCATTGATTTAATGAATAAAAAAGCTGCCAATATGGGATTAAAAGATACTTCTTTTGCCGATTCAAGCGGACTCAACCCAAGCAATTTTTCGAGCGCCTGGGAACTTGTAAAAATAATGGCCGAAGTCTTGAAACAGCCGATTCTCGTGGAAATTATGCAAACCAAGCAAACAAGCATAACTTCCCAAGAAGGCGATAAACACATTTTAAACAACACCAATAAGCTCCTGGGAAAAATTCCGCAAATCATCGCCGCCAAAACCGGCTACACCGAAGAAGCGGGAAATTGCATGGCTACGGCCTTCGCGGCTCCCGACGGCAAATCAACCGTTATTGTTGTCGTGATGGATACTCCGGATCGAATGGCCGAAACTTCCAACCTGATTAAATGGACGAACAAAGCTTATTCGTGGTAAAATAACCTCGAACCCTACCAAATTACTAATTAAGTACAAATCTTACTAATATACAAATCAATACAAATTCGTAAATTGGTAATATTTGTAAAAGATTTGTAATTTAGTAGGGTGCCTAATATGCAAGATTTGTTTCAAATATCAAGAGTCCTTATTCTGGCCGCCATAAGTTTCGCTTTGGCGATTTTATTAACTCCAATTTGGTTGCATTTCTTGAAAAAATACCGTCTTGGCAAACAAATCCGTTGCGAAAATACTCCCGTCTTTTCCAAAATGCATCAAAAAAAAGTAGGCACACCCACCATGGGAGGGCTTTTAATCTGGCTCACTGTTTTAATTTTAACTTTGCTTTTTTGGGCGCTTTCAAGGCTGGCTCCGGATTCCATATTCCATAATTTAAACTTTTTGAATCGCAGCCAAAACCTTCTGCCTTTGGGCGCCTTGGTGGCTTCGGCGCTCGTTGGACTGGCCGATGATTTGCTCGGGATTTTTAAAGTCGGTCCCAACGGCGGAGGACTTAAAATGCGCCATCGAATTTTAATATATACTTTGATCGCCAGCTACGGCGCTTGGTGGTTTTTCACAAAACTCGACTGGAGCGTGATTCATGTCCCATTCGTGGGAAATTTTGATATTGGATTTTGGTACATTCCCGTTTTTATCATTGTTCTGGTCGCCACCGCTTTTTCGGTCAACGAAACCGACGGCTTAGATGGACTGGCCGGAGGAGCGCTGCTCACTTCTTTCGCCGCCTACGGCGTAATCGCTTTTTCGCAAGGCCATTATGATTTAGCCGCTTTTTGCGCCGCGATTATCGGAGCGCTTTTGGCTTTTCTTTGGTTTAATATCTGCCCGGCAAAGTTTTTTATGGGCGACACGGGCGCCATGTCTTTGGGAATCACGCTTGGCATCATCGCCATGCTCACGAATCAGTTTATTCTTTTGCTAATCATTGGTTCAATTATGGTTATTGAATCGCTTTCAGTGATAATTCAAATAATCAGCAAAAAATTGCGCCATGGCAAGAAGGTTTTTGCTTCCGCGCCCATCCATCATCATCTGGAGTCAAAAGGATGGCCCGAAACGCAAATCACCATGCGGTTCTGGATTATTTCGGGCGTTTCGGCTATACTGGGACTTATAATCTCGTTTTTGGACAGATTCTATCTATAGCCCTCACTAATTACGAATAAAATTCGCTCTAATTACGAATAAATTACCTCACCCAAACCCCCTCTCCTTTTAAAGGAGAGGGTGAACCGCTAAGACTCTTCCGTGGCATTCCATTCGTAATTGGCTTTAAATTCGTAATTAGCGTGGAAAATATGAATTTAGAAGACCTTAAAGATAAAAAAGTAACGGTGATGGGAATCGGCCTCCACGGAGGAGGTTTGGGCGTGGTTAAATTTTTTGCCAAACAGGGAGCAAAAGTGCTTGCCACCGATTTAAGAAAAGAAAAGGAACTCAAAGAGAGCCTGGAAAAAATAAAAGATTTGCCGGTGGAATTGGTTTTGGGAGAACACCGAACCAAAGATTTTGAAGAAACCGATCTGGTGATAAAAAATCCGGCCGTTCCCGAAAAATCCGAATTTTTGGAAATAGCCAGAAAACGGAATATTCCCATCGATAGCGACATTGGAATATTCTTGGAACTTTGCCCGGCGCCAATCATCGGAGTAACCGGAACCAAAGGAAAATCAACCACATCCTCAATTTTGGCGCATCTGCTCAAGAAAAAATATCATAACGTCATTCTGGCCGGAAATATCCGCACTTCGGTTTTGGAAAAATTGCCCGAGATAAACAAAGATTCTGTTGTCGTTCTCGAACTTTCGTCTTGGCAGCTGGCCGATGCCAAAAGCCATAAAAAAAGCCCCCATGTTTCCGTTATTACCAATGTTTTCCCGGATCACCAAGACAGATATTCAAGCTATAATGAATATGTGGAGGATAAAAAGCTTATTTTCCGATTTCAAGACGAAAAAGATTTTCTCTTTTTGAATTACGGCGAACAAAATCTTCAAGAAATGGCCGGCGAAGCAAAATCAAAAGTTTATTTCTATTCTCCAAATGGCGACGAACTGCTTATGGAAGATTGGCCGCCTCATTTGCGCCAGGCCCCCAGAATCGGAGCATACGCGCGGGGAGAAAAAATCTATTTCGGAGCGAACAAAGAAGAAATTTGCGCTTTGAGCGATATAAAAATTCCGGGCCGACACGTTTTAAACAACGCTTTGGCGGCAATTTCCGTAGCCAAGCTTTTTGACGTTCCAAGCCAAGACATAAAATCCGCTCTCGCGGAATTTCCGGGGCTCGAAGGCAGACTCCAATTGGTTGCCGAAAAACGGGGAGTAAAATATTACAATGACACCACCGCCACTAACCCCGACGCGGCTATTGCCGCTATCTCGGCCTTTGAACAAAAAGAAGAATTGGAACCGAATCTTATTTTGATCGCCGGCGGAGCGGATAAAGATTTGGAATTTGAAGAAATGGCAAAAAAAATAAATCAAAGTTGCAAAGCGGCGATTCTTTTGGATGGCACGGCCACAGAAAAATTGGAACAAAAAATAAGAGAAAACCTCTCGAGCGGCCGCAAAAAAGAATTAATAATCAAAAAAACCGATGATATCAATGAAGCGGTTTTAATCAGCCGCGACTTTTCAACTAAAGGAGATATTGTTTTGCTTTCCCCGGGAGCGGCCAGTTTCGGCCTTTTCCGCCATTCTTACGAAAGAGGGGAGAAATTCATGGAAGTGGTGAAGAACCTAAAATAACCCTGCGGAATTACCGCGCCTCGCTCGCCTCGCTAAAGCTCCGGCGAAGCGGGCCAAAGCCGATTATGATTAGTTATTGATGCAGATAAACAACCTTTAGTTCGCATTATCCGTATTTCGACTAATCAGCTTTAAGACTTCGCGGCGGGCGGGCAAATCTTTACGGATGATACGGATAGAATTAAATCCGTAATATCCGTATTTATCAGTAATTCCGCAGGGTACCAAAAATAGTGAAATTTCACAAACCCGATTTTATCATACTCGCGATTATTGGAATCCTGATTGTTTTTGGTTTAATAATGATTTCTTCGGCCAGCATCAGCTCAAGCCAGGAAAATTTTCAGGAAAATTATCACTACGTTAAAAAGCAAATCATCAACGGCTTGATCCCCGGATTGGTTTTGGCCGTGATCGGTTATTTTATTCCTTACGGATTTTTTAAAAAATTGTCAGTGCCGCTTTTGGCGCTCTGTATTCTGGGATCGATTTTGGTTCTTGTTCCGGGAATCGGCTGGGGACATGGCGGAGCCAATCGCTGGATTCAAATAGGAGGATCCATCGTTCAGCCATCGGAATTTCTGAAGCTGGCCATGATAATTTATTTGGCTGCTTGGTTTTCTTCCAAAGGCAAAACGGTTAAAAATTTCCATGAGGGCTTTGTTCCTTTTATTTTTTTAACGGGAATGGTTGGAATATTGCTCATTGCCCAGCCCGATTTTGGCACAATGGGAGTCATAGCTTTAACGGCTCTTATTATATATTTCTTGGCCGGCGCTTCATTTTCACATATTGGAATGTGCATTGCCGGAGGCGCGGCGGCGCTTTTGATTTTAATCAAAACCTTTCCCCATGCTTATAGCCGCCTTAGCACTTTTCTCAATCCGGCAAGCGATCCTCTGGGGGATAGCTATCAAATAAATCAAGCCTTGGTCGCGTTGGGATCGGGCGGATTTTTCGGCTTGGGATTGGGGCAAAGCATTCAAAAACACCGCTATCTTCCCGAGCCCGCCGGCGATTCAATTGCCGCGGTAATCGGCGAAGAGCTGGGGTTTATCGGATTATCCGCCATACTTATACTTTTTTTGCTCTTGTTTTTGAGAGGACTGAAAATATTTAAAAGCGCTCCGGATCAATTTGGCGCGTTGCTGGCCGGCGGAATCGCAAGTTGGTTTTTGATTCAAGCTTTGGTGAATATTGCCGCCAATTGCAATATAATTCCCTTAACCGGCATTACTTTGCCATTCTTTTCCTTGGGGGGTTCCTCGCTCACCGCCACGCTCGCCGGAGCGGGAATTTTATTGAATGTTTCAAAACACGCGAAAATTTGATAATCATAATGCGAAATATGCGAACCTAATGCAAAACCCGCGAACTGCGAACAAAAGAATCTAATCGATTTTCGCAGTTCGCATATTTGGCATAAAGTTCGCAGGTTCGCATCATAATCGTGCGCATCGCTTTAACAGGCGGAGGAACGGGCGGACATTTTTTTCCGGCTTTGGCCGTAGCCAGAGAGCTCAAAAATATCGCCCGAACCAATCCGCTGAAAATCTCGCCCACCGAAGGAACAAACATAGATTTGATTTTTTTAGGTCCGCGGACAGAGGGAGAGAATTTACTAAAACAAGAAGGAATCAAACATAAAAAAATCGCGGCGGGAAAAATCAGGCGTTATTCTTCTCTTCAAAATTTCATTGATATTTTTAAAATTCCTTGCGGATTGGTTCAAGCCCTTTGGCATCTTTATTGGTTTATGCCCAACGCTGTTTTCAGCAAAGGGGGTTATGGCAGCGTGCCGGTGGTTTTGGCCGCATGGATCTACGGCATTCCGGTTTTGATCCATGAATCGGATTCCGTCCCCGGAATCGCCAATAAATTCTGCGCCAAATTCAGCAAGCGAATCGCGATATCTTTTTCTCAAGCCGCCCAATATTTCCCTCCGCAAAAAACCGCGCTCACGGGCAACCCCGTGCGGAAAGAATTGCTTGGCGGTTCAAAAGAAGAGTTAAAAAATGATTTAGCGGGCTACTCGGGATTGAAATACACTCTTTTGATTTTGGGCGGCAGCCAAGGATCGCAAGCGATAAATAAAATTATTATTGAATCCGTTATTCTTCTTTTGGCCAGATGCGAAATAATCCATCAATGCGGAAAAGATAATTTTGAGGAGATAAAAAAACAATTTCCGGCAGGTTTTCCCGAAGGATATTTTCCTTTGCCGTTTTTAGAGGAAAACTTGCTCAAAAACGCCTACGCGGCCGCCGATATCGTTATCTCCCGCGCCGGAGCGACGAGCATCGCCGAAATCGCAGCCTTGGGGAAACCCGGCATTTTAATTCCTTTACCCTCGGCCGCCGGCGACCACCAAAATATCAACGCCGCGGCTTACCAAAAATCCGGAGCTTGCGAAATTATAAATCAAGTTAATTTAACCCCCCATCTTTTTCAAGACAAGATTTTTTCAGTTTTGGATAACCCCCAAATCCGCCAAAAAATGTCCGCCGCCGCGCGGCATTTCAATCCCCAAAACGCAACCGAATTAATCGCGGAAGAATTGCTGAAAATCGCGAAATGGTGAGATATTTATAAAATACAAAAATCCGTTTTATTCCCCCTCTTAGATAAGAGGGGGTTAGGGGGGAGTTATTTTAATAATATATTTATAAATATCTCGATTCATAACCCACCCTAACCCTCCCTTATCTTAAGGGAGGGAACCGCTAAGTGAGTTTATCCGCAAACATTGATATTTCATAGCTAAATAAAAACAGCCGGCGAATTTTTCACCGGCTGCGGATAATAAAACCATAATTTGATTATTCTTGGGGGCTCATAAAAACACAAGCCACCATTCCTGCTATAGCGCCAATCAGCAAAGCTATGCCATAAGAAACAAGCTGGGGAGCGCCTCTCTGACTAAAAGCAAGCGGGACGCAAGCGCCACAAACGCAAAAAGCGATGACGCCTACGATTATTTGCCTGATTCTTCCTTTTGAAAGTCTCGTGATACACCTCTCCCTATCTTTGCAAACATTGTGTATAATTTAAGGAAGGATTGGATAGGATAAAGCAGCAAGAAAAGCCACTGCGAGACCGAAAAACAATCCATACGCGGCAAACTCGGTTATTGCTTCACCCTGCAACAACGAGACAATAATAAAACCGGCAAAGGAAAGAATAAAAATTATTGCGGCATAAATGGTTCGTTCTTTTGCCAAACTTTTCATGAGACACCTCCTTTATTATAACTATTAAGATCCGCGACAAAGAACTGCTTATATAATAGCAACTGTGATATGAAAAATACAACAGTCCGCACCAGATTCGCGCCAAGCCCAACCGGTTTTTTGCATGTGGGAGGATTAAGAACCGCGTTATATTCCTATTTATTCGCCAAGCAAAACGGCGGGCGATTTATTTTGCGTTTGGAAGACACGGATTTAAAAAGATTTGTTGAAAGCGCGGCCGAGGCGATTTACAGCGGCCTCAAATGGGCGGGAATCGAATACGATGAAGGGCCCGGCAAAGATGGACCATTCGGGCCGTATATCCAATCACAAAGACTGGAAATTTATAAAAAATATGCCTTGGAACTGGTTAAGAAAGGCGCCGCCTATTATTGTTTTTGCGGCGAAGAAACTTTAAAGCAGATGCGGGAAGAGCAAGCCGCAAGAAAACTGGCGCCAAAATACGACCGCCGATGCCAAAAATTAAGCCAAGAACAAATTGAGACAAAACTGGAATCCAAAGAGCCTTTCGTTATTCGAATGAAGATTCCTGAAGGCCGAAAAATCGAATTCGATGATATCGTGCGCGGAAAAATTTCATATAACAGCGATGAATTGGATGATCAGGTTCTGATCAAATCCGATGGTTATCCAACATATCACTTGGCGGTTGTGGTTGACGATCACTTGATGGAAATTTCGCACGTCACTCGCACGGAAGAATGGCTGCCTTCAACGCCAAAACACATTCTGCTTTACGAGTATTTGGGCTGGGAAATACCGCGG
>Ga0076091_128_pt1 | contig 11107 bp, 14 predicted proteins | sample RifGroC1_FD_68120 | JGI IMG/M metagenome (GOLD analysis project Ga0076091, IMG submission 68120) | Parcubacteria bacterium GW2011_GWC1_43_12 | reverse complement strand
ATGCCAACCTGCGGACTGCGAACGGGATTCCAGACATCCGATGTCGGGGAATTTTGACATCGGATGTCTGGAATAGTTAAAAAATATTTATGTTATTTCGCAGTTCGCCCTCCTTCGCATAAAGCTTCAAAAGGGCGGGCATATTTGGCATGAGATTCGCAGATTCATATCACGTATATTTTACCATAAAGCTCTTGTAAATAAAAAACGCCTTGCGAATTTGGTTTATTGCCCAAACCCGCAAAGCGTCAAAAAACTGCCTTTAATCGATAAAAATACAACTGTTGCTAAATAATTCTATTCCGAATCAATAATCTCAAATCTATGCGCTCCCAAGAGGAGTTGAGCCAACAGTCTTAATAAGCTCCGCCCAAAATAAAAACCTCGCTCGTTTAAGCGAGGTTCCGAAAAAAATAAGAGCTGGCGACTCATGTTTTAATTCAGTACAAAAGGAACATTATGCTTTCGCAGTATAACAATCACCTGATTAAGCAAAGTATCGGATTTCGTTCCGGACCGGCAATATCCATTTACCATCAAGGGTTCATACTCAACAGTTTTATAGCGGTCAGCCGAAATTAAAACGGTTTCCGATTTGTTGGAAAAGGCTACGCAACTTCTTTTTTGCCGATTATTCCAAACTCTCCCCCAAGTTGAAAATACATCTTGGCTGCCAAGAATAAATTTCCTTAATTCCTCAAATTCAGGCAATTTGCAAACATCGTTTATATCCCGCCCTTTGTCATTTTTCACGAAAAACTCCTTTTTAAATGAATCTTTTTGTTAAATAACTAAACTATTCATCATTAATAATATCGATTAATTGTGCGCCCACAGGGAGTCGAACCCTAATCTCAAGCTTCGGAGGCCTGCGCTCTATCCGTTGAGCTATGGGCGCTTAATCCCGCGATAATTCCCAAAATCATCCAAAACAAGAGCTGTCCCTGCTGAAGATCCCACGGCAATCAGCAAATAAATATTATGAACGGGCTGAAAAACCCATGGCGCCAGCATTGTTAAATAATCTCGCGAAAGGATTGTGAAGTTGCTCTGACCGACTCCCAAAAAAAATCTGTTCTTAATCATATCTAAAGCAATTTCGCCGTAAGCAAGACGCAAAACAACCGGCTGGCTTTCGCCCAAATTTTGGGGGCTGAATCTGCTTAAAAAATAAGGACTGAATGAAATCAAAATCGCGGCAAAAATCAAAATTGCCAAGACACCCGCCCATAAAGCTCCGGCGCGATATTTTTTTTCCCTAAAGCAAAAACAAAGCCATAAAACCAAAAATATCAAAGTTAAAATTATAATCACCCTTGAAAAAGTCAAAGAAAGCCCAAGCGCCAAAAAAATAAAGACAACCGCCGCCAACGCTTTTTCCGTCTTTTTTGACTTCAGCCATCTTTCAATTAATAAAAACAACAAACCGAAAATCGCCGTTGAAATTATCGCCGCCAAAATATTGGGATGGGGAACCGTGCCGTAGGCTCGAATGATTCTTTCTCCGTTAACCGCGATTTTGGCCACTCCGGGCAAATTGGGACCAATCGGGCTCTCGGCCAAAAAATTCAGACCCAAACTTCCCTGCTTGAAAAATTGGCCAATCGCCGCGATTGATTGAAGCAAGGCTCCGCCGGCAAACGCAAACCAAAAAAAATCAATTCCGTAAATTTTCTCAAAATTGCGCTTGATATACAAAAAAAGCGCCGACATTTCCAAAATTTTAGCCAATCCAAAAAATCCGATTTGCAGATTTTGCGCCATAAAAAGAGAAAGAGCGCAAAAAAACGAAAATACAACGAGCGATTTTTCAATGCCGTCAAATTTAAAAGAAAAATTTTTGCGCGACCGCCACAGCCAAAGAGACAAAATAAAGATGACAAGAATATCCGTCGCGTAAATATGGATGGATTGCCATTCGCTGAATTTTTCGCCCAAGAAAAAGAAAATATGCCTTAGCTGCAAAGGCGCCAAGAAAATAAGAAGATAAAAAATAGACTTTTCGAGTTTAAGAAGCACTGAAAAATAATTTTCAATAATCCAACGAAAAGTTGCGTGACAATCTCGTCGCTTTACGCAATTTTCAATTTTCAATCAATATCTAATGTAGAATATTTAAAGAAGAGTTCGTTTAATAATTAAATATTTAATTATTAAACATTGATTAATAATTGGATTATTGATAATTGAAAATTAAATCATCGCAATCTGATAAATTATTCCAAAAACAAACAAAGCAATCGTCAAATACGCCAAAAATTTTCCTTTGGGCAAAGAAAATTCGGGCCGCCTGTCGCCAAGTTTTTTGGCTCTCAAATAAACTAAAATCGTAAAAATTCCGTCAATTCCGCCCAAAACCGCGCCCGTGAAAGCGATTAAAACGATAAAGTTTTTAAAGCCCAATAAATAGGCCGCGATGGGCAAACCCAAAGCCAAAATGAAAGAAGGAAAGCTTTTGACGCGGTAATCATACTGAAAAATTTTCTTCAAATTCATTCCGGCCGTCAAAAATGAAGTGAAGATCGCCAAAATTCCAAAAACCGCGCCCAAAATTATCGTCCCCTCGCCCAAAAAGGGAACCAATCCTTTTATGGCTTCGGGGGAGGTTTTGGAGCCGCTCACGCCCACAACCGCCAAAGCAAAAAGCAAATAAATTATCAAAGGAATCAGCGTTCCCAAAATAATGGCGGATTTGATTTTTTTCTCCCGCCCCTTCAAAATCTGGCGGATTTCCGGGATGGCTGTTGAACCGCCGAAAGAGAAAAAAATCACGCCGTAGGGCACAAAAAATTTAGCCCAATCAAAACCGGTTAAATTCGAGGGATTTAAAGAAACAATTCCCTTGGCCGACAAATAAATGGCCGCCAAAATAAGCAAACCGGTAAAAAAAAGTTCGTTTTTTGCCAATGCTCTCGGCCCCAAAAAAATCGCCCAGGCGGCAAACAAGAAAAATATGATTGACCATATAAATTCGGAACTTGGCAGCCAACTGGAAAAAATCAAATTCAAAAATTCTCCGCCCACGATGATATAGGCCAAAATGATTCCGTAATATTCAACCAAAAGAACGGCGGTCGCGACTTTTTTTGATTTGGAACCGAAATATTTGCCTATATAGCCGATCAAGCGATGATCTTGGCCGGTTCGCAAAACAGCTTCCGCGTAGGCCAAATGCATAAAAAGAGACAAAAAAGCGATCGCAACCAAATAAAAAACGCCAGTCGCGAAACCGGCTTGCGCGACCACAAAAGGAATGCCAAATATCCCCACCCCGATTATCGTTCCGGCAAGAGTTGCCGCGGCGCAAATAAATCGCATTTTTTCCAATCCCGACAAAGTCATACGATTTGAGAACTGTTTTCCATTAAGAAATAAACTTGGATAACCGCCGAAACGATAGCGGCGGCGGCGATTATTTTTCCTTCGCGCCTTAATCCCGGTTCGCTCAAAAAAGCCGCCGCGACGATAAATCCGGCAAAAACCGGATTGAGCAAAGCAATGAGTATGGCTGTCCAAAAAAGTTTTTTTCTTGAAGATATTTCAACGGTTCGCCCGAAAATCTTGGGCGTTTCTTCCTCTTTTATTTCCGGCTCGTCGGACAGCAAATCAGAACCGGAATTTTCCGGCTGTTTTTCTTCTTCCGGCCGAATTTCAAAATTCTCTTTTTCTTCCATTTTTTTATTCGTTTACTTTATAAACTTCGTCGTTTTCTTTTACTTTCCTTATCACTTTCATTCCGATTTCCCGCCCGGTTTGCGCTTCTTCAACCTCGGAATGATCAACCTGCATTGATTCGACTTCTTGTTCAAAATCGGTTGTCGGGCCGACAAAATGAATTCTTTCGCCCTTGTTCAGTTCTTCGGAAAGCAAAATAATACCCACGTTGATTTTTCCGTAAAAATGGGTGACTTTGCCTATTAATTTTTCTTCCGGCATTTTTCTCACCCCCTTCCGTTTCCCTACGAACTACGAAACTATACGAAAATACGAAAGAAACGCATTTATTCGTATTTTCGCAATAAATTCGTAATTTCGTAGGGAAATCTCATTCTCCCCCTCCTTTGCTGGGTTTGAAATCAACTTTGTAATCTTTTTCTTTCTTCACGATCTCAATCAACTTTTCAACCAAAATATGGGGATCGGAATCGTAAATTATTTTCCCCGGACCTCGATGGCCATCATCGACTATTTCTTTGATTTTATCCGCCATTCCGCCGGTGCCCGTTAGAACGCCGATCGGTTTTTGATCTTCAAAAGCGATCGTGAATTCATTGAGCGTTCCCAGCCTTCCGCAAACGATTATCACGGCATCCGAAGCGCGGGTTAAAAAAAGATTCCGGCCGGAATATTCAAAACCGGTATAAACTATAATATCATAATAATCAGTGGGCAAGTGATAAGTTTTAACATGGCTGACTTCCGAAACCGCCGGCGAAAAACCGATTGAAATTCCGCCCACTTCTTTGGCGCCGATCACCGCCCAATAAGGCACGCCCGTGGTGGCGCCGGTGAGCACCACGCCGTTATGAGCGACAATTTGGCGGCCGAGCTCCTTGGTTTTTTCCATCGCTCCCGCCTCGCAACAATCGGTGCGCGCCGCCCCGGAAACGCAGATTTTGAATTTTTGATAACTCTGGGATATTTTTTCCATATAATTATTTTAAAAAAAATTATAATTTCTCCTCTTGCCCCTCCTTCGCGGCCACGGCCTCTATGCCCAATTCATCGCGAATGAGGCCCGCCAAAGTCGCCGCGGGTTTTTCTTCGCCGTGCACGACAAAAACTTTTTTAACACGTCCTTTCTTTTTCTTATCGGCCGCGCAAACTGGTTTCTGAAAACCAGCTATCCATTCCATCAAAAATTTCTGATCGGCGTGGGAAGAATAGCCGGAAATTTTTCTCACTTCGGCTTTCGCTTCAACCGGCTGGTCAAAAATTTCAACGCTTTTGGCACCATCGCTGATTTTTCGGCCAATCGTTCCTTGCGCTTGATAAGCGACCAAAAGCAGAATGCTTTTTTCGTCGGGCAGATATCTTTGTTCGTGATGAACGATTCTGCCGCCCTGGCTCATGCCGCTGCCCGCGATTATGATTTTTGGCGGATCTACCGCGTTGATCTTTTTTGAATCTCTTCCGGAAGCGGAAAAGACAAGCCCCGGGAATTTGAAAATATCATCGCCCGATTCAATTCTTTTCTTGGCCTCGTTGCTGTAATAGCGAAAATATTTTTTGTAAACATCGGTCATTGAACACGCCAAAGGACTGTCCAAAAAAACCGGAATTTGGGGAATCCGTTTTCTTTCAACAAGATCATTGAGATAATAAATTATCTGCTGGGCGCGTTCCAGGGCAAAGCTGGGAATCATCAAAACCCCGCGCCGCGCCACCGCGTCCTCGACGGCGTTTTCTATCATATCTTTGCTTTCCAAAAGAGATTCGTGATTGCGATCCCCATAGGTTGATTCAACAATAATATAATCCGCCTCTTTAATTTGATCCGGTTCGGGCAGAAGAGGCATGGCGGCGTTGCCCAAATCTCCGGAAAAAACGATTTTTTTGCCTTCGGCTTCAATCTCCGCTATCGCCGATCCCAAAACATGGCCCGCGTCATAAAATTTAAAAGAAATTCCCCAAGCCAATTTTTTAACTTCGTGGTATTCGACCGCTTCAAAGTGCCGCATTACCTGATCCATTTCATTGAATCCAAAAAGCGGCAAAATTCCGGCTTTGCGAGCCTTTTCTTCCAGAATCTTCACGCTGTCTTCCAAAATCAATTTCGTAAAATCGCGGGTGGGTAAAGTGGAAAATATTTTTCCCTCAAAACCTTCTTTGATGAGTTTTGGCAAACGGCCGATATGATCGAGATGCGCGTGAGTCAAAATCACCCAATCGATTTCTTTGGGATTGAACAAAAACGGCTCGCGGTTTTTTTCTTCCACGCCTTCGCCTTGATATGCTCCGCAATCAACCAATATTTTTTTACCCTTTGTTTCCAAAAGATAGCAAGCGCCGGTCACCGTTCCGGCCCCGCCGCAGAATTTTAGAGTCATTTTATAATGCCAATCTGCAAATTTTATTCAAATGTTACGAATTCATTCGCATGCTATTTGTGGCATTTGGATATCATTCGTTGATTGGGATTATATTTTATTTTGCATTTTTTATATCTAAACACACTTGGCGTTCTATACGCCGTTTTACCTTTTCCGGCTCTGGCGCTGGAATATTTCTTCATAGCGCTGAATTAAGCTATAATTATAATAGCATTTTTCAATAAATGAGAGAAATTGCCTTAATATTGACATTAATTTTATAAAGTGATATAATTATAGATACCAAGATTGTTCTTTTGTTTCTCGCCTTTTTATCAAAGGAGTGGGAAATGGCCAAGATCTGGAAAGGGAGAAGGTGCCGCACCTGCGGAGCAGCCATTCCCGAGAAAGAAGGAGTGGATGTCCCCTGCGGAAACTGCGGGAAGATGCCATTCGATCTTCCCGAAAATATTTTTGTTCAGGCTCCTCCGGAACAAAAACAGACAAATCAGTTCTTTATCTGATTTGTCGAAATATATAATAAAACCCCCGACGATTTTTGCCGGGGGTTCTTTTTTTGCCTCAAAGCCAAGAAGTGCGATTCGAACGCGAGCCCTTTCTTAAAAAGACTGGGTGCTTGCGGGAAAAGGCAGTTTTTTTAATTAGGCCAGATCGGGGTATGAGCCCGACCGAGGATACCAACCCTCCGAACTCTCTTTAGCTTTTCGGCTTTTTGACGGTTGGTTTTTTCTTCCATTCTGGAAGGGAATAACACAACCTGATGAAAGTTCTAATTTCAGAATAACCCAAATCTCAAAATAACTCAACATTAAATTATTTTCTTTAATTCCTCTCTCACCACATCCCGATCATCCCATTTTATCGCGCCGTTATTCAAAACCATCGTCTGTTCCGTCCCTTTGCCAAGAATCAAAACCGCGTCCCCTTCTTGCGCTAAAGATAAAGCCTTGGCAATCGCTTGGCGCCTGTCCAAAATTATTCGCGTTTTGTTTTTATCGCAGCCCGCCAAAATATCATCGGCGATTTTTAATCCGTCTTCGTCATAAGGATCTTCGTTGGCAATAATGGCAATATCCGAATTTTGCGAAGCGATTTTGCCAAGTTCGGGACGCTTCCATTTATCCCTGCCGCCGCCGGCCGAACCAAAAACAGAAATTATCCTACCTTTCTTCCTCCCCTCCTCAGTTGAGGAGGGGCTAGGGGAGGAAGTGTTTATTAAATTCCTAAACAACCCAAAAACTTTTTGAAAACTATCGGGCGTATGCGCCAAATCAACAACCACCGTGAAATTCTGCCCTTCTTTGATTAATTCCAGTCGGCCCGAAATCGATTCTATTTTCTCAAGCGCTTTTTTAGCCGTTTCCAAATTTATTCCTTGCGAAATCGCAATCCCAATCGCCGCCGCCGAGTTATACACGTTGAATTCTCCAAGTAAATTGGTTTTAAAATTCACACTATTGATTTCGAACTCGCTGCCCAAAGCGGATAATCGAATGTTTGTCATTGCGAGCGAATCCGTTTCGGATGAGCGAAGCAATCCCGAATTATTACCGCCGCTGCACTCTTTTTGAATAAGCGTTTGGGACATATCACGGGATTGCTTCGTCGCAAGCTCCTCACAATGACAATTATTTTCAGACTTAAAATATCCGATTTTCCTCTCCACCGGATATTTCAAAAAATTTTCAACATTTTCATCATCCAGATTGTAAACCCCAAATCCCCCTTTTTTGCGGCTCACAACTTCAAACAATTTTTCTTTGGCCGCGCGATAATTTTCAAAATTGCCGTGCGCTTCAATATGTTCCGGCGCCAAGTTGGTGAAAACCGCGCCCGAAAAATCGATGAATTTGTGGCGAAATTGATTGATGCCCTCGCTCGTCACTTCGATCAAAGCGTATTTGCAGCCGTTTTTAACCATTCGCGCCAGCATCTTTTGGATAAAAAACCGCCCGGGCATTGTCATGTGATACGGATTCATTTCTTCTTTTTTCCCGTCGTTTATTGTGAGCGAAGAAACCCAGCCAACTCCTCCCCCTCTTAAGTTAAGAGGGGGTTGGGGGGAGTTATTACCTAATTTTGTCGATAAATGCTCTTCCAGAATTTTTCCCGCCAGCATCACCACCGTGGATTTTCCTTTGGTGCCCGTCACCCCGATCACTTTAATTTTTCGAGAAGGAAAACCGTAAATCAACGCGCCCAAAAAAGAAAGTTTCCAGTGATAGATGCTCCAAATAAAACAGGGAATGAGTTTTTTGAGAATCTTTTTCATACCAGTATTGTCATCCCCGCGAAAGCTCGCCTCGCTGAAGCTCCGGCGAAGCGGGCGGGGATCCAGACCCAAAATCAACATGGATTCCCGCCTCCGCGGGAATGACATCTAAAAAAATATATTACCTTTTTATTCTGCGCTAATTTATATATTCCATACCAGCCTTTTCTAATCGCCAAATCCCAAGCACCCATAAAATTCTTTTCTTCCCCTCCAAAACCTTTTTTGAATCGAGTGAATCCTTCCCAAGAAACTCGGCGTTTTTTATCAGTTGTGTTCTCATTTGTTATTCCCCAGAAATCATATTTCGCCATCCCCTGTTTTTTTGCTTCTTTAATCTGCTCCCATTGCAGCAAATGCGGCGCCATTAATGATTTGAATTCCAAATCCGCCGCGCCGTGAAGATAGGTCGCCTGATTGCCAAAAAAAACAACGATATTGGCAGCAATGGTTTTGCCTTCATACTCGGCGGCAAATAAAACAAATTCCGGATTGCTCCCCCTCTTAGATAAGAGGGGGTTAGGGGGAGTTATACAAATAGTTTTATCATTATTTGTTCGCATTTCCGTAGGTCGGCATAAAGTCTGCAGTTCCGCATAATAATACTCCTTGGCATGGCTTTTTATTCCTTGCCTCGCCGACATTTTGGCCATCAAAGAATAGAAGTCTTCAAAATATTTTTCAAAATCCGCGTCGCCCGATTTTATCATTTTCACCGCGACATTTTTTTTCTCGGCCAGATGGATGTTGTATCGCCACTTGCCATGCATTTGATTTAAAATTTCATCTTCCGTTTTTGAGATATCCAAAATCAAAGTTTGAGCCGGATTGATATCACGATCCAATTTTTTAAACCCTTCTTTTTTGAGCAAATTTTTTATCTCTTCGTTTTCTTCCCAAAACGGCTCAATTCTCAAAAATATCGCGCCGTTTTCTTTCGCTGCCATTTTTATTTCTTCCGTGATGTTTCGAATTTCGAGTTTCGAATTTCGAGTTTCCGCTATTGGCCCCACGGGGCAATACCAATATTTCTTGCCCAACGGCAAATTCATTTCGATGATCTGCATCGCCACGCCGAAGTCCCCCTTGAATTGGGGCGAAGGCGGGCCGCCGAATCCTAATCTAAAAATCTTTCTCCCAAGTTTTTTTTGAAACTCCCCCCACTCCCAAGATTGCAAAAAAGATCCCTGATTTTCGAGGATAAATTTATTCCAATTTTCTTTAGAATTCATTTCAGGCATAGGTTATTTTATTTTTGACAAATCTCCATTCAAAATTACGGGCTTAATCGCCTCAATTTCGGTTTTGTAAAAAGGAATTTCCGGAATCGGGTTGAGTAAAAATACTTTCTGATTCAAAACGTGAGCAAAACCAATTTCCATCAAAGTATTGCCGCCAATGTAGTTTTTAATTCCATTTTTATCAAAATTCAAGACCAAAACAGCATCAGCCCCTTGCATCGCCCTCCAAAATTCCCGAATCGCGTCCATATTATTCTTTTGATAAAGCTTGATTATCTCCTTTTCTTCATCAGTCTTTCCAATGAGAGCATTATGCAAATCTGTCATAAAAGCATTATGCCCCAGTTCTATTAATAGATCTCTGATTTCAAGCATTCTCTCCGTAAATTGCATACTGCCAATAATTCCTATACGCATATTATTTTTTAAACTTTTTATTTACTTAAAATCTTTTCAATAAACTCGCCTTTCTTTTTTGTATAAACCTTTCTTTCTTCAGAATATTCGATAGCCAATTTTTCTTTTAATTGGGAATATTCTTTTGCTATTTTCTTATCCTCGCGTAGGATATCCCTGAATCGGATCGCGTTTTCTATAAATCCGCTTCCGGCTTCGCCGATATGGAGATAACAAGTTCTTTTCTCTTCCAAGCCTTTCGTAAAGAACATCTCTTTTTCTCCGTAATTCTCTTTCAAAACATAACCCGCGCCGGCTAATTCTTTTATATGTCTTTTAACGGCCCCAAAAGACAGAACCATCAGACCGATATCGATAATCGGCTTGGCGCGCATACCTTTAAGCGCCGTGCTTCCAATGTGCTGGATATCAATCGCGTCCTCGCCAAAAATCTTTTTGAGTTTTTTAGCTTCCAATTCAAAAACTTTCTTCCAATCCGAATTATGTTTTACCAATTGAACCGTTCCGCGTTTTAATCCGAGCATAAATTATTTTTTCATTAATTCCGTTAAATCATCCGAAACCCCCAATTTTTCCGCCCAACCTTTAAGATATTTCATATCCAAATCTTTGCCCGAAAATTTAAAAATTGATTTCACATCTTCCAAATTGCGATCGGAGGGCGATTCCTGATTCCATTTCAGTTTGGCCAAAATCAAATCTTCGGGCGAAGACAAATAAACATCATGGCCCAAGACTTCTTTTTTAATAGCTCTTCTCAATCGAGAAATATCAAATGGATCTTTTTCTTTTAAAAGCCAAAAATCAATCTTAGTTCCCGAATCGGCATGAATAATATTGAATTCTCCCTTCTCTTTAACCGCGTTTTGCACTGTTATTTCATCCACATAAATAGATTCCGAAATTTGTCTCAACGCTTCAGTTAATTGCTTAACTTTGCTATCCGGAAGCTCAACCACGACATCTATATCAAAGGTTGAGCGCGGACGGCCCCAATAACAAACAGCATACCCTCCTGTGATGATATATAATGTACCCATATATTGGACAACTGTATTAGGAGAATATGGTAGAATGAAAATGTATGAAACATCTATCGCCTAAGCAGAAAGCGTCTATCGCTT
>Ga0076091_108_pt2 | contig 12011 bp, 10 predicted proteins | sample RifGroC1_FD_68120 | JGI IMG/M metagenome (GOLD analysis project Ga0076091, IMG submission 68120) | Parcubacteria bacterium GW2011_GWC1_43_12 | reverse complement strand
ATAAATTTCGTCCCGTTCGCTTTTGGAAAAGTGAGAAAAGTTTTTTTTGATTTTTCATAAATTAATTTTAACACTTCATACAAATTCAAAAGGGACGGAAGGGAAAATCGCGATTTTTTGTCAACTTAAACGGTTATTCGGAAATGCCAAACAAAACAAGGGAGATTTGTTATGAAAAACATTTGGCGGAAAAAAAACGGAGTGATCCGTTTTGATCTTCCGTCCACTGACAGGACGACCGGTCCCCAGTGGATCAAGCGGCTTAAAAATAAAGGATTTCGCGTTGGGAAAGATGCGAAGAGTATTCTCCTCTCGCCCAACTTCAAACCGACTATCAGAGTAGTTAATCAGGTCGCGGTTCTCAAGGGCATGCTTTTTGAGGACAACGATCGGATCACAGTGAAAATTCGCGCCGAGGCCCAAAAAAGAGGTTGGACCAAACCCAATGCCGAAATCGCCTGCCTAATCCGGGAAAGTTTCTCGGACGAGGAACTTGAGGCGATGGGTCTTTGGGGGATTATTGCGATGCACGAAGTCGGTGCTTAGGACTAAGATTCTTTAAACTTTTATCCTTGAATCTTTGTCCTTTGAAACCGAAAAAAATTATACCTCGCATGGAAATCATGCGAGGTTTTTCTTTTTTGTGATAAAATTGACGGCAGATCGGAAGATATTTTTCAGCCGTAATCAACGGATTGACGCGGATCCAGTATTCCTCCTCCCCTTATCAAGGGGAGGATTAAGGCGGGGTAATTAATTCAGAATAGGGATTACCTCCCCCGACCCCTCCTTAAAAAAGGAGGGGAGGAATGCAAAAATTCTCAAAACGAAAAAAGCCCGGCTGTGTTCAGCTCGGGCTTCGCTTTTAATTGTTGTTGGCATATATGGATGGACATATTCCCAACTTAGTAGCCGGGAACAAAAACCGCCATATGTGTGTGCACATTACCGCTTGGTCTCTGTTTTCTAATCAATAGCTTCTGGGAGCGGGTCTCCACAAGGCTGGCCTGCCGAGCGAACCGACGCAGCGTGTTATTAATGACCTTGGAGTTTCGCTAATCGACGAACTAGTAGCTGTGGTTCGCAAGTATGTGGAGGCGGTCAGCAATACGATCGTTCGTTGTGCGAGGGTGAACCGCCAGCGTTCCCCGCGGGAGATGCTTGACGCCACGGGCCGTAAGCAGTGCACCAATTCCGGCGTTGTGGAAGCGATGCCTCGGGGTGAGGATGAGGAAACGGAGATTTTCTTCTTCCAGCTCGGTCTCGAGATTAGCGATGCTGATCTCGAGAAAGAGTATGCTCTGCGCGGACTCGTTGCCGCAGACCCTTATTCACTCGCGGCTGTCAACGAAGCCGATCCGGCTTTTGCGGATGCTTATCCCAATAGCACTCACTGGAAGGATTCGGCCGATACATGGTGTTATCTGGCCTTCGACCGCTGGCGCGGCGGGCGCGTCGTGGATGTCGACCGCGACGACGGCGTCTGGGATGGCCATTGGTGGTTCGCCGGCCTTCGCAAGTAGCTTTGTCCTTTGGACTGGGTTCCTTGGTTTTCTGTCCTTGGAATTCAGTCCTTTGAAACCGAAAAAAATTATACCTCGCATGGAAATCATGCGAGGTTTTTCTTTTTTGTGAAGAAGAGAAAAGAAAAGCTGAATATTTTGAAAATAATTAAACTTGAGGAAACCAAAAATTCGTGATATAATCGGGGCGTTCGGGAGATATTTGGGTTAAGGGAACGCCAGATCAGTATTTATAATTATATTAATGTAAAAATCTCCCCCTAACCCCTCCTAAAGGAGGGGAAAATGCTAATTATGGATCAAAAATACATCAGAAACTTCTGCATTATCGCCCATATTGACCACGGAAAATCCACTCTGGCGGATAGGTTTTTGGAATTGACCAAAACCGTGGAAAAAAGGAAAATGCGCGAGCAATATTTGGACCAGATGGATTTGGAACGCGAACGGGGAATCACGATCAAACTTCAGCCGGTGCGGATGAAATACGAATATAAAGGCGAGGAATATATGCTTAATTTGATTGACACTCCGGGGCACGTTGATTTTTCGTATGAAGTATCACGTTCTTTGGCCGCGGTTGAGGGCGCTATTTTGCTGGTTGACGCGACCAAAGGGGTGCAGGCTCAAACTTTGGCGAATTTATATCTGGCGCGCCAGCAAAATTTGGTAATTATTCCGGCTATCAATAAAATCGATTTGCCGGGTTCCAGAGTTGAAGAGGTGGAAAAAGAAATCAGAAATTTGGGCATTGATTCTGAAATTTTTAAGATTTCAGCCAAAGACGGTTTAAACGTGGAAGCGCTTTTGCAAACGGTAATTGAAAAAATCCCATCGCCCGCCGTGGCGGGGGATGAAAAAAAACTTTTTAGGGCTCTGGTTTTTGACTCAAATTATGATTCCTACAAAGGTGTTCTTGCTTATATTCGCGTTGTTGACGGAGAAATAAAGCGGGGAGAAAAAATTTCTTTTCTGGCTTCCGGCGCCAAAGCCGAAGTTTTGGAGGCGGGAATTTTTACTCCCGCGCTTAGCGCGGTTGAAAAACTAAGAGCCGGAGAAATTGGCTATCTTGCCACGGGCCTCAAAGACGTTTCCTTGTGCCGCGTGGGAGACACTATTTCCAGTCTTTTCACTCGCGGCGAAATTATTAAACCATTGGCTGAATATCAAGAACCCAGGCCGATGATTTTTGCCAGTTTTTATCCGGCCGAAGGCAGTGATTTTGACGTTCTGAAGGAAGCGTTGTCCAAATTAAAATTGAGCGATGCTTCGCTGGTCTATGAACCGGAACATTCCGAAGCTTTGGGGCGGGGGTTTAAATGCGGATTTTTGGGAATGCTGCATATGGAGATTGTAACCGAAAGATTGCGGCGGGAATACGGCCTCGGGTTAATTGTTACCACTCCAAGCGTTGTGTATCGCCTGATGGATAATTCCGGCATCGAGCGTATGATTTATTCTCCTCAAGAACTTCCCGATCCGTCCAAAATCCGCCAAATAGAAGAACCGTGGATAAAATTGGAGATAATTACTCCCGGAGAATATTTGGGATCGGTTATGAAGCTCACGCAAAGCCTTGGCGGAAATTATATAGACACTCAATATTTAACCGGCGAAAGAGTCGTGATTGTTTACGAAGCCCCTTTGCGGGAAATCATCGTTGATTTTTATGATCGATTAAAGGGCGCCACCAGCGGCTATGCTTCGATGGGCTATGAGCTCACGGGTTGGCACAAGAATGACTTGGTGCGATTGGATATTTTGGTGGCCAAGGATCCGATTGAGGCTTTTTCGCGGATTGTGCCCAGAGACAAAGCGCATCTGGAAGGCAAAGGAATTCTTGAAAAACTGAAAGAGGTTTTGCCGCCGCAGCTTTTTTCCGTCGCTTTGCAGGCGGTGGTGGGCGGAAAAATTTTGGCGCGCGAAGATATCAAAGCCCGCCGCAAGGATGTGACGGGATATCTCTATGGCGGCGATTACACCCGCAAACGGAAACTCTTGGAGAAACAAAAAAGGGGCAAGGAAAAAATGCGCGAAGCAGGGCGGGTGAATATCCCCCAAGATGTGTTTTTAAAGGTGTTAAAAAAATAAGAACCCTACGGAATTACAAATCTTTACGGATGATACGGATATCCCCACCCTCTCTCTCCACCTTTCAAAGGAGGAGGGTTGGGAAGGGGGATGAATCCGTAATATCTGTATTTATCTGTAATTCCGTAGGGTTTTATTCAGAAGCAATAAGTAATTGAAAAGATATAACCTGTCTGTTATCATCCAAGCATGGGGGCGACGGTAAAAATAATCATACTTAAGACTATCAGCGCCACCAAGATAGTCCAAATTATTTTGAATGATTTGCTGTGCCTTGAGAAAGCCATATTCTTTAGTTTGAGGATATGATTCATTATATCAAAAAAACAGATGCCGGAGAATAGTTTTAAAAATTTTTTTTCTTTCAAACTTTTGCTTTTTTTGCTGCTTTTGATTTTCATTTGGTTTGGTTTGCAGCTTGTCAGACTCACTTACAAGCGGCATGAGCTTAACAAGGAAATCAATAATCTGAAAAGCGAAGTGGAAAGGCTGGAAAAATCAAGCGGCGATCTTTCGCAATTGATGAATTATTTCAACAGCGCCGATTTTCTGGAGAGAGAAGCCAAGGAAAAATTGAATCTTAAAAAAGAAGGGGAGAATGTGGTGGTGGTGCCCGAAGCGGCGATAGTTCAGCGAATCAATCAGGAATCGCAAACGGATTCCGCGAAAGCGGAAGATAAAGAAGAAAAAAAAGAAGAAGACGGTAATCCGGTAAAATGGTGGAAATATTTTTTTGGAAAGTAATAATTTTGCGAATAAAGCGGGCCTGCCCGTCGAAGCTCGCTTTGCGAGCGTAGGCGGGTATGGTTCAGTGGCAGAATGCGACCTTCCCAAGCCCCCGCACTTAATCTGCGCCGCGCTTTGCGCGAGAGTAGTACAGTGGCAGTACGTTAGCTTCCCAAGCTAAGAACGCGGGTCCGATTCCCGTCTCTCGCTCCAGATGTACGGATTAAGTGCGGGGATGCGGGTCCGCCCCGGGATAAACCCGGAGCGCCCCGAGTTGATCTCTGGGCGATTCCCGATGCCCGCTCACAGATTAGCAAATCGCTGATCGCTTATCGGAAGAGTTAATTGAATTTTCGATTGGCGGCAAGTGATTAGCGATAAGTGAATAATGCCGGAGTAGCTCAGTGGTAGAGCAGGCGCTTCGTAAGCGTCAGGCCGTGAGTTCAATCCTCACCTCCGGCTCATTCATAAATTGTTTTTTTAACTTTTTCGTGTTAAGTTTAATTTGAAAACATGGAAGATTTCGCGAAAATTTCAGATGAATTAAAAGACCGGGCTCAAAAGGCCAAGGACCGTCTTTGACTTGGCCGGGAAAGCTAAAATTATCGCGGATATAGAGCAAAGGATGGCTGACTCTTCTTTTTGGCAGAACCAAGAAGCGGCCAAGGAAGCCAGCCAAAAATTGGCGGAGCTCAAAAACGAAAGGGAAGAATGGGAAAACATGGATTTGATTTTGTCCGTCTTGGATGATGATGTTAAAAAGCTGCCCGAAAATCCTTCCGCCGAAGAAATGAGAGCGGTGGAAAAAGAACTGAAAGAGGCGGAGAAAAAAACAAGAGAACAGGAGATAAAAGTTTTCTTTTCCGGACCGTACGATCGAAACAATGTTTTGCTTTCGATTTATAGCGGGGCGGGCGGAACCGAAGCCCAAGATTGGGCGAACATGCTTTTGCGAATGTATACTCGATACGCCGAGAGAAAAGGATTTAAGACAAATCTGCTCGATATTCATGAAGGCCAGGAAGCGGGAATAAAAAGCGCGACTTTGGAAATTCGCGGACCTTTCGCCTACGGATTTTTAAAAAACGAATCGGGTGTTCATCGTTTGGTGCGGCTTTCGCCTTTTAACGCCAATAATTTGCGCCACACTTCTTTTTCGCTGGTTGAAATTTTGCCGGAGATTGAAAAAATAGGCGAGATTCAGATAAAACCGGAGGATTTGAGAGTTGATACTTATCGATCTTCGGGACCCGGCGGGCAGAATGTCAATAAACTTGAAACGGCTGTTCGCGTCACTCACCTTCCGACCAATATCGTTGTTTCTTGCCAAATTGAACGTTCCCAATCGGCCAATCGCGAAAAGGCGATGAAGATGCTTTATTCTAAACTTTATCAGTTGGAAACAAAGAAAAAACAGCAAGAAATCACGGGACTTAAAGCCGGCATCCAAAGCGGCGAGGGCACGGCCGAATGGGGTTCGCAGATTCGCAATTATGTTTTGCATCCGTATAAACTTGTCAAAGATGTTCGCACAGGCGTGGAATCGGTTCAGCCCGATCAGGTGCTGGACGGCGATTTGGAAGAATTTATCGAGGCGGAAGTGCGCAAAGTATAATGCGAACCTACGAACTTGATGCTAACTTTGCGAACTGCGAAATAAAAAAGAATTTGTCATTGCGAGCCCCGCAGCTGCGGGGCGAAGCAATCTCGAGTTATTGCCGCTCTCCGCGGGATCGCTTCGTCGCAAACTCCTCGCGATGACGAATTCTTTCGCGGTTCGTAAGTTGGCATTAGATTCGCACATTTCGCATTATGATTATCTATCAAAATGTTTCCAAAATCTATGACGGCTGCGTGGCTTTGGAAGGAGTGAATACGGAAATAAAGCCGCAGGAATTTGTTTCGATTGCGGGGCCTTCCGGTTCGGGCAAGTCCACGTTTTTAAAATTGCTGATCGGCGAGGAAAAACCGACCAAGGGCAAAGTTTTTTTGGATAAGCAAAATGTCCATCTGATAAAAGACAAAGACTTGCCCAAACTTCGGCGCAAAATCGGCATGGTTTTTCAGGATTTTCGTTTGCTCTCGGATAGAACCGCTTATGAAAACGTGGCTTTTGCCATGGAAGTGGGCGGATCGACTAATAAAGAAATAGAGCAGGATGTTCCCCAGCTTTTGGAATTAGTGGGCCTGGGAAGCAAAGTAAATCAATTTCCCCATCAGCTTTCGGGCGGAGAAAAGCAGAGGGTGGCGATCGCTCGCGCTTTAATTCATCGTCCTTCGGTTATTCTGGCCGATGAGCCCACCGGAAATTTGGATCTTTTGAATTCATGGGATATCATTCGCTTGCTTTTAAAAATCAACGAGCTTGGCACAACGATAGTTTTAGCGACTCACGATCGGGAGATAATCAATAATTTGAGCCGGCGGGTGGTAACTTTTGACAAGGGAAGAATAATCAGGGATGAAGAAAAAGGAAGATACATATTCTAATTTTCTGGAAGAAAATTAGAATAAAATTTCTAAATCCTAATTTCTCCTCCTTCGCCCCTCGATAAACTCGGGGCTACGGAAGGACGCGGTAATTTCTAAACAAATCCCAATTTCCAAAATCACAAATTCTAAACGGAATGCATTCGTTTGAAATTTGGAGAATTTGGATTTGGAATTTGTTTCGGATTTCGAATTTCGGATTTAATCAACTTATGATAAAAACCACATTGACGCGCATTCTAAAATCCGGTTGGCAAAGTTTTTGGCGCAACTACTGGCTTTCAACCGCGACTGTCGCCGTGATGACTTTGGCTTTAATGGTGGTGGCCGGGCTTTCGATTTTTAACGTGATGACGCAAGAAGTGGTTTCGATCCTTGAAGGCAAAGTGGATGTTAGCGTCTATTTCCATAATGACGCGGAAGAAGCAAAAATAATCCAGGTAAAAGAAGAATTGCAGGAACTTGATGAAGTGAAAAGCATTGAATATATTTCCAAAGAAGACGCTTTGGCCCAGTTTCAGGAACGCCACAAGGACGATCCGATGATTTTGCAGAGCCTTCAGGAGCTTGATCAGAATCCTTTGGAAGCCAGCTTGAACGTCAAAGCCAATTTTGCTTCGCAATACGAATCGTTGGCCAATTACCTTTCGCAAGACAGGTTTCAGGGCATCATAGATAAAATCAATTACAAGCAGAACAAAGAAATAATTTCGCGTCTCAATCGCATGACGGCCAGCATTCAGAAGACCGGCTGGGGAATTTCGCTGGTTTTGGCTTTGCTTGCCGTTTTGGTTTCTTTTAACACCGTGCGCCTCACGATGTTTAATTGGCGCGATGAAATTTCCGTGATGCGGCTGGTGGGCGCGGGCAACTGGTTTATCCGCGGGCCGTTTTTGGTGGAAGGAATTATTTACGGCATCGTGGCCGGCGCCATCACTCTCATTTTGCTTTTTCCCATTCTCTATATTCTCACCCCCAAAGTTTCCAGCTTTTTGCCGGGAATCAATCTGATAGAATTTTATCAGGCGAATTTCTTGCAATATTCGGTTCTTATAATCGGAGTGGGGGTGATTATCGGCGGCGTCTCAAGCCTTATCGCCGTCCGCCGCTACTTGAAAGCTTAGCTGTTTTGTGCTTTGATTAAGTATTCTTCCCCCTTTATAAAGGGGGAATGAGGGGGATTTTTTATTTTAGGTTTAAACAATCCGGGATCGTCTAATGGTAGGACACATGCCTCTGGAGCATGGAATCGGGGTTCGAATCCCTGTCCCGGAACACTCATGTGATAGGTTCTGACGACCGTGAGGTGTTAGAGCATAACAAAGAAGATCTCCCGATGATTTTTGTTTAGGCATATTATAAATTCCATATGGAAGATTACTTAAATTTAGCAAAAAAAATAGCCGAAGGTTCAGCCCAAATAGCTCTTAAATATTTTGGCTTTGACATCGAAAAAACATGGAAAAATGATAGCACGCCTCTTACTCAGGCAGATACGGAAATTAACAGATTTGTGATTGATGAAATAAATCGAGTATACCCTGGTCATAGCATAAAGGGAGAAGAAGAAAGCGATGAAAAGGCAGAATCAATGTATGTTTGGGTCTGCGACCCGATAGACGGAACAATGCAATTTTCTTGCGGACTGCCAATATTTACCTTTTCTCTCGCGTTGGTCGAAAAATCAAATGGTTTGCCCATTCTCGGCATTGTGAATGACCCAATTATGAAAAATATGTACTGGGCATGCAAAGGAGAAGGCGCTTACCGCAACGGCAGAAAAATACGCGTTTCCAGCGATAAAAATTTGAATAATACTTTTTTAAACACGGATGGCTCTGGAAAGGATATTGGATTCTCCGGAGATTTGACTCTTGGAGCTTTGTGCGAAAAAGGAGCCAAGGTCATGAAGTTGTTATCGGTTATTTATGGCGGCATTCAAGTTGCCAACGGTAAATTTTCCGGAACAGTATTTTTTAATCCTTACGCTCATGATGTTGCCGCGTTGAAGATTATTACGGAAGAAGCAGGTGGCAAAGTTACTGATCTTGATGGAAATGAGCGAAGATATGATAAAGATGGTCTTGGGTGCATTATTTCTAACAGGATTGTTCACGGCGAGATATTGGGATGTGTTAAAAAGCATCTATAGGTTCCAGACCGAGACAGGGAACCAAGTTTAGTCGCCGCCTTTGGCGGTTTTTTGGTGCCAGAAATGTTGCTATAGCAACATTTCTGGCACCTTGTTTGAATCGTCTTTGATTTCAGAATATAATTTAGGAAAAATAAAAATGTTGCTTTATTTTTAGATTTGCTATACGCTTAAAAAGTACATTCATAATTAAATTTAAATCAATCAAATTTCTTGGATTAGGGAGGGCAAGATGTTTAATCTTATTCATTTGGAATCTTTCGCGGTTGCGATTGCGAGAATGGAAGTATATTCAATATCTCCATAAGAGAGGGACCAAAGCGAAATCAAGGATTCAAATGGATTTGGTTTTGTTGTTTCCGATAAGATCGCCCAAAATTTGGAACCGGGAGATCAGATATGCCTAGTTTATATGCCTGACAGCAAAAATTCTTATGCTATTGAGACTTTGGCTCTTGTAAAAGAAGGAGAATATAGCGAGAAGATATTGATAGGAGAAGAGCAAGGAAAGTGGGTTAGGATTTACAGAATGAAAGCGCGATCACTGAAATGAATTTTTCAAGCCGTTTCGCGAATTGCCAACTGGCAAGCGAAGCGGTTTTTTATTTTTCGCCGAAAAAACTTGACGCCAATTAGTTATGGGTATATACTCATAACATAAGAGGCTGGCATAAAGGTCGGGCAGTCTGGTAAAATAAAAAAGGAAATTAAAATTTATGCCAAGATTAGACGGATCAGGACCTTGGGGCATGGGACCCGGGACCGGATGGGGAATGGGTCCTTGCTGCGGAGGCGGTGTCTGGAGAAGAGGAATGGGGGCGGGATTCGGCTCGAGGAGATTTTATACCAAAAAAGAAGAACAGGAAGATGTTGAAAATGAGATAAAAGCCGCGGAAGAAGATCTTCAGGCTCTCAAGGAGCGCCTGGAAGAACTTAAGCTCCAAGGCAAATAATTTATTATCGGATAGGCGCCGATGATAAAAAGAACGCCCATATATTCGGGCTTCCGCGAGGAAGCCCGAATATGCCCCGAGATGAACCCGGGGCGAACATTATGAATTTAAAATAATTCAAATTTTTTATACAAATCAATGACCAGGCCCAGACTTTGCCGAAGAATCAGATTCAATCCGCGGATAACGTATTTCAAGCCTCAAGGCGTGCCGATGAGTTTTTTGGAGGTGGTTGATTTGACAACCGAAGAAGTTGAAGCTTTGCGCCTCAAGAATCTGCGAGGGCTTGAGCAAACCGAAGCGGCTCAAATGATGAATACTTCCCAAAGCACTTTTCAGCGAATAATTTCTTCAGCCAACAAAAAAATTTCCGATGCTTTGATAAACGGCAAGGCAATCCGGATAATCAGGTGATTTTTTGAATTCTGATTGGCGATTTGAGTTAATTCCGCTTTTAGAATATGATTTAAATGAAAAAATAATCGCGGATAATTTAATGACCCAATCGCAAGCTTTGGAAATTCTCAAAACCGGCGCCAATGTTTTTTTGACGGGAGAACCGGGGAGCGGCAAAACACACACGGTGAACGCGTATGTCTCTTGGTTGCGCGATCATGGAATCGAGCCGGCGATTACGGCTTCCACCGGCATTGCTGCCACTCATATCGGCGGCATGACGATCCACTCTTGGAGCGGCGCGGGGATAAAAGATAAGCTTGATAAATACGAGCTTAACAGGATTTTAATGAGCAAGCCTTTGGTTAAGCGGATCGGGCGGGTCAAAGTTCTTATTATTGATGAAATTTCCATGCTTTCTCCTGAAACTTTGGGAATGGTGGAAACGATTTGCCGCGCGGTTCGGGACAATTCCAAACCTTTTGGCGGGCTTCAAATTGTTTTCGCGGGCGATTTTTTTCAGTTGCCGCCGGTTGTCAGATTCAATGAAATGAATTCGCAGTCAAATCTTTTTCGCGGCTCAAAACCGCGTTTTGCTTTTGATTCGGAAGCGTGGGCGAAGTCCGATCCGATTGTTTGCTATCTTTCCGAGCAATACCGCCAGGACGATGCCGATTTTCTTTCAATTTTGGGAGCGATTCGGCGGGGTGATTTTAATAGCGGGCATTTGCGCCATATCAGTGAAAGGAGAATCGATCTTGTTTCGGCGCCGTCCCGCGCGCCCAAACTCTTTTGCCATAATTTCAATGTTGATCAATTCAACGACGAAATGCTGGCCAAAATTCCGGGTAAATCCCAAATGTTTTCAATGTCGGATCAAGGAAAAAAGCCTTTGGTGGACGCTCTCAAAAGAGGATGCATTTCACCCGAGAATTTGCGGCTCAAAATCGGGGCTTCGGTGATGTTCACCAAAAATAATTTAAAGGCGGGCTTTGTGAATGGGATGCTGGGTTTGGTCGAGAGGTTTGATGAATACAGCGAATGGCCCATAGTCAGAACTCGGAACGGGAGGATGATCAAAGCCGAGCCGATGGAATGGGGAGTTGAGGAAAATGGCAGAATTCTGGCCAAGATTGAGCAGGTGCCGCTTCGCTTGGCTTGGGCGATCACGGTTCACAAAAGCCAAGGAATGAGCCTTGATGAGGCGGTAATTGACTTGAACAACGTGTTTGAATTCGGCCAGGGGTATGTGGCGCTTTCGCGCGTTAGGAGATTGGCGGGGCTTTTTATTCTGGGTTGGAACGAACGGGCATTTCAGGTGCATCCGGAAGTTTTTTCCAAAGACGGATCTTTCCGCGAATCTTCCGCGAAAGCGGCTGATTCTCTGGCGAAAATTTCGGCCGGCAATCTCAAAAAAGAACAAGAAAAATTCATTTCCGCCTGCGAAGGAAAATCCCAAATTGATCGATCCGCCGAACCGCCGCGATTTCATTCCGGCCGGACCAAAAAAGGAGGAATCGATACTTGCGCCGAAACGCTTGTCCTTTGGAATAAAGGGGAAACTGTTTCGCGAATCGCCAAATCGCGCGGGCTTAAAAATCAGACAATTTTAAATCACATAGAAAAACTGGTCAAAAAGGGCAAAATCAAACGCGAAGATCTTTTAAAAATAATCGATTC
>Ga0076091_120_pt1 | contig 12053 bp, 13 predicted proteins | sample RifGroC1_FD_68120 | JGI IMG/M metagenome (GOLD analysis project Ga0076091, IMG submission 68120) | Parcubacteria bacterium GW2011_GWC1_43_12 | reverse complement strand
CGCCCAAATATATTTTGCCAAATAATTTTAAAATAATTAATTTAAAAATTCTCCTAATTCACCCAATATTACTGTCTTGACAGGGGGTACACCTTAATTTACACAAACAGAATCCCCGCCATTGTATTTTTTTACCTTTCCATATTGCACCAAATAAGAGATATTTGATTCACTAATATCTCTTTTCAAAAAATCACTCGCCCAACGACTAGCTTCTTTAATTGTAATAAGTTGTGAATTTTCTTGCATAATAAATTCATTCTTTATTCCCCAATCTAACAATATAAGTGGAAAGGATGACCACAAAAAGCGTTATTAGGATCGCGTAGAGGAATTTCAAAAGAATGCTGTTTTGGCCCAGGGGGAATAAAAATTCAATTAGGCTTTTAATGGCTTCGTTCCAGGCGAGGCCAGCGACGACTCCAAGGCCGGCTAAAATATAGCCCGTGGTTTTTTCACGAAGTTCTTTTTTGAGCGCTTGGGATTCTTGTTTGAGGTAATCTTGCATATTTTCCTCACCAATTACGAATTTGGAGCTAATTACGAATATAATTAGATTTATTCGTAATTAGAGCAAAATTTATTCGTAATTAGTGTGGGGAATAAATTTCCTTAACTTATAAATCTTATTTTGGAAACCAAGGGATTGGCTCGTTTTTTGTTTATGCAATCAACCAGAATTGTTTGCTTGAATTGAAATTCATTCGCCCAAACGCTATTGAGGCAAACCACGGTTAAAAATCCATCTTTCAACCTCACCGGCTTGGATTTGTTTTTAAATCCATCGCCGATTGATTTTTCTATGTGCGCGTCCCAATCTTTTTGGATCTTTTTAAATTCTATCGCCTTTTCCAGCTTAAATTCTTTGATTTTTAAGGAAAGCACCCGGTTTATGGAAATCAGCATATCTATTATTCCCTCTCTTAATTTAAGAGAGGGTTAGGGTGAGTTATAATTTGATTCATAACTTCTCCCAACCTCCTCTTATCTTAAGAGGAGGAGGAAATTGCGGTATTTTTAAGCGAGTTTAATAGGCATAACAACATAAGTGTAATCATTGCTTTCGGAGGGCCGCATAACCGAAGCAGTGGATTCGGAACTGAAACCGAAAAAAATCATTTTTGAATCAATATTATTCAATCCATCCAAAACATACCGGTAATTAAAACAAACTTCCATATCCTTTCCTTTCACTTGCGATTCCACAACTGATTTATTTTCGCCCAATTCCGAATCTTGGGAAAAAATCTCCAATCTGTCGGGTAGAACGGAAAATTTGACATTATTTATCTTACTGCTGAAAATTCCCGCGATTCTAACCGTGTTTAAAAGATCTTCTTTACTCACAAGAGCTGAAGTCTTAAATTCTTTAGGGATAATTTGTTGATAATCAGGATAAACTCCGTCTATCACCCTTGAAATCAACTGCGCGTCGCCAAAATCAAAAAGCACTTGGTTGTTGCCGGTTATGAATTTAACTGAACTGTTTTTTTCGCTGATAATTCTGATTATTTCCTGCGCCGTCCTTTGGGGAATAATAACGGAAAACTGCTCTTGGTTTTTATTATTGATATCGGAAATATTTTTCTCGGCCAACCTAAAGCTGTCTGTGGCCACTAATTTTAAATTATTTCTATCAAGACTGAATAAAATTCCCGCGATTTCCGGCCGAGATTCGGAAACCGCGGCCGAACCCGCCACTTGGCTTAAAGCGTTTTTTAAAACCCCGCCATCCAATTCAAACAAGGGCTCGTTTTTTATTTTTGGAATAATCGGAAAATCATCAGCCGAAAGACATTTTATATTTGCCTTGTAATTTTCACATTTAATAACAAGGGAATCATTTTTTGATTCCAGTTCTATTTTTTTATTGGGTAAATTATTGATAAAATTGTAAAGAATTTTAGCCGGGCAGGTTATTTCCCCTTCTCTTTCTATTTTCCCGTTAGTCCAAGTGTTGATTCCTATTTCCAAATTAGTTGAGGAAATTCTTAATCTGCCATTTTCCGTTTTTAATAAAAGATTGTTTAAAATCGGCAAAGTCAGGTTTTTACCGATGATATTTTGGGCGATATTTAGATTTGTTTTTAAATTTTCCTGAAGACAAATAATTTTCATTATTATTAATTTAATTTATATATAATACAAAGAATTAATTATTAAGTGATTGATAAATTGTGGAAAAAGCGGTTTTTTAAATACAGTCCTTTAAAATTTTATTTCTTAAGCTGTTGATTATTGTTTGATATTTTTAAAATCGGTTTTTAGTGAATTTTTATTAGTGGTTTATCTTTGTTTTTTCCACAAACTTATCAACACTTTATTAAGTTTTTTTAAGTGTTATAAATTCTTTCTTTTATTAAGATTATTTCTTGCTGCAAAGTTTCGTTTTCTTGGATTTCTTTGCTTAATTTTTCATAGGCGTACATTATTGTCGTGTGATCGCGTCCGCCGAGTTTTTCGCCGATAAAAGGAAAAGATTTTTTCAGTTCCTCTCTGATTAAAAACATCGCCACTTGGCGCGGATAGACCATTTCTTTTTTGCGGCAGCGATTGATTAAATCAGAAGTGTTTAAATCGTAAAATTCCGCCACGGCTTGTATGATATTTTTATAGCTGGTTATTTTTTTGGGCGGGGAAATGACGCTTTGAAGGATTTTAAAGGCTTTTTCCATGGTTATTTCTCCCCCATTGGAAAGCTTATTGGCGGCGATCAGCCGGTTTAGCGCGCCTTCCAGTTCCCTGATATTTTTTTGGATGTTTGAAGCTATATAACCCAAAACCTCATCCGAGATATTAATCTTTTTTTCCTGGGTTTTGACTCTTAAAATGGCGATTCTGGTTTCAAGATCGGGAAATGAGATATCCGCGATCATTCCGCCTTCAAAACGCGATCTTAATCTTTCTTCAAGAGTTGAAATAGCCCGGGGAGGCCGATCGGAGCTGATGATTATTTGTTTATTTTTTTGGTATAAAAAATTAAAGGTATGAAAAAATTCTTCTTGGGTTTTTTCTTTGCCCGAAATAAATTGAATATCGTCAATTATTAAAACATCGGTTTGCCGGTAGCTTTCTTTGAAATTTTCTATTTTTCCATTACGCAGAGAGTTAACTAACTCCGTGGTGAATTTTTCGGAACTCGTGTATTTTACTTTTTTCTTTTTTTTATGGATTTTTATGATTTCATTGCCGATGGCTTGTATCAAATGCGTCTTTCCCAATCCCACTCCTCCGTAAATAAACAAGGGATTATAAACTTCTCCCGGGTTTTGAATTACCGCCTTGGCGGCCGCTTGGGCTAATTCATTGAAAGAACCGACAATGAAGTTTTCAAAAGTATAACGGGGATTTAAATTGGTTTCTTTGTCTATTTCAAGTTCTTGGAACGATTGTTCTTCCAGTTGTTCTTTTTGGATTTTTACGGACGCTTTAACCGTGTTTTTGGCCGTTGTTTTTTCTTGGGAAGGATTATTGGTGAATTTTAATTCTTTTATTTCGGGAGAAATATTCCTTAAAGCGCGCAGGATTAGTTTATTGTATTTATTTTCCAGCCACTCTTTGCTGAAACCGTTGGGCACCCCGATAAAAACAATCCCATCTTTGTTTTTTAAGATGCCGGTGTCATGGAACCAGGTAATAAAATTCGCCTTTGAAATATTCAATTCCACCTCTCCCATCGCCGCTTTCCAAAGATCCTCGTTTGTCATATTTTTATTGATTTTATCGGGACTTTTTAACTATACACTATGATTTTAACGAAAGTAAACCCCAACACCTAACTTGGCGCCAACAATAAAATCTAAAAATAATTTATCCTGATATAATTAGATTTATTCTTTTAAGAGCTGAATATTCGGCGCTGAATTAGGTGTTGGGGCAAACTCCTTTTTGATCCATTATCTTGATTATATCACAAACAAAGTTTGAGTGTTATTGGAAATAGGCTCTTTTTGAGAATAAACTTATTAAGGTTTCGAATAACTTGTGGATATCTTGTTGAAAAGGTTTAATCGGAGGTTCGCGCTTGATTGACTTTTGAGTTTAATAATTATACAATAATAAGGATTATTAATTAAAATAAATCAAAGATATGAGCGTGACTTATCAGCCTAAAAAAAGGAAGAGAAAAAGAACTCACGGTTTTTTAGTTAGGCAAAGGACCAAATATGGCCGCAGAATTGTATCCGCCCGCCGCCGGAAAGGCAGAAAAAAACTTACGGTTTGATTTTTACTATGTTAAAGAGAAATCAAAGGATTTCCAAAAAGAACGATTTCAGAGATATCTTTAAATTCGGAAAGAATTTTTCCAATAACCGCTTAGTTTTGAAAGTTCTGCCCAACGGTTTGGATTTTTGCCGTTTTGCCGCGGTTATAAGCTTGAAAATTTCAAAGAGAGCCGTCGATCGGAATAGATTGAGAAGACAGATAATGGAAATTATCAGGGCTGATGAAAAAAACATAAAACAAGGTTTTGATTTGGTTTTTATAGGAAAAACAGATTTAATGAAATCGAATTTCGGGCAAATCGAGCAATCTTTGGTTGATTTAATCAAAAAATCGGGACTTTATGTTTAACAAAGCCGTTTTAAAGATTATAAGAACGTATCAGAATGTTTTTTCTTTTGATCGCGGGATTTTTGCCAATCGGGCGCCTGTGTGCCGTTTCTCCCCCACTTGCTCCCAATACACCTATGAAGCGATAGAAAAATTCGGGATAATCAAAGGGATTTTTTTTGGAATAAAGAGGGTTTTAAGATGCCACCCCTGGAACAAAGGCGGTTTTGATCCGGTGAATAAATAGTTTATTAGTTAATTAGAACTAATAAACTAAAAACTAACCAACTAACCAACTGATTCATGATTGGCGATTTATTCAATTCGATTTTTTACCAACCGTTATTCAACGGGCTTATTTTTTTATATAACACAATCGCCTTTGAAAGCTTCGGCGTGGCGGTTATTTTATTGACTCTGGTTATTAGATTCGCGCTTTATCCTTTAAATAAAAAAGCGATAGAATCGCAGAAAGCTCTTAATGTTCTTCAGCCCAAAATCAAAGAAATTCAGGCCAAGTTCAAGAACGACCGGGTCAAGCAAAGCGAAGAGCTGATGAAAATTTATCAAGAACACAAAATCAACCCCGCGAGCGGCTGTTTGCCGATTTTGATTCAGTTGCCGATTTTGATCGGCTTGTATCAGGTCTTTTTTCGGGGTCTTGATCCGGCCAGCCTTGATGCTTTATATTCGTTTGTCAGCCGGCCCGAAGCGATTAATCCTTGGTTTTTTGGTCTGGTGGATCTTTCAAAAAACAACGCGCTAATGGCGATTTTGGCCGGCGCCTTGACTTTTGTCCAATCCAAAATGATGATGCCCAAACAAACGGCAAGTTCGGGACCCGGAGATTTCGCGGCCGCCATGCAAAAACAAATGCTTTATATGATGCCGATAATAACGATTTTTATAACTTGGAAATTGCCTTCGGGTTTGGCGTTGTATTGGATAGTCACCACGCTTTTCAGTATTTTTCAACAATACATAACTTTAAGGACGAATAAAAAAAATGAAAAAAAATCTCTCGCTGGTTAAAAAAGCAATTGAAGAATTGATCGGCAAAATGGATTTTTCGGGCAACGTTGAAGTTTCGGCCCGCGAGGAAGGATATATTGTCGCCGAAATTTCAACTTCCGAAGCCTCTTTTTTGATCGGCAGAAGCGGCGAAACATTGGACGCTTTGCAGCATTTGGCAAGAAATATTATCAACAAAGGAAAAGAAGATCCCGTAAAATTTATTGTTGATATCAACGGCTATCGAAAAAGCCGTCTTGATATGCTGGTTTCCATGGCAAAGAATTTGGCCCGCGAAGCTTTGGAAAACAAAGAAGCAAAATGGCTGCCGGCGATGAATCCTTTTGAAAGGCGGGCGGTTCATATGGCTTTGTCTCAAACGGAAGGGATAAAAACGGAATCTTCGGGCGAAGGAGAAGAAAGGAAAATAGTCATAAAACCGGAAGCTTAAATCAGTTTTTAGTTAGTTAGTTTTTAGTTATTAGTTTGAAATTCTTAAAACTAACTAACTGACTGACTGACTGACTGATAAACTAACCAACTGATCCCGCCATGCTTGCCAGAAAAATAGCTCTCAACACGATAATTTCGTCCGTGGCGCGCGTATTGGGCACTTTTATTTCGTTGGCCACGATCGGTTTTATCACTCGGTATCTCGATCGCGCCGGCTGGGGCGAATACTCGATTATTTCGGTTTTTGGAGGAATCTTTGCCGTTTTGGCCGATTTGGGGCTTTATCAAGTTCTTGTGCGGGAAATTTCTCGAGAGGGCGCCGATGAGAATAGGATTATAAATAATATTTTTTCTTTAAGGCTCTTCGGGGGCCTTTTAATTTTTGCTTTCGCGCCTTTGGCAAGTTTGCTTTTTCCTTATTCTTCCCAGCTTCGTTGGGGAATTTTGATCGGCATGATCGGCTTTTGGCTCCTGAACGATATTCAGGTTTTAGTGGGCGTTTTTCAAAAAAGATTAAGGATAGACAAAATAGCGATCGGCGAACTCCTGGGCAAGCTGGTTCAGTTGGGATTCATTTATCTGTTTATAGTTTTAAAATTTGATTTTTTATGGATCGCGGCGACCATTTCCTTTGGCGCTTTTGCCAATTTCGCGTTTGTCCTTTTCTCTGTTAAAAAGATTATGCCCATCAAACTGGAATTTGATTGGCCTTTTTGGCTGGAAATTTGGCGCAAAAGTTATTTTTTGGCGATTTCCAATATTTTGGTGACAATTTATTTTTCGGCCAACGCTTTGATTATTTCCATATTCCATCCGCCCGATGATGTGGGCATATTCCGTTTGTCGTACAAAGTGCTTGAGAGTTTGATATTTTTTCCGGCGATGTTTGCCGGGCTGGCCATGCCTCTGCTTTCAAGAGCGGCTCATAACGATTGGCCGAACTTCAAAAAAATATTTCAAATCGCGAATAATGTGTTGATTATAACGGGAATTCCGCTGGTTTTGGGCGGAATTGTTTTGAGCCCGCGAATTATTGAACTTTTAGGAGGGCCCAATTTTCCCGAATCAATGCCGGTTTTGGCGATTTTGATGATTGCCGTCGGCTTTATTTTTTTTGGCACGCTTTTTTCTTATGTCCTGATCGCCTTGGACAAATCGCGGAGTCTTATGATAATTTCAAGCATTGGAGTCATTTTGAACCTTGTCTTGAATTTTTTGTTCATTCCCCGCTATTCTTATGATGGAGCGGCCGCGATCACCGTTTTGACCGAGGGGTTGGTGACGATGTTAATGGCCGTTTCCATTTTTAAAATCATAGGCTATCTGCCTTCTTTTAAAGCCGGCGTTAAAGTTTTGTTCGCTTCGTTGATTATGGCGGCGGCTATTTGGGAATTCAGAGAACAAAACGTTTTGATTCTTTTAATCGGAGGGTCTTTGATCTATTTTTGTTTGCTTTTCTTGTTAAAGGGAATTTCAACGAGGGAAATAAAGGAAATTCTCGCTCCAAAAGAAGCGCAAAATTAATTCGGCCGATATGGATTTAACCGGAGAAAAAAATAATTTTTTTTGGCCGTTCGCGGCGGCGATTTTTCTTTCGGTTCTCACGATTTTTTCCGTCAAAATCTCGATTTTGGCCGCCCTTTCTTTAATCGTCTTTTTTATTTGTTGGCGCCGGGATGGCGCTTTTTTTTATTTTTTGGCGGCCTATTTGCCTTTTCAAATAGCCCTTAATCCCGCCGCCGGCGTTGATTTGGCGAGCGGGAGGATTTTGATTCTTGTTTTATTTGCCGCCGTTCTTCTGAAAAATGGCTGGCAATCTGTTCGGAGTGGCGGAAAAACGGGGATTTTTTTGTCGCTCTTTTTGGTTTTATGTTTGATTTCATTATTGGGCGCGAATGATTATTGGCGCGGAATCAGAAAAGTTTTATTTTTGGCTTCAATCTTTCCTTTAATGCCGCTTGTTGTTTGGTTTATCAATGACGCAAAAAAAGCGAAGAAGTTTTTGGATATAATTTTATTTTCATCGCTGGCTTGCGCCGTTTTGGGATTAATTCAATTTATTTCGCAATTTTTCATGGGAATTGAAAAAGCAAGCCGTTTTTTATCGCTCTATATCGCCCCTGTTTTTTACGGCCATAGTTTCGGCCGGCTAGTGGTGGAAAACCCAAGCTGGTATGCCGAGGTTCGCGGAGAGACAATTATGAGAGCTGTTGGCGTATTCCCCGATCCTCATATGTTTTCTTTCTTTTTGGGATTTGGGGCTCTGTTTGCTTTGTCCGTGGTTATTTTTTATCCGAAGAGAAAAATATTTTCTTTCTTTGTTTTTATTGTCTGTTCATTGACTTTGTTTTTAACTTTCTCCCGCGGAGGATATTTGGGATTTTTGGCCGGCGTTTGCGCCTTGATTGTTGTCTCTTGGCCCAAGTTAAGCGTTAAAGCAAAAAAACTTTTTAGAGTTTCGTTGTTGGCGGCAACGGTTTGCGTTTTTATTTGGGGCGGCCCCGTTGCCTCCAGATTCATTTCCAGTTTTGATTCAAACGAAGGATCAAACGCAGGCAGACTTGAAATTTGGCGAGAGGTTGTTTATTTGAGCCGGGATTCTTTTTGGACCGGCGCGGGGCTTGGCAATTATCCTTTATTGCTTAATCCTTACGAAAATTACAGGAGCGCCGTTACGAGCCATAATTTATATTTGGATATTTTGGTTGAAACCGGTGTTTTCGGTTTGATCGCTTGGATTGTTTTTCTGTTTTATTGCTTTAAAAATTCTTTACGGCAAATAAGAAGCGAAGAAGCGATTGCGCGGGTTTTTGGCGCGGGCTGTTTTGGTTTTTTTGTTTATTTTTCCGTCCACTCTTTTTTTGAAACCGCCATTTTTAACCCGACGATTTTGGCTTTCTTGATGATTGCGGCGGGGTTGAGTGCAAGTTTAAATCATAATAGCCCCCTCTCCTCTTTGAGGAGAGGGTTGGGTCTTTAGACTCTGAGAGTCTTTCAGACTCGAATGAGGTGAGGTAATTTAAATTTAGAATTAATCACCCCCTCTTTTATTCTCCCCCTCGTCTGAGGGCGAGAGGATTAAATTTTTATGTTTTATCTTCAAAAAATAATCAAATGGATTCCGGCGATAATCATTTTTGCCGCTCCTTTGTATTTGGTCCAATTAAAATTCGGCTGGTTTTCGACGAATGCTTTGGAAATTTTGATGGCGGGATTTTTATTGATTTGGTTATTTTATTCGTTTGCGCTTTTTTTTGTCACCCCCGCGCCGCGCCCTTCCGTATCCGCCCAGGGCGGAGAAGGAGGGAAAGCGGGGGTCCAGATTAATTTAGGTCTGGCTTCCCGCCTGGAGTTTACCCTGACCTTGCCGAAGGGCGGGAATGACAGAAAGGAGGCTTGGCGCAGTCAGTTTTTTTTACCCATAATTCTGATTCTGGCCGGCGCTCTCTCCTCTTCTTTGGCCGTGGCCGATCCAAAAACAAGCTTTGGCATTTTGAAATCCTGGTTTGTCTTGCCCGCTCTTTTTGGTTGGGCAATGGCCGATTTAATCAAAGAAAAAGAAGATATAAAAAGAATTCTTATCGCTTGGATTTCTTCGGGGGTTGCGGTTTCTCTGATCTCTTTGATTTATTTTTGGCAGGGCAAATTCACTTTTGACGGGCGGCTGGCTGCTTTTTATCTTTCGCCAAATCATTTGGCGATGTATCTGGCGCCGGCGTTTTTGGTTTCTTTGGTCTTAGGCTTTTTTGCCAGAAAGGATGCGGAAAAGATATTTTTGTATGCCGCGGCAATTTTAATGGCGGTTGTTATTTATTTCACTTTTTCTTACGGCGCTTGGTTGGGAATTTTGGCGGGAATATTGGTTGTTATTATTGTTCTCTATTTTGTCACCCCCGCGAAAGCGGGGGTCCAGGCCCGAATTAATCTGGATTCCCGCCTGCGCGGGAATGACACTAAGAAATTTTTTATAGTTTTTATAGTTGTTATTTTGCTTATAATTCTCCTTTTTCTCGGCAACTCCCAAAAATTTATTAATCTCGTGAATTTTGACCGTTCTTCTTTGCAATCCCGCCTGATGATTTGGCGATCAGCCGGATTAATTTTAAAAGACCATTGGTTTTTAGGAATCGGGCCCGGGAATTTTCAAGGGCAATATTTGGCCTATCAAAAATATTTTCCGCCCTATCTTGAATGGGCCGTGCCCCAACCCCATAATTTATTTTTGGCCTTTTGGCTGCAAACCGGGCTGGTTGGTTTAGCCGGATTTATTTGGCTTTATATTCTTTTACTCAAAATTAATCTTTCTCTCTGGCTAAAACAAAAAGAGCCACTGGCCTTGGCTCTTTTGGCAGTCTTGATCTATATTTTAATTCACGGACTTTTGGACACTCCTCTTTGGAAGAATGATTTGGCGTTGATTTTTGCCGTGATAATCTTTTTAACTTCTCAAATCGGAAAATTCGAGCAAAATTCATAAAAAATTTATAAGTGCGTTATTCACGCTATAGCGTGAATAACGCACTTATGGGAAAGCATAGTGGAAGAATCAAATCAGTGAGGAATAGATGAAATAAAAAAGAAAATAAAAGAGCCGCTGCGCGTTTGTTTCGCGCGGCGGCTCGGGTGTTTGATGACTCTGATTTTATTTCATCAGAGTCATCTTGATTTTTCTTATTTCATTCTCTTGCCGGATCACACAAAAGTATGTTCCGGAAGAGAAATTCTTTGCATTCCAGACGATTGAGTGCCTGCCCGCCGATTTGAATCCATCGGCGAGCGTGGCAACCTTCTGCCCGGAAATATTGAATACCTCGATCGTAGTCTCTCCGGATTTTGCCAGAGTAAAATCGATCGTGGTTGAAGGATTGAAAGGGTTGGGGTGGTTTGCCAGAGCGAATGCTTCAGGCGAATCGGTTGATACGGAAGTTTGAATCCGGTTGCTTTTGAGCATTTTTACAAATGCCCGAATGGATTGGGCTTCCGCGGGATATTTTTCCAGTAGCAGGTCTTCCCAGGATATAGCGCTGATTTTGAATGATCCCGAATCGTAGGTATTTTTTGAATCGGAGAAAAAGACTTTAACCGCTAAGTCCAGGTCTTTCTTTGCGAAAATCCCATTCTCATCAACATCACAAAGAATATTTAATCTTTCCGGGGCGAAACCTTCATTGCCCAGATCAAAATAATATTTAAAAAGGAGATAAACATCTTCCATTTCAAAATGTTTTCCGTTTCGACTTAAATCACTGGGCGAAGTGATAGTAAATTTGAAATCAAAGAAAGGATCCTCGATTAATGCCCAGTCGAGAAATGGTGATATTTTTCTACTCACTTCGTCGAATGTTACTAGAAAAGTCGACAGATCAGCCTCTCCTTTTACTTTCCAGCGAACTTTTGCTTCTCCTTGTCCGGTCGAGCACCAATAAATCATGGATCCGTTTAACTGATTAAAGAGTGAAAAGCTGCTTCCCTCTTCGTTTATGCCTTGGCCGATGTAGAGTGCGTGATGAGGTGTAATCTCTTTTGGAATCACCGGAATTGACGACCTCCTTGCATGAAACCCCAACCGGAATCCATTATCCGTTGCGGTGGCCGGGCACTTGAAGGTCATCTCGATGATTGCCTCTGATCCCGTCTTTTCAACGACTTTGATCCCGATTTCTACGCCGTTGCGGGGACTTTCGTAGGAAGATTCTTCATTTGCTGCAAACGATGCAAATGAAGAATTCGGGACGATTGAAAGCAGAATTGCCCATGCGGTGATTGTGAAAAATTTCTTCATAGCATACTCCCTTCCAAAAAAGTGATATTTTGTTGTGAAAAAACGATCCGAAACAGCCTTATTTGATTGATCTTACATTATATCATAGAAGACATATCTATGTCAATGGTTTGGCTTCTGGGATCACAAATATGGCATTTTGCCGCTTTTGGGGTTTATAATGGACTGTGAAAACTAGACAGGTGTATTAGATAGAAGATTCGGGTATAATTACTAAAAAATATGAAAAAAGTATTTACTTCAAAACAGAAGT
>Ga0076091_119_pt1 | contig 12456 bp, 12 predicted proteins | sample RifGroC1_FD_68120 | JGI IMG/M metagenome (GOLD analysis project Ga0076091, IMG submission 68120) | Parcubacteria bacterium GW2011_GWC1_43_12 | reverse complement strand
ATTTCGTCCCGTTCGCTTTTGGAAAAGTGAGAAAAGTTTTTTTTGATTTTTCATAAATTAATTTTAACACTTCATACAAATTCAAAAGGGACGGAGGGTTAACAATGAAATATATTGAATTTAAGGCGAAATAGAGCTAAAAACTAAAAACAATCCAAAAAGGAGAGGTGCCATGAAAAAGGTTCTGGTTCTGCTCGCGTGCTTGGCAGTTATGATTTTTACAGTGGTTTGGGCTTCAGCCGAAACAAAAATCAAGGTCGGTTTTTCGGCTTGGGCGGAGAATGTTCGGAGTGTTCCGGTGGTCGGAGACACAATATGGAACAGAGTAAATCATAAATTTATTCTTTCGACATCCTTTGTTGTTTTGGAGGATAGCCTGGGTCTTCTTGACGGAGTTTCGGACAAAGATGCTTTTAATCTTTTATCCGGAAAAATTCCGGAATATGTAAAGATAACGGAAAGGGAAGAAATACTTGCCGGTTTATTCTCTTTTCCGATAAAGAAGAAAGTAATTATGTCTCGAATCAGCGTGAGATATCTGTATATGGCGGACAGACTGAAGAAAGAAAATCTTCCGCCGATCGAAAAAGAAGAAACAAGCTATTTGGATTCTCTTTCTCTTTTATTTGTTCCGATTTTTCTCGTCTTTGGCCTCAATATTGACGCTTTGCGGGGTGATTCCGGGAAAAAAGCTAAAGAAATCAGAATCAACCGACTTTTAATTTCTTATATTTTATTTTCGGCCGCTCCTTTTTTGGTGGTTTTGCTGAATATTTCATCACAGTATTTTTTAATCATTTTGTCTGTCTTTTGTTTAGCCGGCTCATTAATGGGCACAGTGAACAGCAGCTCTTCTTTTTTCAGGAGTGGCTTTTTGGGATTTTTTGTCGGCTCTCTTATTCTTTTTGCTCTCTATACCGCCGGTGAGAATATATTGCTGATATCAGCTCAATATTCTTTACTATTTCTTTTGGTCAATACTTTTTCTTTTTATGTTCTTCGGTGCGGCTTTAAATGGGGAGGGACGGATGTTTATAAATATCTATCTTCTCCACGGCCAGCAGTTTGGCCGGCGGAATAAATCCGCCAAACAAAACACAACCGGATCGGGTTAACAAGCTCGGTCCGGTTTTTTTTGTTGCTCCTCGCCAATTACGAATAAATTACCTCACCTCAATCCTCTCCTTAAAAAGGAGAGGAGGCCTGCTAAGAATCTCCTGTGGCATCCCATTCGTAATTGGCTCTAAATTCATAATTGGTGAGGGGACTATCGTATTTGCCCCTCAATATGTCTTTGGAGTATAATGGGTTTAAGCAGCGCTTAAGTTTTTTTATATGCCAAAAAAATTCAAAAACGAACCGAAAAATAAAAATTTAAAACTTGATTTGGAGGATGACACAAAAAAAGGAATAGTGGCGGTTATTCTTTTTCTTCTGGCGATAATCGTTATTTTGAGTTATTTCGGTTTGGCTTCAACTTTGGGCAACTATATTCATAAAGGATTGGATTCGCTTTTTGGCTGGGGATATTTTTTGGTGCCGCTGGGGCTGATTTTGGCGGGTGTTTCAATAATAAAATCTTTGCATAAGGATATCTACGGCACGCCTTTTTTTGGCATGATTCTTTTTATTTTGAGCTTTTTGGGAATTTTGGAGATGATTTTTGGAAGCGGCAAAGGCGGGGGATACTTGGGATTGGGTGTTGCCTATCCGTTTACCAAACTTTTGGGAAATTTTGCCAGTTATATTATTTTGTTCGCGCTGGTTTTGATTTCTCTTTTGATAATTTTTAATATTTCCTTAAAGATCCTGTTTTTGAAAATTTTGGGCAAGGAAGAAAAAGAGAAAAAATCGGAATTTATCAAGGACGCTCAAAATGGCAAAAAAGAATTCGCGCAAAACGATTCTTCTCCTTTCGGGTCGTTGGTCAAAAAATTTATGTCTTCGCCCGATTTTGAAGTAAAAGGCCTTAATGAAAAGCAAGTCGCGAAAGCGCAAAAAACCGAAGAAAAGCCGGTCAAGAAAGACGATTTGATGCTTTTGCAAAGCAAAATGGTTTTGGAAGATTATCAGGTGCCTCCGCTTGAGATGCTGGAAGCGGATTCGGGAGAGCCCACCAGCGGCGACATCAAAGCCAATGCCAATATCATTAAGCGGACGCTGCAGCATTTTAATATTGATGTTGAAATGGCCGAAGTGAATATCGGGCCAACCGTTACCCAGTATACTCTGCGTCCGGCCCAGGGAGTCAAACTTTCCAAAATCACGGCTTTGAGCAGCGATTTATCTCTTTCTTTGGCGGCTCATCCAATCCGCATAGAAGCGCCGATTCCCGGGCGATCCTTGGTGGGCATTGAAATTCCCAATAAATCAGTCACTAAAGTTCGTCTGCGCAATTTGGCGGATCAGCCCGAATTCAGCCAGGAAAATCGAATGCTCACTTTGGCGCTTGGCCGCGATGTGGCCGGCGTGCCGGCTTTTGCCGCTTTGGAAAAAATGCCGCACATGCTGATTGCCGGGGCCACGGGAACGGGCAAATCGGTTTGCTTGAACTCTCTGATTTTAAGCATGCTTTGCCGGCACGCGCCCAATTTCTTGAAAATCATTTTGATCGATCCCAAAAGGGTGGAATTTCCCATCTATAACGGTTTGCCGCATTTATTGACTCCTGTGATCGTGGAATCGCAAAAAGCTATCAATGCTTTGCGTTGGGCGGTGGGCGAAATGGAAAGAAGATTCGAAACTCTTTCCAACGAGCAGGTTCGCGATATTCTTTCATACAATAAAAAATTCGCCGAAGGAAAAGTTGACGAGCCTTTGCCTTATATCGTGATTATTATCGACGAATTGGCGGATCTGATGGCTTCGCATGGCCGCGATATGGAAGCGGCGATTGTCCGTCTGGCGCAGATGGCCAGAGCCGTAGGCATTCATTTGGTTTTGGCAACCCAGCGTCCTTCGGTGGAAGTAATCACCGGTCTTATAAAAGCCAATATTACCACTCGCGTTGCTTTCCAAGTGGCTTCGCAAACCGATTCGCGCACAATTTTGGACGCGGGCGGCGCGGAAAAACTTTTGGGCAACGGCGATATGCTTTTTCTCTCCGGTGATTCCAGCAAGGCCCGCAGAATTCAAGGCGCTTTTGTTTCGGAAAAAGAAGTGAAAAAAGTGGTGGATTTTATTACCAAACAGACAAAAGACGTTCATTATGCCGATGAAGTGGTTCAATCGCACTCCGCCGGCCGCATGGGGATGATGAATGACGGCGGGGATAATGCCGGTGTTGACGATGATCTTTATGAGGATGCTAAGCAAGTCGTAATCCAAACGAGAAAAGCTTCGGCTTCGCTTTTGCAACGCCGATTGCGTGTGGGTTATGCTCGGGCGGCGCGGCTGATTGATATGTTGGAAGAAAACGGCATTGTCGGGCCGGGCGAAGGAGCCAAACCCCGCGAGGTTTTAGTGGAGGATGATGAAGTGGAAGATATTCCCGGCAATCCAATTAAAGCCAGCGAAAGAGACGTAATGGGAGAATACTGAAGATAATTTTCAATTTTTAATAATCCAATTTTCAATGAATTTTTAATATTAAATATTAATAAATTTAATATTGATTTAAAATTGAGAATTGGAAATTGAAAATTTCTATAAAATGGTGTTTATCGCTCGAAAAGTCGAAGTGCCGCTTTTTTGGGATAAAATCAGAAAAACAAGAGAAGTTTTTGGCTTGTCAAAATCCAAAATCGCCAAGAGCCTGAACGCGCCGGAAAAATACATTGATTATTTGGAAGCCGGCGAAATCGATCTTTTGCCTCCCGAAGTTTATATTAAAGGTTTTTTGAGGCGTTACGCCAAACTTTTAAATATAGACGAAAAAGAGATTATTTTGGAATATGAAAGAGAAATCAATGTCGCCAATCATCTTAAGAAACAAGAAAAAAAGTCTTTGCCGGTTATTCGTTTTCCACGCCTGATAATCACTCCCGGAATTTTCGCGATCGTTTTTGCCGTTTTGGCTTTTTTGGGAGTGGCGGGCTATTTTTATTACGAGCTTCATTTTATCGTTTCGCCTCCCGAGCTTCAAGTTTTCTCGCCTCAAAACGATTTTCGTTCCGAAAATCGATCCTTGGAAATATCGGGAGCAACCGATATAGAGTCGCGATTGACAATTAACGGCCAAGAGGTTTATATTGACAAGAACGGAGAATTTAAAGAATCTTTAAACTTGGTTTCCGGCATCAACGCCATTCAAATAAAATCAATAAATCGTTTTGGAAAAGAATCTTTGGTGGAAAGAAAAGTTTTGTTTGAAGAAAAAGAAGACGAAGCATTGCCGATAGCGCCGGCGAGTATTCTGAATTCCTCAATTCAGGGCAACGCGACAAGCTCGCGAGAACAATCCAAAGAAGAAACAAAAAATCAAGAAGATAATTCGAATTTAAATTAAAAACTTATGGCCAAACAAAATGTCGCGTCTCAAGGAGGGGCGAAGACCGAAAAACAGAAAGCTTTGGAAATCGCCGTTGACGAGATAAAGGAAAAGTTCGGCGACGGATCAATAATGAAATTGGGGGAAGCCAGAAGAGTTAATGTTGACGCTATTCCGACAGGCTCGATTTCTTTGGACCTGGCTTTGGGAGTCGGCGGTATGCCAAAAGGAAGAATTGTCGAAGTTTATGGTCCGGAAAGTTCCGGCAAAACCACTTTAGCTTTGCATACTATCGCTCAATCCCAAAAAAAAGGCGGCCTTTGCGCTTTTGTGGACGCGGAGCACGCGCTTGATCCGGAGTACGCCAAAAAAATCGGAGTTAAAATCGATGATTTGCTGATTTCGCAGCCCGATAACGGCGAACAAGCTTTGGATATAGTGGAAAGTTTGGTGCGTTCAGGCGCCGTTGACGTGATTGTAGTGGATTCAGTGGCGGCTCTCACTCCCCGCGCCGAGATCGAAGGCGAAATGGGAGATGTTCATATGGGTTTGCAGGCCCGGCTTATGTCGCAAGCTTTGCGCAAGCTCACGGCCATTGTTTTTAAAACCACAACCACCATTATTTTCATCAATCAAATTCGCTTGAAAATCGGAATAGTGTTTGGCAATCCCGAAGAAACCCCGGGCGGAAAAGCTCTCAAATTTTACAGCTCTGTCAGAATCGAAATCAGGCGCACGGCTCAAATCAAACAAGGAGAACAAATTATCGGCAATCGCGTGAAAGTTAAAATCGTCAAAAATAAAGTGGCTCCCCCTTTCAGAACGGCGGAATTTGATATCCTTTACAACGAAGGCATTTCGTTTGAGGCCGATATTATCAATGTGGCCGTTAAATACGGCATTATTGAAAAATCCGGCTCTTGGATGAATTACGGCGAAATGAAACTTGGCCAGGGATCGGAAGCTTCTCGCCGATATTTGAAAGAAAATCCAAAATTGGTTGAAGAAATTTCTCAAAAAATAAAGGAAGCTTCGGCAAAAGAAGAAAGCCAGGCGGATAAGCCGATTGCCGAATAGAAAGCATGGAAAGTTGCCGGATCGCGAAATAAACAAAAAACCTCTCCCGTATCTGGCGGAAGAGGTTTTTTAATGTCTGAAAAATTATCTTGAAACAAACGAAAGCAAAGCCATGGCGCGGGCGCGTTTGATGGCTTGCGCCAAGGCGCGCTGATGTTTGCGGCAAACTCCGGTTCGGCGCGGAGGCAAAATTTTGCCTTGCCCGGAAAGGAAATTTCGCAGAGTGGCCGTGTCTTTAAAATCTATTTGCTGGATATTTTCTTGGCAAAAATAGCAGGATTTTTCCATAGTGTCATCCTACGGAATTACAGATTTTTACGGATAATACGGATAGAATTCAATCAAATCCGTAGTATCCGTATTTATTCGTAATTCCGTAGGGTTTTATTTAAAATGGTATATCTTTAACATTCACTCCTCCTTCCGTGCCTTGGGCGGATTCTTGCCCGAAGTCCGGCTCGGCTTCAATCACGGGGATTTCTTCTATTTCGGGAGTGTTTTGTTGGCCGCTTTGGGGAGTTCCGCCGCCAAATGAATCACTGCTTCCGCCTCCTTTGGGGCCAAGCTGCATATTCTCGGCGACTATTTCCGTGCGGTATCTTTTGGAACCATCCTGGGCTTGCCATGATCGGGTTTGAAGTCTTCCTTCCACAAGAACCATTTTGCCTCTTGAAAGATACCGTCCGGCGATATCGGCTAATTTTCCAAAAGCGACTACGTTGTGAAATTCGGTTGTTTGCTGTTTGGCGCCGGTTTTGTCGTTATAGATGCGATTGGTGGCGATTGAAAAATTGGTAACCGATTGGCCGGAAGGCAAAGTTTTCATTTCCGGATCCCTGGTTAAATTTCCCAGGATGATTGCGCGATTGAAATTCATAGTGTCATCTTACGGAATTACGAATTAGTACGGATATTGCGGATTCAAATTGAATTTATCCGTAGAATCCGTATAAATCTGTAATTCCGCAGGGTTCTGGTTATTCCTCCAAAATTTCTTCGAGCTTTTTATTCAATTCTTCAATCTTGATTTTTTCCTTTTCCGGTTTGAATTCGGCGGATTTGAAAGCGGAAGGCAATTCTTCTTTGATTTTCTTCTGTCTTGGAGCTTCTTCTCTTTTTTTCTCTTCAAAAGTGATTATAATCGAGCGCAAAATGCTTGGGTTGCCTTTGATGAAATTCCGCAGATCGCCGATTTTTTCTGGTTCTGCCGAAAACTCAATCGTTGAATAAAAACCGAAAATCTGTTTTTTGACGGGATAGGCGAGTTTCTTTTTCTCGCTCATTTTTTCTTTTTTTATTTCTCCTTCCAATTCAACAATCTTGTCTTTGACTTCTTTCATGGCGGAAGTCAAGCCGGCTTCATCCAGAATCGGACTCAAAATAAACGTGAGTTCGTACATTTGGTTGCAGCGAAAGCTTTGCATTATGATACGAAAATATAAATCTTATGAATCCAGACATTCAATGTCGAGATCCCAGACATTGAATGTCTGGATTTTTGAAGTTCGCATCTATTCGTATCATAATCCGCGGCTCTATCTCCCGAAATTATTCGTTATGAAAAACGGGAAATTTGGACGCTGTCAGTTAAATTTAAATATTGCCGTGTCGCCGTCTTGAAAGATATAATCTTTGCCTTCCGTTCGGACAAGCCCGTTTTGTTTGGCCTGGTTCCATGAACCGGCTTCAACGAGTTTATCCCAACGGATTATATCCGCCCGGATGAATCCTTTCTCGAAATCCGAGTGGATTTTGCCGGCGGCTTGCGGCGCTTTTGATCCTTTTTCTATCGTCCAAGCGCGAGTTTCCTTCTCGCCCGAGGTAAAAAAGGTCTCAAGTCCAAGTAAATCATAGCAAATGGAAACTAAATCGTCAAGATTATTTTTGGGATGGGGCAATTCTTTTCTCATTTCTTCCGCTTCCGCGAGAGAGAGTTCCGAGAGCTCATTTTCCAGTTTTACGTCTATCTCCAGAGCCGGTTTCAGTTTATCGGGATAATTCAAAATCTTTTTATCCGATGAACAATTGATAATATAAAGCACGGGCTTGGAAGTCAAAAGATTCAAGCTTTTAATGATCGGAATCTCGTTTTCGCAGGCCTCAAAATCTTTGGCCGATTGGCCTTTTTCCAAAAAGGTTATCAAATTTTTGGTCAATTCAAATTCAATAATTCCCGTCTTGTCGCCGCTCTTGGCTTTTTTTTCTACTTTTGGCAAATGGGAATTGAGCGTTTCCAGATCTTTGAAAATCAGCTCATATGTGATTATTTCGGCGTCTTTTTCGGGATTCGGTTTGCCGTCAACGTGAATAATATTTTCATCTTCAAAAGCGCGCACGACTTGGGCGATGGCGTCGGATTCGCGGATATGCGAAAGAAACTGGTTGCCCAATCCTTCTCCTTTGCTTGCTCCGGCGACCAGCCCCGCTATATCAATAAACTGGATGGCCGCTGGAATGATTTTCAAGGATTTGGAAGTTTGAGCCAGTTTTTGCAGTCTTTCGTCGGGCACCTCAACAATGCCCACATTCGGTTCAATGGTGCAGAAAGGAAAATTTTGGATATCAACTTGTTTTTTGGTTAGGGCCTTAAAGAGGGTTGATTTGCCCACATTTGGCATGCCGACAATGGCGATGGAGAGCATTATTTTTTCTCCCCTTCCCCCTTTGTAAAAGGGGGATTGAGGGGGATTTTACAGATAGTTTTATTCCTTATTTTCTTGCTTAATTTTCCTAATTCTACAATATTTTTTGCCTAATTTCAACTTTTTTTGCTATGGTCCAAACCTTGACATATCGGGCGAGCAGGATGTAATATAAGAATATAAGCAATGGTTCTTATCAGATTGTTTCTGTTTGTACCACTTTATCCCAAGGAGGATGTATTATGAGCGGCAACAAGATGCTTGAAGTTCGAGGAAGGATGGGTCCTTCTTTATTTACTGTAGATATTTCAGATGAAGCCGTGGGAAGATTTGGCAATTTCAGGCACGGTGACGCAATTTTCGACGAAGATGGGGATGAGGGTGTTATTCTGGGAGTCGCGCCGTTTCCCGTACCTTGTCCTAACGCGAGTGATTGTAAAGAAAAAAATTGTCCCGCCAAAACAGGGAAAGATACTCTTTGGTATAGCCTTGTGGAATATGGCGATAATGTTTTCCCTTTGGTTTCTGAAACACAACTTGTGCGCCGTAAAGTCCGGTCTTAATTTTTTCAGCGAAGTGTTTATTCAGCCGCCAAGGCATTCAAAAAAATGCCGCGGCGGTTTTTTATTTCCTCTCGCGCTTCTATATTTTGTTTGGTTTGTGATACAATAAACTTATGCAGAATATCAATCCAGACATCTTTAAAGCCTATGATATTCGCGGTGTTTATCCCGATCAAATTGACGGGGAGTTTGCCTATCGCTTGGGCGGGGCTTTTTGCCGATTTTTAATAAATAACGGGGAAGCGGGAAATCGTAAAATCATCATGGCGCGCGACACAAGGCTTTCCTCGGACGAACTCGCCGAGAATTTGATTCAAGGAATAACCGATCAATCTTTTGACGTGGCGGATTTGGGGTTGGCCAGCGCTCCGCTTTTTTATTGGGCGATAATTAAGGAAAAAGCGGCCGGAGGTCTTATGGTCACCGCCTCGCATAATCCCGCTCAATACAACGGCTTTAAAGTTTGCCGCGCAGACTCGCGGATGGTGAGCGGCGAGACCGGTCTTTTTCAAATCAGGGATTTAATGGAACAAGCAGGCCTGGAAACTTCATTTAATGCCGGAAAAATTTCGCAGGTTGATCTAAAAAAAGAGTATCTTGATTTTATGTTGAGCTTTATCAAAAGCTCCCAACGCAAGCCATTAAAAATCGTTTACGATTGCGCCAATGGAACAATGGGGCAAGAAATAGAAGAAATTTCCAAACTGATTCCGGGCGAAAAAGAAATTCTATTTGCCGATCCCGATGGCAATTTTCCCAATCATGAACCCAATCCCATAAAGCCGGAAAATATGTCGGCGCTCAAAAATAAAATCATTGAATCCGGCGCGGATTTGGGAATCGCTTTTGACGGCGACGGCGATCGAATCGTTTTTTATGACGAAAAAGGGGAGATGGTCCGCGGCGATTTTATAACCGCTTTGATGGCGGAAATTCTTTTAAAACAAAACCCGGGCAAAAAAATTCTTTACGAAGTTCGTTCAAGCCGCGTGGTTAATGAAATTATCCGCCAAAACGGCGGAATTCCCGTTTTGGGAAAATCCGGTCATTCATTGATCAAAGAACATATGCGGCGCGAAAATATCTTTTTTGGCGGAGAAATGAGCGGCCATTATTTCTTTCAGGAATTGGGATATATCGACAGCTCTCTGCTTGTGGCAATTAAAATTCTTGAGCTTTTGAGCCGGGAAGACAAAAAGCTTTCCCGGCTTGTGGCGCCTCTCAAAAAATATTCTTCTTCGGGCGAACTTAATTTTGAAGTTGCCGATCCGGATGGTGTTCTGATGGCCGCCGAAAGCCATTTCAAAGGCGCCAAGGGAGCGCAAGTTAAGAAAATAGACGGCTTAACGATTGAATTTGCCGATTGGTGGTTTAATCTGCGCAAATCAAACACCGAGCCGCTGGTGCGGCTGAATATGGAGGCCGATTCGCCGGAAATTTTGGAAGAAAAAAGAAAGGAATTGGAAGGTTTGATTTGTGGATAATGGAATTTGTCCGCTGGATTTCTTTGATATATAATGCGGGCGCAGAAGAAGAATAAATTTATGAATATAACAAAATGCGATCTTTGCAAGAGAACTATCAAAAAAGGAGGAGCTTATTTTCGTTTATTTGATCCGTTCGTGTCTTTTGAGCTTTGTTCGAATTGTAGCGAGCCCATAGTTGAATTATTAAAAAGCAAAGGATTAATTAAAGACAAAAAAGAGGGAAAAAAGAAGAAATAACCATATGAAAAAGAAAACCACGATTGATGATTTGGCGGGAATGATTAAAATAGGATTTGATTCGGTGGATGAAAAATTTAAATTGGCGGATAACAGATTTGATTCCGTGGAAGCAAAAATCAATGCTATGCAAATCGATGTTATTGATCTCAAGAAACAACTTAGCGATATTTCTTGCCGCCCTTGATGAAGCCGCCAAAGATTATGCTAATTATTCGGAAGAAAAGGTGATGCGCGATGCTGAAATCGCGAGGTTAAGAAAATGGGTTGAACAAATCGCCAAAAAGGTTGGAATTGAACTAGATTAGACAAAAAAAAGCGGTTTTCTGCGTTATTTCTATCAGTGCGTTATTTACGCTATAGCGTAAATAACGCACTGATAGATTTTATAATATTTTTGAAAATTATAAAATCCCGCTTTAATGGCGGGATTTTGATTATGGAAACCGGTTAGGGTAAATGGGGGTTGAAGGGATAATCCCCAAATTCCGATTCATCCCATTGCCTATGGAATGAAATGAAGTCTTTCATCGTGAAGAATATTCCTCCGGTTATTGCCGCCGTTATGATTATGGCGGCAATAACTATTGCAGGAATGGCAAATTTCGCCAAGCCGCGGCTCTTTGTTTGAGTTGCCGATCGCATGGGCATTCTCCTTTATCAAGAACAAGTTTACTCGCTTAGATGAGCCCTATTTTGTCTTTAACTTCTTTCATCGTTTGCGAAGCGATTTGGCGCGCTTTTTGCGCTCCGTCATTCAGTATTTTTAGCATAACATCTTCATTGGAATCAAGCTCTTTGAGTTTTTCTTGCAATGGCCGCAAAAATTCAACCACGGCTTCGCTCAAATCATTTTTAAATTCTGCGTAGCCGGCGGCGTTGGCATATTGCTTTTGCAAGTCTTCAATTAATCTGCCGCTTGCCAAAGAATAAATTGTGAGCAAATTGGCTATGGCCGGTTTTTCAATCGGATTGAAAATTATTTCTTTGCCTGAATCCGTGACGGCTTTTTTGATTTTTTCGCGGATGATTTCGGGCGAATCCGTGAGGGTTATATAATTGGCGGCGCTCGGCGCGCTTTTGGACATTTTTTTTGAGGGATCATCCAAGCCCATAATCCGCGCTCCTTCTTTGCGCACAAACGCTTTGGGAATAACAAATGTTTCGCCAAAATAGTTATTAAACCTTTCGGCCAGGGTTCTGGCAAGCTCCACGTGCTGAATCTGATCTTCGCCCACCGGCACGGCGTTGGTTTTATAGAGCAAAATATCGGCAGCCATAAGCACGGGATAATCAAATAAGCCCATATTCAAATCTTTTTTGTGTCGCTCGGCTTTTTCTTTAAATTGAGTCATTCTTTCCAATTCCGGAATCCGGCTGATCGTGTTTAAAATCCAGCAAAGTTCGGCGTGTTCTTTGACGTGCGATTGGATAAAAATTATTGATTTTTCCGGATCGATTCCCGCGGCTAAATAAATTTTGGCAATACTCAAAATTTTCTCTCGGAAAGTTTTGGGATCCTGCGGAACGGTGAGCGCGTGCAAATCAACGACGCAAAAAACCGAGCGGTGCTGATTTTGCAGTTCCACCCAATTTTTTATCGCGCCCAAATAATTTCCCAAATGCAGCGCTCCGGAAGGCTGCACGCCTGAAAATATAGTTTCCATGATATAATTTCAGCCATCCCCCTCCCCAACCCTCCCCCTTTCAAAGGGGGAGGGAGAGGGTGGGGGATATTTTATTTGTAAATTAACAATGTTTCACTTCCACTATACCACATCCCAAAACCAAAAGTAAATTTATCTCTAAATTAAAAAAGCCTCTCTTGTGAGGGGCTTTTGGTTTGAGGAATTTACAAAATAGAATTATATCTGTTGAATCCTTGAAGCGATTTCTTCGGCCGCATCTCGGCCGACAAGAGCTATAGACATCACATTTAGAAACGGCACTAAAATATGATATAATTAAAACATGCAAAGATGTGCCAAACTAACAAATAAACAACAACAAGAGTTGCAAAC
>Ga0076091_122_pt1 | contig 13046 bp, 13 predicted proteins | sample RifGroC1_FD_68120 | JGI IMG/M metagenome (GOLD analysis project Ga0076091, IMG submission 68120) | Parcubacteria bacterium GW2011_GWC1_43_12 | reverse complement strand
GTAATTTTTAAATAATTTTTAATTTCTCAATGTTTAAAAATTAAAGCATTAAGGAATTATTTATAAAATTAAAAATTCAAAAATTAAAAATTTTTGAATCTGTGTATCACAAAACCATTCTCAAAAACGGGATTCGCTTTATAACCATTCCAATCGCTTCAAGCAAAACGGCGACCATCATGGTGCTTGTCGGAGCGGGATCAAAATGCGAGAAAAAAGAGACAAACGGCATTTCGCATTTTTTGGAGCATATGTTTTTTAAGGGAACGGCAGCGCGTCCCGACGCTTTGGCGGTTTCGGAAACTCTGGATCGGGTGGGCGGGGCCTATAATGCTTTTACCGGAAAAGAATACACGGGATTTTGGGCGAAAGTTTCGCCCGAGCATTTGGATTTGGCCATGGATTGGCTTTCGGATATTATTTTGCATTCCAAATTTGAATCCGCGGAGATTGAAAAAGAAAGGGGAGTGATTCTGCAGGAGATTAATATGGTATTGGACGCGCCGATGCGTTATGTGGAAGATTTATGGGAAAATCTTCTTTACGGCGATCAGCCGGCCGGTTGGGATATATTGGGAACTCGAGAAACCGTAAAACAAATCGACCGAAAAGAAATACTTAATTATTTTAAAAACAGTTATCGCGGAGAAAATGCCGTGATTTGTTTGGCCGGAAAAATTGGAGAAAAAGAGGAAAAAAGAGTTTATGATTTTTTTCGCGGATTCAGGAAAGGCGAAATTCCGGCCAAGCGCATAACCAAAGAGGTTCAAACAAAACCGGAAGCCCTTTGCCATTTCAAGGAGACGGATCAAACCCATCTTTGTTTGGGAGTTCGAGCTTACGATTTATTTCATCCGGACAGATACGCTTTGGGGCTTTTGGCGACAATTTTGGGCGGCATGATGAGCTCAAGGCTTTTTATTTCGGTCCGCGAGAAAAAAGGATTGGCTTATTATATCAGAACTTCCGCCGAAAATTATCTTGATTCGGGATATTTGCTCACTCAAGCCGGCGTGGATAACAAAAAAGTTTTCGAAGCGGTAAAAGCCATTCTCAAAGAATATAAAAAAGCGAAGGATCAAAAAATATCAGCCAAAGAAATAAAGAAGGCCAAGGATAATTTCAGGGGAGCGATGAATTTGCATTTGGAAACTTCCGATGAGTTGGCTTCGTATGCCGCGACCCAAGAAATCCTGAAAAAAGAAATTTTGACACCCGAAGAGATTATTGGTAAAATAGAAGCGATAACGGCGGATGACCTGGCGCGAGTGGCCAATGATATTTTTCAGCCGGCAAAATTAAATCTTGCTTTGATCGGGCCATTCAAAGAAAAAGAAAAGTTTGAGAAAATCCTGGAAATATAATCGTCTCCATGAGCGAGCCCGTCCTTTTCAAAAAACGCCAAAGCCGTATAAATAAACAAATCATTTAGCTTTGGCTAAGCGCTCAACGCGCCGCATAAGACTATTCCAATATAAACAGCTTATGCCTTGGGCGCGTTTCGCGATTTTTTTGAAAAGAGCGGGCTTGCTCGCAGAGTTTTTATAAACAATCGGGAGGGCTATGACAAATAAACAAATTATTGAAATTTCAACGCCGACCATTCTCAAATTCATCTTGATAATTTTGGGTTTGGTTTTTTTGTATTTTATCCGGGATATTCTTTTGATTCTTTTCGTGGCGATCATAATCAGTTCGGCCGTGGACGCGCCGGTGGACTGGTTGGTAAAACGGAGAGTCAGAAGGGTTTTGGGCGTGGCTTTGGTTTATTTATTTGTCGCTTTGGTTTTCGGTTTATTGCTTTTATTCATCGTTCCTCCTCTGGCCGAACAGGTAAAACTTTTAGCCAATAATTTACCCGAATATTTGGACAAGCTCAATTCGGTTTTCAGTTTAATTCAAGAAAAATCAATCAATTATAACGCGAGCGGATTTTTGGATCGTTTCGGTTCGCAATTAAGCGGTTGGGCGTCCAATCTTTTTTCGGCGACAGCCAGCGTTTTCGGCGGATTGATTTCTTTTTTCTTGATTATCGCCATTTCCGTCTATCTTTCGGCGGAAGAAAAAGGAGTCAAGAAATTTTTTGTTTCCATAACGCCCGAAGCCGACAAAGTTTATGTCGCCAGCCTCGTTGATCGGATCCAAGCGAAATTCGGCGCTTGGGTAAGAGGCCAAATAGTTTTGAGCTTGGTGATTGGCGTCATGGTATTTGTCGGTCTTTCAATCCTCAAAATAAAATACGCCTTGGTATTGGCGTTGATCGCGGCTCTCTTGGAAGTCATTCCTTATTTGGGTCCGTTTATTTCGGCGGCGCTTGGAATCGCTCTGGCTTTCACGCAGTCGCCGATTTTGGCGCTTATCGCGGCGATTCTTTATTATGTCATTCAAGAATTTGAAAATCTTTTGATTGTGAGAAAGTTTAAATAATAAAAGCCAATGCGATAAGCAATCCCGCGATAAATGTTTCCCAAAATAATCTCTGTGAAAGCGGAGTTTTTTTGTAATTTTGGAAGTGGACTTTGGAATGGATATTTTGCGCCCATTTCAAAAATTTGTTCTTTTCGCGAGTGACGATATTCAGGATCATCAGTCCGTCGGTCAATATGCCGAAAAACGTTCCGGTCAAAATTCTTATCGGGTCTTGATTAAGTCCAAGGATAAGCCATATTAAAATTAAGCCGGCCAGAAGATCAGCAAACACTTCAAACGCGAAAAATATCCATCCTTTGGCATTGAGCTTTGATATATTTTCAGGAAAGTAATCCCAGTGGGGAATTTTATCCAGAATATAATGGGAAATCAAAGCGAGTAAAATGATTCCGGGATAACTGGGAATTTTTGAGCCGATAATCGCTCCGGCGAGCATGTGGGTAATTAAAATCATAAAATTGGACTTTTTTTATTCAACCATTTAGACTTAATGCATGGGTATATTATACATAATCGCAACGCCGATTGGCAATTTAAAAGATATAACTATCAGAGCTCTTGAAATTCTCAAGGAAGCCGATTTGATCGTTTGCGAAGATACTCGACAGACGATCAAACTTTTGAATCATTACGGAATTTCAAATCCTTTGATTAGTTATTATCAGCACAGCAAATTCAGCCGGATTCGGGAAATTGCCGATCATCTTAATGATGGCAAAAAATTGGCTTTAGTGACCGATGCCGGCACGCCCGGAATCGCGGATCCGGGCAACAAGCTGATTTTTGAGCTCAAAAAAATCCTTGGCGACGATTTCAGGGTTGTTCCGATTCCCGGGCCAAACGCCGCCGTGGCGGCTTTGAGTGTTTCGGGTCTGCCGGCGGATCGCTTTACTTTCTTGGGGTTTCCTCCGCAGAAAAAAGGGAGGGATTCTTTTTTTGAAAAAATTTCCGTTTTGGAGCACACGGCGGTTTTTTACGAATCTTCCCATCGGATAATCAAGGCGATGGAAAAACTGAATGAATTGATGCCCGAAAGAGAGACAATAGTTTGCCGCGAACTCACTAAAATGTTCGAAAGCATATATCGGGGCACGCCAAAAGAGATTCTGCAAAAACTCAACGAAAGCGCCAATAATTTGAAAGGGGAATTTGTGATAGTGCTGTAAAAATAATTTTTAATTTTTGAATTTTTAATTTTGTAAATAATTTCTAATTTCTTAATGTTTAAAAATTACAAAATTATAAAATTTTTAATTTTTGAAGTATTACATCACCACTCCAATTTATTACGTTAACGACCGGCCGCATCTGGGCCATGCTTACACCACCGTGGCGGCTGATGTTTTGGCGCGCTGGCGCAGATCAAAAGGAGAGGAAGTATTTTTTTTGACCGGAACGGATGAACATGGCGCCAAGGTTGCCCAAGCCGCCAAAAACGCGAATCAAAACCCTCGCGAATTTTGCGACGAAAAAGCCCGATCTTTTAAAAACGCCTGGCAGAGATTCGGAATAGAATATTCAAATTTCATCAGAACAACCGACGCGGCGCACGAAGCGGCGGTGCAAAAATTTTTGCAGGCGCTTTTTGAAGCGGGATATATTTGCAAAGCGCGATACAAAGGCCTTTATTGCCAGGGATGCGAGCAATATAAAATTCCGGACGATTTAATTGAAGGTCTTTGCCCCGATCACCAAACGAAGCCCCAGGAGATGGAAGAAGAAAGTTATTTTTTCAAACTTTCAAAACTTGAAAAAGATTTGGAGCAAAAGATCGAATCGGATGAAATCAAAATTCGGCCCGTTGAACGCAAGAACGAAGTTTTGAGTTTTATCAAAAGCGGACTCAAAGATATTTCCATTTCGCGAAAGAACGTGAAATGGGGCATACCTTTGCCTTTTGACGCGGAGCACACCGCTTATGTTTGGGTGGACGCGTTTCTGAATTATCTAACGGGCCTGGGTTGGGACGGGTCTGTCGGCGAAGATTTTTACAAACTAAAGACTAAAAACCAAAAACTGGATTTTTGGCCGCCCGATTTGCAATTGATGGCCAAGGATATTGTTCGTGTGCACGCCACGATTTGGCTCGGGCTCCTTTTGGCTTTAAAAATTCCGCCGCCCAAAAACTTTTTTGTCCACGGATTTTTCACTTTGAACGACCAAAAAATGTCCAAATCTTTGGGCAATGTCATCTGGCCGGAAGAATTGACGGAAAAATTTGGCGCCGACGCGGCGCGGTTTCTTTTGCTGTCTTTCACTCCTTTCGGCCAAGACGGCGATATTTCATGGGAAAAGATGGCTGAAAAATATAATTCCGATTTGGCCGATGGCCTTGGAAATCTCACAAGCCGTGTTTTCAATTTAATCGAGAAAAATTTTGACGGGAAAATTGAAGCCACAAAATCGGATTTGGATATTTCCTATTTAATGAAGGATATAAAAATTTACGAATCTCTTTTGACGATTAAAGAAAAAATTGAGTGGGCCAATAAATATATTGATGAAAATAAAGTTTGGGAGCTGGTAAAAAACGATAAAGAAAAAGGGCGGGAAGTTCTTTCTCGGTTGCTTGGGGCGATTGTCGCGATAGGGGAGGCGTTGGCGCCTTTTATGCCGAAGATTTCCGAAAAGATTTTAGCGCGGGCCAAAGCCGGTAAAATTAAAAAAGGAGAAATATTGTTTCCCAAGATTGTTTAGTTCTTTGCAAGCAGCCTAAAGCTGTTTTGGTTCTTCCAAACTCAATAAGGGAGGCGGAGATGGAAAGTGGCGCCAAACAAGGGGAAGAAAACATTGGTTTCAAAAGACCGGAACATGAAATCGAGGAAATGGTAAAAAGATTTCCCGAAACCGCCAGCCGCGGCGATTGCCTTGATTTTGTTCATGTTTTGGACTTGGTCTTTTTGTTTTTGTGCAAACAAGCGGAATTTTTTAACCTGCATTGCATGATGAGGATCAAGTCGGACTTTTTTTTCCATAACATTCTCCAACCCGCTTACGCGGACTGGATGAAGAATCATCCGGATTTTTTTGGTAATCACCCATGGGAGAAACTTCCTAATGGCCAAAATCCCGCCATTTTTTATGGCGAACAAATGCCCGCTTTCTTGGAGAAGGAAACTTTGTCTCTCTTCTTTTTTTCCCAACAAGCCGATGAGGATCAGGTCAGGGGCAATTGGATTCGGTATCTGGAAAAAAAAATCCGCCCCGTCACGATTCCTCTTTTCGCTTCAAGAGCAAACAAAGATAAGATCGAACCTGTTCTTGAACTGGGGATGGCTATTTGGAGAAAGATTTGTTCTTTTGAAAACAGGACAGACGTATTCGTATAAAGCAAAGAGCCGGAAAAATTTCCGGCTCTTTTGATAAGAAAAATAGGCGGCTTGTTCTGCGCGTGATGCATTCTCGCGCAAAGCAAGCCGCCCATTATGAGATTTTTACGGGCATTTTTTTAAACGCTGGAAGCCTACCTTCTTCCGGCGTGAGAAGCTTTTCCTCCTTTGCGGCCCGCGGCGCGAGCTTCTTCGGAGGTGAATTCATGAGCAGTGCCTTTGGCGTGAGCGGCTCGGCCGCCCATACTGGCGATGCGCCGCTGTTTGTTCGGGTCCATTGAAGCGAACCCTCTTCGGCTTATATTCGGCATATTTTTCTTCATTTTTTTATTCTGCGCTTTTCCGATCCGCAAGCTTATTGCAAGCTCTGGTGATTCGACCTTTGGTTGATCACACGAATCGAAATTAAAGCACATAGAGAAGCCGAAAACGGGACTGGCTTTTCTTTTTGCTCAAAATTTTTTTAAAATTTCTGGCAAGTTTTTTAAAGAATGTTTCATTCTAATCGTTGAAAATCATGATGTCAAGAGGCAATCTGATTATTTAACAAAAAACAAAGGGGGTTTATTTTTGGCGGTGGATGGAGTTATAATATAACCAGATAATTTTCGATTTGCAATTCTCAATTTTCAATCAATTTTCAATATCTAATTTTCAAACTTGACCGCGAAGCAGGCACTTATTGGAAATTGGAAATTGGAAATTAGAAATTTTTGCTTGTAGACACCCACGCCCATCTTAATTTTTCCGCTTTTCGCGAAGATTCGGAAAAAGCGGCCAGGCGCGCTTTGCAAAGCGGTGTTTGGTTCATTAATGTCGGTTCGCAGATAGACACATCTCGCCGCGCGGTCAAATTCGCCAAAGATTATAACGAAGGCGTTTTCGCGGCGGTCGGTTTGCATCCTATCCATTTAAAACAGCAAAGCGTGCGGGAAGAAGTTGATGAAGATGAATTTATTGAAATAAAAACAAGGGAAGAAAAATTTGATCCCGAAAAATACATAGAGCTGGCGCGCGATCCCAAAGTCGTGGCGATAGGGGAGATCGGGCTCGACTATTACCACAACGCCCAAAATAAAAATCTTCAGCGCGAAGCATTGCTTGAGCAGTTGAATTTGGCCGAATCCGTGAATAAGCCTGTGATTTTGCATTGCCGCGAAGCTCATAATGATCTTTTGGAAATTCTCAAAAATTGGACAAGATTCGGCAATAAGGAAATTCGCGGCGTTGTTCATTCTTTTTCCGGCCGCTGGTCGCAAGCGCGGGAATATTTGGCGATGGGATTTTATCTGGGATTTAACGGCATAATCACTTTTGCCCGGGATTACGATCGAATAGTCAAAGAAGCGCCATTGGATCGATTGGTTGTCGAAACAGATTGCCCGTATTTGACTCCGATCCCGTTTCGCGGTAAAAGAAACGAACCGGCGTATGTTAAATACGTGGCGGAGAAGGTGGCAGAGATAAGAAATATCAGCGTGGATGAAGTAGCCAAGGCAACAACCGATAACGCGAGAAAACTTTTTGGAATATAACGTTTTAATTCAAAATGTAAATCTCAAAGTTTAAAATGACAATTTAAAATGTAAAATTATTCAGATATTGGATGTCATCCCCGCCCCGTAATAAATACGGGATAAACTCCGGCGGGGATCCAGATTAAATTCAGAACCTGGATTCCCAATTTCCCCCGGCCCCGCATCTGCGGAGCCTCGCCTTTGGCGGGGCGTGGCTCGGGAATGACAGAAAAAAATTTTAATTTTGAATTTTGCATTGTCATTTTCCATTTTGATTTTTTAACTTTACATTTTAATGATTTTACCCATTAAAACTTATCCCGATAAAATTCTCAAACAAAAAACCAAGCGGGTTGAGAAGATTGACAAGGAGATTGAAAAACTTATCAACGATATGATTGAGACTATGTACGCGTCAAACGGCGCGGGATTGGCGGCTAATCAGGTTGGCGTGGCCAAACAGATTTTGATGTTCGACAATGGCAAGGGATTGAAAATTCTGATTAATCCCAAAATTTCTAATCGCCGCGGAAAAGTTATCGCCGCCGAGGGGTGTTTGAGTTTTCCGGGGCTGGAGATTCCGGTTAAACGTCCGGAAAAAATAAACGTTGAATTTATGGATCGGCAGGGGATTAAAAAAGAAATGAAAGCCGAAGGCCTCGCGGCGCGCATCATTTGCCACGAAGCAGATCACTTGGCGGGAAAAACAATACTTGACACTTTGGGCTTTATAAGAAAATTGTCCGCCAGAAGGAAATATTTGAAAGAAATAAAAAATCGCGAATAGATATCGCGATTTTTTATCATGTTTTTTCCAGCTTATTTATAAGTAGTTTATCTGCGCTATAGCGCAGATAAACTACTTATAAAATTTACCCATTTTGTTTTTTTACAGCCAGCCCATCAAAAGCGCCACTCCCAAAATTATAAGCACCAATCCGGCGATCAAGTGCAGCAGCCGGATTTTTTGTTTGCGCCAGGCTTCGGCTTTTTCGGGCGGAAGGCCGAAATACATGGCGAATACTATCGCGAGCATCGGAGCGACAAAAATAATATTGTAAAGAATCAAATAAAGAAATGCTTTGGCGAAAGTTGTTTTGGCGGCGAGCATTCCCAATATTATCACATAAGGTCCCGAAGTGCAGGGGAGCAAAAAAAGACTGACGACAAGACCTGTTAAAAATCCGCCCAGAGGATTAGTGATCCCGCGCACCAGCGATTTCATGCGCGGCCGCCAGCGTTGGGGAACTTCCATAATGAATCCGCCTCCGCCGTAGGAAAAATAATCTTTGATGTTGAGGAGTCCGATAATAATAGCCAGAGTTCCGATGATTTTATAGAAATATCCTGAAATTGAAAGCGTATAGCTGCGGATAAATTCAAGCAGGCCCACGCCCATAAGAAAGTAGGCGATGAAAATCGCGGCGGTGAAGCTTAGGCCTGTCCAAAGAGCTTTTTTTCGGTTATCTTGAGTGGCGAGCATGGAAGCCATTAATAAAATCAAAATGGCAAATTCGCAAGGATTGATCGCGTCAACCGCCGCGCCGCAAACCACCGCCACCGGAGTGAGATTCAAAGATTGCAGTCCCGTTTTGCAAACATTTTCATCGGCTTGGGCGGGAAGAGCTGAACCGGCGAGAAGAAAAAATATGGCGACGAGAAATAAAAATTTTTTCATGGATTTCCCTCCTTCTAAAGGAGGGTTAGGGTGGATTTTTTCAATAATTAAAAAATAGATGTGGACTTATTGAAAACTATTTATAAAAACCTCCTCAATCCTCCTTTTTCAAAGGAGGAAGAAACTCGAATTCGTAGTCCTATATTATCACAATCATTGGGATAAAAAAAGAAGCCCCGCTTATTAAGCGAGGGCTTTCATGATCGTTTTTTGGTCTTTTTTAGTCTATTGTGAGTCTGGGAAGGTGAAATTGGCGAAATACCCGTCTTCAGCCATCTCGCCTTTTGGATCCTGGGTATATTCTTCTGGAGAGAATTTACTCCTGGTGAAAATCACGGTTTTTTCTCCAGTTTCCATATCAATGAAAATGATCTGGGTGTGTTCTGCGCCGGCATCAACATTGAATCTGGGTGCAGTGGAAGGCCCGGTGCGGCGAGTGATAATTTCACGGCTGATGACTATTGCTTCATCTGGTCCAAAAACAAAAAAAAGACATCCCGACATTATTGCATTGAGTGGAATACTCCGAAAAAACCATCCTGCTGCCTCGGGCGACTTACAGAATAGCTCAGAAAGAAAAATTAACGCTGGAACTTTGTACCCGCCTCTGGAAGGAAATGATTCGCCGGAAATAAGATCTACTTCTAAATTACCGATTCCCAGCGGTCCTTCTCCAGTTGGTATTGGCAATGCTTCCATTTCTAAGCCAACCTCTGATTCTCTGACCCATTCAGGCGCGGAGCCAGCCGGCGTTTTTATTAACCGAATCATCATTTTAGAACCTCTTTCTTGTGATAGGTTTATTTTTAAAAGAACGGATTCTTTCGTCTCCTTTTTTCAATTTAACTCTAAATCAAAGTTGAAAAAAAGTCCAGATTGGGGTAGGATAGGGTCAGTTAATCAGTTTTAATTCCATTCGTAATTAGCCGCATTTATTAGTAATTGGCGAGGAAAATATGAAATATAGCCCCAAAGATATAGAACCAAAATGGCAGAAATATTGGGAAGAGTCCGGCATTAACCGGGTTGATTTGGATAACGCCAAAAAACCTTTTTACAATCTGATGATGTTTCCGTATCCCAGCGCCGAGGGTTTGCATGTGGGAAATATGTACGCGTTCACGCATTCGGACGCATTCGGCCGGTTTATGAAACTAAAAGGTTTTGATGTTTTTGAGCCGATCGGGCTGGATGGCTTTGGGATTCACTCGGAAAATTACGCCATCAAAATCAAAGAACATATCAAAGATGTTTCCAAAAGGACGGAGAAGCATTTTTACGAACAATTGCACATAATCGGCAACCAATACGATTGGAGCCGAAAAGTGGAAACCTATAAGCCCGAATACTATAAATGGACTCAATGGCTGTTTTTGCAAATGTATAAAAAAGGCTTGGCCTATCGCGCGAATGCCCCCGTGAATTGGTGCCCTTCTTGCAAGACGGTTCTATCCGACGAGCAAATTGTGAGCGCCCAGTGCGAGCGTTGCGGAACGCAAACCGAAAAAAGGCAGACGGAGCAGTGGTTTTTCAAGATCACCGATTACGCCGAGAAGCTTTTGAAAAATCTTGATTCTTTGGATTGGCCCCAAGATGTCAAAACGATTCAGAGGAATTGGATAGGGAAGAGCGAGGGGGCAAGAATAAAATTTCCCATCTGTCATTGCGAGGAGTCCGAAGGACGACGAAGCAATCCCGTGGGTAACGATAATAACTCGGGATCGCCACGCCCCGATGGGGCTCGCGATGACGGCGGTTTCATTGAAGTGTTTACCACTCGGCCTGACACGATTTTTGGCGCGACATTTTTGGTTATGTGTCCGGAACATCAGTTAATCCATGATTTTAAAGATAAAATTAAAAACATAAAAGAAATTGAAGAATATATAGTTAAAGCCAAACAAAAATCGTCTTTGGAGCGAACTGATTTGAATAAAGACAAAACTGGAATCGAAGTTAAGGGAATCAAGGCCATCAATCCCGCCACCAAAAAAGAAATCCCGATTTTCACGGCCGATTATGTCCTGAACGAATACGGCACCGGCGCCATTATGGCCGTTCCGGCGCATGATGAAAGGGATTTTGAGTTTGCCAAAAAATATAATTTGCCGATTCAAGCTGTCATTGCGAGCTCTGAAAGAGCGAAGCAATCTCGTTCTGATGCCGCTAATCGCGAGATTGCTTCGTCGCAGGCTCCTCGCAATGACGATACATTAGAAGTTTTTACGGAATTTGGAGTTCTAGTAAATTCCGGTGAATTTAGCGGATTAACTTCCCAGGAAGCGACCAAAAAAATAAACGAATGGCTCGAGAAGAATAATCTGGGCAAAGCGGCGGTGAATTACCGGCTTCGCGATTGGTGCGTTTCGCGCCAAAGATATTGGGGCCCGCCGATCCCGATTGTCTATTGTTTAAATCCTGATTGTCATTCCCGTTCCGCATCTGTTATTCCCGCACAAGCGGGAATCCAGGTTAATTCAGAATCAAATTCGGGTCTGGATCCCCGTTTTCACGGGGATGACATCGAAATGCTCGGGATGACAGAAAACAGAACGGCAATCATTGATGGAAAAGAATACGCTATTGTGCCCGTTCCGGAAAAAGATTTGCCGGTGGTTTTGCCCGAAATGGAAGATTTCCTGCCCGATGGTTCGGGCAAAGGACCTTTGAATAAAAACGAAGAATTTGTAAATACAACTTGCTCGCAATGCGGCGGGCCGGCTAAACGCGAAACGGATGTTTCTGATCCCTTCGTGGATTCTTGCTGGTACTATTTGCATTATATTTCAACGGATTTTAATGACAAGCCGTTTGATAAGGATCGTTTGGCGAAATGGATGCCCGTGAATATGTATATTGGCGGAAAAGAACACGCCGTGCTGCATTTGCTCTATTCTCGGTTCATTTCGATGGTGATGAAAGATTTGGGATATCTCAAAGAAGAAGAACCATTCAAAAGATTTTTCGCGCACGGGCTTTTGATCCGCGATGGCTCCAAGATGTCCAAATCCAAAGGCAATGTGATTAATCCCGACGAATATATCAAAAAATTCGGCGCTGACAGCGTGAGGTCGTATTTGATGTTCATGGGGGATGCGAGAATCGGCGGCGATTGGCGGGATGAAGGAATGAACGGAATATATAGGTTTATGAATCGCGTTTGGAATATTTCGGAATCTATTATTGAAAAAGGAATTAAAAAAACCGCCGACGAAAATATTTTAAAATCCGCGCACAAGGCGATTAAACGGGTGGGGGATGATCTGGAAAGGTTGAAATTCAATACGGCGATTTCGGCGATTATGGAATATGTGAACGCGTTATATGCTTCGGCAAGCCCTTCGACAGGATTAGGGTCTAACGAAAAAGAAATCGGTGTTGACGCAGTTGCGATTTTGGCGCAATTGATCGCTCCTTTCGCGCCGCACTTGGCGGAAGAAATCTGGGCGCAATGCGGCAAGAGCCCAAGTATTTTCCAAAACGGCTGGCCCGAGTATGATGAAAAATTAATCAAAGAAGAACAAATTGAAATTCCGGTGCAGATAAACGGAAAAATGCGCGGAAAAATTTTGGCATCTCCCGAAATTTCCCAAAAAGAAGCGGTTGATTTGGCCTTGAAAGGCGAGAGCATTAAAAAATGGTTGGAAGGCAAAGAGCCAAAGAAAGTGATATTTGTGGCTGGCAAACTAATTAATATTGTGGTATAAGAATATATCGGGCCATCGTATACCGGTAGTATCCCGCAGGCGCGGGACGCGGCGCGCTTTACTTTAAATAATTTTATATCGGGCTGTGGTATAACGGCATTACACACGCTTCGGGTGCGTGCAATCGCGGTTCAATTCCGCGCAGCCCGACCAAGTTAATTTAATAAAAAATAGTTATGAAATCACCAAAAAAATCGGTTCTTTCTTATTTGGCCAAAAATATTTTCACCGTGATCGGCTTGGTGATGGTTTGGCGGGGGATTTGGTATGTTTTGGATTGGTTTGATTCAAGAATATTGGGCGGAAACCATGCCTGGACGGCTGTCGGCGGAATAATTTTGGGTTTGGCCATTCTTTATTTGCCGGATAAAGATTTAAAAGAAAT
>Ga0076091_114_pt1 | contig 14574 bp, 17 predicted proteins | sample RifGroC1_FD_68120 | JGI IMG/M metagenome (GOLD analysis project Ga0076091, IMG submission 68120) | Parcubacteria bacterium GW2011_GWC1_43_12 | reverse complement strand
ATTTTGGCGCGGATAGTTCCGAAAAATTGATCGGCATGGCCAGGAATAATTTTCCGCAAGGGCAGTTTGTGGCGACAAATGGTTTGCAGTTGCCCTTCGGCGAAAACTTTTTTGACGGGATTTTATGCATTTCCGTTTTGCATCATCTGCCAAGCTATGAATTGCGCCGGGAATTCCTGCGCGAAGCTTTTAGGGTGATTAAAAAAGACGGTGTAATGGTTTTAACGGCCTGGCATTTGAAATCGCGCCGATATTATTGGAATCTTTCGATAAAATATTTTTGGCTCAAAATCATCGGCAAATCAAAACTTGAATGGGGGGACATTCTTGAGCCTTGGGGCGACGGGGTTGAGGGAGTGAGATTTATCCATAATTTCAGCCGAAAGGAATTGAAATCGCTTTTTGAAGAAGTGGGATTTAAAGTTGAAAGCGCGGGCCTTTTGACCCGCAAAAGCGGAAAGAAAAATTGGGTGGTGGTCGCGAGGAAATAAATTAAATGTAAAGTTCTAAATTGTCATTCCCGCCCCGTAATAAATACGGGGTAAACTCTGGCGGGGATCCAGGTTTTGGATTAATCTGGATCCCCGCTTTCGCGGGGATGACATTGTTTTTTTATGCGTTTTTTCGCCGATTTTCACATCCATTCAAAATATTCCCGCGCCACTTCCAAAGAAATGGATCTGGAAAATTTGGACAAATGGGCGCGGATCAAGGGAATTCAACTTTTAGGAACGGGGGATTTCACTCATCCGGGGTGGCTCAAAGAATTAAAAAGCAAGCTTGAGCCGGCCGAGCCGGGATTTTTTAAATTGCGCAAAGCGGATCAAATTAAATCCGATGATGATTGGTATTTGCCAAAGAAACAAAAAGGCGAATCAAGCGTGAGATATATTTTAACTTGCGAAATCAGCTGCATTTACAGCAAGCGCAATAAAACCAAAAAGGTGCATATGATGGTTTTGGCGCCTTCGTTTTCTATCGTTGATAAGATCAACGCGCATTTGGGCTGGATTGGCAATTTGAAAGCCGACGGGCGGCCGATTTTGGGGCTTGACGCCAAGGAACTTTTAAAAATCGTTCTGGATGTTTCGAGCGATTGCTTGGTTATTCCGGCGCACATTTGGACACCGCATTTTTCGGTTTTCGGTTCCGAATCTGGATTCAATTCTCTTGAGCAATGTTTTGACGCTTATGCAAAAAATATTTATGCGGTTGAGACAGGATTGTCTTCAGATCCGGCGATGAACTGGCGGATTCCGGAATTGGACAATATCACCTTAATCTCCAATTCCGATGCGCATGGCCCTAGCCGCATTGGCCGCGAAGCGAATGTTTTTGAAGGCAGAATATCGGGTTATCGCCAAATAGCCGAAGCCTTGAAAATGGGAAAATCAGCTCCCTTTTCCTTGTCCAACAGGCTGGTTGAAACAATCGAATTTTTTCCGGAAGAGGGCAAATATTATCTGGACGGCCACGGCAATTGCAAGGTTGTCTTAAGTCCGAAGGAGTCAAAGAGGCTAAAAGGCAAATGCCCCAAATGCGGAAAACGCATGACTTTGGGAGTGCTGAATCGCGTTGAAGAATTGGCCGAACGCCCCGAAGGATTTGAGCCGCCAAAAAAAATTCCATTCAGAAGATTGGCGCCCCTGGAAGAAATCATTGCCGAAGCTTTTGGAATCGGCAAAGCGTCAAAAAAAGTTGAAAATGAATACCATGATTTAATCAATCGGTTTGGCAGCGAATTTGAGATTCTTTTGGAAACCGATATTGAGAAAATAGGGCAAGCCGGCAATTCCCAAGTTGCCGAGGCGATCAAGCGAGTCCGCGAAGGCAGGTTGAATATTGAACCGGGTTACGACGGCGAATACGGAAAAATCAGAATTTTTGACGACAAGGAAAGGGAAATTCTTTCATCACAAAAAAGTTTGTTTTGATTGATTTTTGGCCGATCAGGCTTTATAATAATGCATTGTTGTATGTCTAAAAACAAACCAAAAGCTTTAGTCTTGCTTTCCGGCGGGCTGGATTCAATCCTGGCCGCCAAGTTGCTGTTGGAGCAGGGAATTGAAGTTGCGGCAGTCAATTTCAGGACGAATTTTTGCGGCCCTTCCAAAGCCCGGCCGGCGGCCATGCAGCTTGGCATTGCTTTGCGGGAGGAAAATATCAGAGAAGATTTTTTGCAAGTTCTAAAAAAACCCAAGTTTGGTTACGGCTCGGGGCTTAATCCTTGTATTGATTGCCACGCTTTAATGCTCAAGAAAGCGGGTGAGATTATGCGCGCCGAAAAATTTGATTTTGTGGCTACCGGCGAAGTTTTGGGCGAAAGGCCCATGTCCCAGCATCGCCAGGCTTTGGATTTGGTTGAAAAAGAGAGCAATCTTAAGGGTTATCTTCTGCGGCCGCTTTCCGCAAAACTTTTGGAGCCCACGGTGGCCGAAAAAGAGGGATTGGCGGATCGGGAGAAATTGCTGGATATCTCGGGAAGAAGCCGGATGAGGCAAATGGAATTGGCCGAAAAATACAATATCAAAGAATATCCGACTCCCGCAGGCGGTTGCGCTTTGACCGAAAAAGGGTTCGCGCGGCGAACAAAAAAATTAATGGAATTCAAGCCGGATTTTTCGACTCATGATTTGGATTTGGTTCGTATCGGACGGCATTTTTTCGAGAACGGTTATCAGATAATTTTGGGCCGAAACAAAGAGGAGAATGAAATTTTGGAATCTTTGGCGCAAAGCGGCGATTTTATTGTCAAACCGGAGAATTTTTCCGGTCCCGTTGCTTTGATTCGAGACGGCAACGAAGAAATAATTCCGAAGGCGAAGGAATTGATTTTGGAATTTTCAAAAAACAACGGAAATGAAAAGAAGATTGAGATTATCACAAAAGCATAATGCCAATCAGCGGGCAGCGCATTATGTTCAATTAGACTTTCTTTTAATTTCACTTCATAATGAAAGGGAATATTAATTTGTTCCAATTTCATGAATTCCCAGTTGGCTAAAATTTTTTTGGAAATCGCCGAATATTTGGCGATGGATAATATTCCTTTCAAACCCGCGGCTTACGAAAAAGCGGCTCGGGGAATCGAATCTTTGAAAAAAGACATTGAAGATATTTATAGAGAAGAAGGTTTGGATGGCCTGGAAAAAATTCCGGGCGTGGGCAAAAGCATCGCCGAAAAAATTGAGGAATACATAAGGACGGGAAAAATAAAATATTACCAAGAATTAAAAAAAGAATATCCGGTGAGCCTCTTGGAGCTTTCGAGCGTGGAAGGCTTGGGACCAAAGCACATCAAAACTCTTTATGATAAATTGGAAATTAAAGATTTGGCTGATTTGGAAAAGGCGGCTCGCGAAGGCGAAATCGAAAAACTGCCGCGATTTGGGAAAAAAGTTCAGGAAAATATTTTGCGCGGAATAGAATTCGTGAAAGCCGGCCAAGGCAGGATGCTTTTGGGTTCGGCTTTGCCTTTGTCTGAAAAAATCAAACAAAGATTGGAGGGGCGGGAAGAGGCGGAAAAAGTGGAAGTGGCGGGTTCGTTGAGAAGGATGAAGGAAACTGTGGGCGATTTGGATATTTTGGCTGTTTCGGGAAAACCGGAAAAATTGATGGAATATTTTTGCTCGATGCCCGAAGTTGAAGCGGTTTTGGCCAAAGGCGAAACAAAATCTTCAGTGCGCTTGGTTCAGGGTTTAGACGCGGATTTAAGAATCGTTTCTGCCGAGTCTTACGGCTCGGCTTTGCAATATTTTACGGGCAGCAAGGATCACGGAATAAAATTGCGCCGCATTGCCCAAGAAAAAGGGTTGAAATTAAACGAATACGGAATTTTTAAAGGCGAAAAGCAGATAGCCGGCCAATCGGAAGAAGAAGTTTACGAAACCTTGGGATTAAAATATATCAATCCGGAAATCAGAGAAGATGCGGGAGAAATCGAAGCGTCCCGAAATAACAAACTTCCCAAGTTGGTAAATTACGATGAAATTAAAGGCGATTTGCAGATGCATTCAACTTGGTCGGATGGATCGGCTTCCATTCGCGAAATGGCTCAAGCGGCCAAAAAAATCGGTTACGAATACATCGCGATAACCGATCATATCGGGAAATTAAAAATCGCCGGCGCTCTGGATGAGCAGGAGGTGCTTGGACAATGGAATGAAATAGATAAACTGAATAAAGAGCTTGATGGGATAAAAATATTCAAAGGCGCCGAAGCGGATTTGGATGAAAAAGGGCGGCCGGAATTCTCGGAGGAATTTCTTTCAAAATTCGATTTGGTGTTGGGTTCCATTCATTCCAAATTCAGGATGGCTAAAGACGATATGACTCAAAGATTGATTAATGCTTTAGAAAATCCCCTGATCAATATTATCGCCCATCCGACGGGCCGGATAATCGGGCGGCGGGAAGCGATAAGCCTGGACATTGAAAAAGTCATTGAAGCGGCGAAAGAAAATAAAAAAATCCTGGAAATAAATTGTTATCCCGATCGGCTTGATTTAAAAGACCAACACATTAGGATAGCGGTGGAAAAAGGAGTGAGACTTTCACTGGGCACCGATTCCCACAGTCCCGATCAGCTTCCTTATTTGAAATTCGGCCTGGCTCAAGCCCGCCGCGGCTGGGCGGAGAGAAAAGATATTGTTAACTGTTTAAATCTTGGTGAGTTAAAGAAGGTATTAACAAACTAAACAGGCGAGTATGTTTTACCGGCTTTCTTAATTTCTAATTCCCAATTTCTAATTTCTAATTAAATCCCAATACTCAATTTCCAAATTAAATCATTGAACATTAGGAATTTTATTGGAAATTGTAATTTGTAATTTGGAAATTATTTAGATCAATTAGGTCAATTTATATTCTATGAGCAATATATACATCGTCCGCCACGGACAAGTTGAAAATCCGGAAAATATTATTTACGGTTCTTTGCCTTTTCCTTTAAGCAAGAAAGGAAAAGAAGCGGCAAGAAAAGCCGGTGAATATTTGAAAAATAAAAATATCGGTTTTATAATTTCGAGTCCCATAAAAAGGACGATGGAAACAGCCCAAATCATAAATCAAGAAATTTCAGGCGGCGCTTTGGAAATCAAGGCGGATGAAAGATTGCGAGAAATCGAGTGGGGAAAAATTTTTCAAGGCGAAAAAGAAAAAGATCTCGAGAAAAAATATCCCAAAGAATGGGAGGAATACAAAAAGCATCCTTCCAAATTCCAATTCGGCGAAAATCTTAATGACTTGGTTCAAAGAATGTCGGCGGTGTTAAAATCAGCCATTAAAGATTATCCCGATAAAAATATTCTTTTGGTTTCTCATCGGGCGCCCATCTCCTGCCTTGTTTTGAATCTGCAAAACAAAGATCTTGATTGCATGCACGGGGTTGAAGGCGAAAATGGATCGATTTGGGAATTGGAATATTCCGATGGCCAATTCAAGGTTAATGGGTATTGGCAATCATAAATGACCGAATTTCAGAAGGCGGTTTATAAAATCGCGAGCCAAATTCCCAAGGGAAAGGTTTTGACTTACAAACAAGTGGCGGCGCTCGCCGGCCGCCCCCGGGCATATCGCGCGGCGGGCAATATTTTGAATAAAAACCGCGATCCCAAAGTGTTTTGCCATCGGGTTATCCGATCGGACGGGAAGGTTGGGGGATTTAATCGGGGATCGGCGGAAAAGATTAAAAAATTAAAAAAGGAGGGAGTAGTTTTAAAAAATGGAAAGATATGTCATTGCGAGGAGCGAGTTTTTGAGCGACGAAGCAATCCCGTGATATAACCGGAGAGAATATCCAAAGAGAGGATGACGGTGATAATTCGGGATTGCTTCGCCCTCTCGCAAGCTCGATGGCTCGCAATGACGAGAATGCATGTCCAAATTTTTAAAATATATTCTACCGGTTTCGGTTTGGGCCGGAATAATTTATTCCCTTTCGGCCACGCCCAATCTCAATTCGGGACTGGCTGCTTTTTGGGATGTTTTTTGGCGCAAGTTGGCCCACGCGGGGGAATTTAGCATTTTAACTTTTCTATTATTTCGCGCTTTTCGCGGCTATGATTACAAATTCCGGTCGGCTTTGGCGATTTCAGTATTTTTATCCCTGGGCTACGCGTTTTTGGATGAATTCCATCAATTATTCGTCCCGATGAGAATGGGAAAATTGTTTGATGTTTTTATTGACATTTTGGGAATTGTATTCGCGGCTTTTGTGATTATTTGGATAAAATTCAGAAAAAATCGCGTTGGGATTGACAGATAATCTTATTGGGTGTATAATATTAATATAGTCTCAATAAGCTCATTTTGAGCTTATTGAGAGATTTTGTTCTTAATAAATACCCACAATCAAATTAAAGGAGCTGGCCATGAGCAAAAGGCAAGTGGTCGGAAGCATGTCGGAATGGTCTGGCGTGCTCAAGGATTTTTTCAGGCAGATTGATGATGGCAGTAAAACTCTGCGCCAAGTTCAGCTTTTCAACGAAGGGAAAAATCCTTTCGTAGAAACTGCTAACATCGATTCTTTCGCCGAGTGGAATCTTTTCTACCGCGAAAACTGGCAATCCCTCGGCCTTTCCGCCGAACCGGATTTGTCCGGTCTGGCAATTCCGGAACACCGCAAGGGTTTTGACCGCCTGATCGTGGTGGCCAAAGGACTCACTCCGCAGAAGCTTTTTGACGCTTGCGCGGGGTTGTTTCCTTGTTGGAAATGGACCGATAAAAGTCTGGACGATGTCATCGATTTTTCGTTCCAGGCTCGAAATCCCCAAAATGGCTCCTATGCCATCCGAGTGCGCGATAGGATCGAGGCCGACAAGGAATTAAAAAACCGTTCGGCCGACGATCTGGCACAGGGAAATATCTCCGCCATTAGCCTGGCAGAGAGACTCCTTTACGAACTGAAATTTTTTCGGGAGACCAGAAAACATCTGGATATCCAGAATATTACTCTTTGCTCCGGCTCGCGTTATCTTGACGGCCATGTGCCGAGGGTCCGCTGGTATGGCGGCAGGCTGTTAGTGCACTGGTCTTTTCCCGGCGATTCCAGCGGCAGCCTGCGCTCCCGCCAGATAGTTTCCTGAATTTTTCCCTTGTTCCTTTTTCTTTTTTCTCTTGTTCCCGCAAAGACGCGAAAGTCTTTGCGGGATTTTTTTTGCTTCAAAACAAACAAATCTCAAAAAGATTCTTTCGCGCGAGTTTAAATTCTTATTTGGGAGTTTTGAGCTACTGCGAGGGGCATGGGATCGAGAAAACGATGAAGTCAGATTCTTGCATACTAGAGAGTATGGAAGGATAAAAAATATAAAACAAAAAACCACCAGATAAAATACTGGCGGTTTTTTTGTGAAATAAATTTATTTCTTCGCCTCTGCCAAAATTTGATTGAAAACTTCGGGATTGTTTTGGGCGAGATCGGCCAGGACTTTTACCGTGCTGCGGATTTGTGGCAAACGATAATTTGGATGTTTTCCAGCCAAACGGATTTTCGCCGGATGGCGGTTAAATTATTTCCTGAAATTAATTCCATCAAATCATGCTTTAAAAAATCCAGATAATTTTTATAATGATCAGGGTATATTTTCCCGATCATTTTTTCTTCTTGTGCAAAAAGCAGGCGCAGAAGCTTGCTTAAAAATTTTGGTTTTTTGGGAGATTGAAAATCAACAACCACAAGAACGCCACCCTTTTTTATGACCCTTGCCGCTTCTCGAACTATTTTCTTTCTATTGTTGTTTTCTATTTCATGCAGAACCAAGCTTATTATTGCTCCGTCGAATTGATCGTCAGGGAAGGGTATTTTTTGGGCATCGCTTTGAATTATTCGGCTGTGTTCTTTTTTCTTGTTGGCCAAGGAAATCATCGCGGGGGATGAATCTACTCCGATCAGGTGAGCGCCAATTTTTTTGATATTTTTCATCATCTCTCCGTCGCCGCAACCGATGTCCAAAACTTGCGCCGGCCGGATTTTTTCTAAAATATCGAAAATCTCTCTTTTTATTGGCCACAGGAAGATTCGTCTGGTCCATCGGTTTAAAAAATGAATTTTTTTGTAAAATCGGTAACTATCCCTGGTTTGCATAAAAAAATCGCGTTTTTGAGCCGCGAATTTATTTTTTATCGGATCGAAATTTATATTTTGTTTTTCTTTGCCGCATCTTTCAATTCCTTCCATTCTTTTTTTGAAAATTCAACCACAGCTAGCGGTCTTTGTGAATTTCTCAAAGAAATTTTATTTTTTTCTTTTTTAATCTCCGGGCAACATGCTCCCACGCATAAACTAACGAAATCGGCATGTATAATTCTTTTTGTTTTCATAAGATTTATATTTATTATATAGCATTCTTTTTTAGGGCGTCTTTTAATTCTTTCCATTCTTTGTTGGAAAATTCAACCACGAATCGCGGCTTTTTAGAATTTCTTAAAAGTATTCTATTTTCCTCTTTTTTTATTTCGGGACAAGATCCAATCAAGCAGAGATTATAAAATTTTTCTTTCTTTTTATTCATGAGTTTAAATTAACCCTCTCCTGAATATATTTTGATATATTTAACTAAGTTTTTAAACGATAAATAGTCGTTTCTGTGCTTTTGGCTTTAATAAGGTATTTTTGGCAGAATTATTGACAAAATTATTGTCATTTTTTATGATTTAAACATGAGAAGGAATAAAAGAGCAATTCCAAAAATTTTAGGGTTAGACGAGAAAGAGATAAAAATCGTTGAGCTTTTGAGGGCAGGCGACCCAATGAAACCCATAGATATAGCCCGGAAGGCGGAAATTAAAAGAACGACCGTTAATTTTATATTGAAAAAACTATTGGCCAGGGAAATAATCTGTAAAACTAAAAAAGGCGGCCACTTTGAATGGATGATGAATAATGAGAATATCCTCAACTCCAAAATTGGCGATTTGCATGAATACTTTGGCAGTAATCTGGCTTTGGGCAGAATTGACATTCCTCAAAATATCGGGGTTGAAGTTTTTAAAGGAAAAAAAGAAATAATCAGTGCCTATGAAAAAGTTTTGGAAGCTGGAAAGGATAATCGTGTCTACGCGATTCAAGGTAATAAATCAGTTTTGGCTGCCATGGAAAAAATAGAAAGGTGTTATTTAAATGATATCCAAAACAAATTCAAGGAAAATAAAATAATTATTGAAGGGATTTTGGGAGAGAGGTCTTTAAATTGTTTTAGCGAGATGGATTTAGATCTTTTAAAAACATACGAAAACAGGCTAGTAGTGTGCTATATTGCCGATGATAGTCTAGTTGATTTTGATATGGACATCTTGATTTTTAAAGAAATGGTTATTTTAGTAAATTTTGAAAAAGAATTGGTTATTTTAATAAAAAACGAAAGCATCCATAAAGCGATTCTTAATATGTTTGAGGCGGTAAAAATGGTTTCAAGGAAGATTGATTTAAATGGATATATCAGACGGATTTTAGAAGAAAAAGCGATCAAATCCTAAGTTTAAATTGTTATATTCCTGCATACTTTATGGTATGCAGGAATATGATTTATAAAAACAAAAAACCGCCTTCGGTCAAGAAAACGGTTTTGTGCTTGTTGCAGGGAAGGATTATTTCTTCGCCTCTGCCAGAATCTGGTTGAAAACTTCGGGATTGTTTTGGGCGAGATCGGCCAGAACTTTTCTGTCGAGGGCGATATTTTTTTTGGTCAGCGCTTCAATAAATCGGCTGTAGGTCATGCCTTGCTCGCGAACGGCCGCGTTGATTTGGATGTTCCAGAGCCGGCGGAAATTTCCCTTTTTCTTGCGGCGATCGAAATAGGCGTGCTTGAGGGCTTGGCGAACCGCGTCTTTGGCCATTTTGTAGCGGTTCTTGCGGTTCCATTTATAGCCCTTAGCCATCTTCAAAATCTTTCTTTTCTTTTTGTGGGCGCCAACGGCGCGTTTTACTCTTGCCATAAAATTATTCGTGTCATAACTCCTCTCATTCGAGCCTGTCGTTCGACTCTGAAGAGTATAGACCCTGAACGGGAGAGCTCTCAGAGCCGAATGGCCCAACCTCCTCTTATCTTAAGAGGAGGAACAGTAAGGAATTTCTTATTTATTATCTTTCCATCACTTTTTCAAAAACTTTTGACATATTGGGTTGCATTACGCCGGCATGCCTCTTTTTTCTGGCCGAATCGCCCGATTGTTTGGCGTTAAAATGATTCTGCCGCGAAGGGCGGAACATCACTTTTTTCCGGCGAGTCAGTTTTAATCTTTTGGTGGCGGCTTTTATTGTTTTCATTGCCATAAATTTATTTTCCTTTGCTGATCAGCATCGAGAATCCTCGGGGTTCTCTGATTATCGGCTGGTCAATATTGATCGGTATTTTGAAATAATTTTTAAATTCTCCCAATTTTTCTTTGGCCAGACCCGCGAAAGCTTTTTCGCGGCCCCTCAAAACTATTTGAACTTTCACTCGGTCGCCTTTTTCCATGAATTTCTGGGCTCGCGCGGCTTTCATTTCCATATCGTGCTTGGCGATATTATAACTCAATCGGACTTCTTTCACCTCCACGCGGTGGGATTTATGCTCTCTGGCTTTTTTTTCCCGCTGATAAAGGAATTTGCCGTAATCGGTTATTTTGCAAACCGGCGGAACGGCTTTGTCGGAAACTTCTATCAAATCCAATCCTTTGTCTCTGGCAATTTTAATCGCTTCAAATGTCGGCAAGATTCCAAGTTGTTCGCCTTTTTCATCAATAACTCTCACTTGGGGAACTCTTATTTGATTGTTTACTCGGGGGTCTGTGATCAAAAGTTTATTATTACAAATAATTATAATGCGAACCCACAAAATTAATGCTAACTATGCGAACTGCGAAATCCGCTAAGAGGGATTTATTTTCGCAGTTCGTAGGTTGGCATCTTATTTGTATATTTCGCATTATGATCTTGGAGACGAGGGGAGTTGAACCCCTGTCCGGAAAATTGCCGCAAAATACTTCTACAAACTTAGCTTGATTTTTTTGTTCGGGCCCTAAGCTCTAAACCAAGCAAAATGCTTTGGACTCTATCCGGTGTTTTCTCGGTTTTGCCTTCCGGAGAGGCAAGACCCATCTCAATGAATATGACACCCGGTTTCTGGCTATTGAGAATCGTCAGGCCGGATGGGTTTTGAGCGATTAAGCTAAAACCGGAGCGAAAGAAGGCGTAAAAGCCGTCTTCACTTTGTTCAATAAGTTGGCACTTATTGGTTTTGATGAAGTTTAACGAGATTCTATCAAACTCGGTTTGCGAATTTTGGGATAATTAACCGTCGATGCCCGGCGTCCCCATTTCCCTACGAAATTACGAATTTATTACGAAAATACGAATAAATGTGTTTCTTTCGTACTTTCGTAGAATTTTCGTAGTTTCGTAGGGAGAAAAACTCAGCGGTTTTTCAGGAGTTTTTCTTTTTGCCGCTTGAAATCTCTTTTCTTGATTGTTTCTCGCTTGTCAAAGCTTTTTTTGCCTCTGGCCAAGCCGAATTCAATCTTTATCCTGTTCGCTTTATTGTAAACCCGAATGGGGATTAAAGTCAACCCTTTCTGCTTGAGTTCTCGGGAAAGATCGGCAATTTCTTTTTGGCGCAAAAGAAGTTTCCGGGATCTCGTCGGGTCATATTGGGCGGTTAGATTATTGACCTGATACGGAGAAATCGTGGCATTGATAAGAAAAGCTTCATCGCCTTCAATAACAACATAAGCTCCTTGGAGTTGAACGCGGCCGGAACGGACTGATTTGACTTCGTGTCCGGCCAAAACCAGGCCTGCTTCGTATTTTTGCAGGATTTCGTATTCGTATAGAGATTTGCGATTGAAAGCGTAATCGGACATTATAATGCGAAATATGCGAATCTAATGCCAACCTACGAACTGCGAAAATAGATCTCTCTTAGCGGATTTCGCAGTTTGCAAAGTTAGCATTAAGTTCGTAGGTTCACATTACGATCTCTTATTTACTTTACCATCTCTTTCTTATAAACTGAAGATGAAGCGAATTTGTTCCCTCCTTTGCAAAAGGAGGGTTAGGGAGGATTTTAAAAGTAGTTTTCAATATTGAAGATTATTTATAAAATCTCCCCTCACCCCTCTTTTTCAAAGAGGGGAAAAACGCGAATGATTCGCGATCAAATCAAACAATTAATCAATATTCCTGAAGCCCAAATAACCCGTGTTGAAAATGGCCGATTTGGCGATTATTCAACCAATATAGCTTTAAAATCGGCCAAAGTGCAAGGCGGAAATCCTCTTGAGGCGGCCGAAGAGATAAAAGGAAAAATTTTATCCGCGGGTTCGGATCTGATCGAGAAAGTGGAAGTGGCCGGACCCGGATTCATTAATATTTTTATTTCTCCCAAATTTCTCCGGTATCAAGTGAAAGAAATAATGATTCTTGGCGAGAAATACGGATTTGTTGATTCGGGAAAAGGCAAAAAAATTCAAATTGAATTTATTTCGGCCAATCCCACCGGGCCTTTAACTCTTGGCAACGGACGGGGCGGTTTTTTGGGCGATGTCTTAGCCAATGTTTTGGCCCGAGCCAACTGGAAAGTGGAAAGGGAATATTATGTAAATGATTCGGGCGAGCAAGTGAGGAAACTCGGCAAAACTTTAACGGGCGAAGAAATTTTTTACAAAGGCGATTATATTGAAGATTTGAGAAAAAGAATAGAAACGAAAGATTTTCAGCAAGCCGGCGAAAAAGCGGCGGGGATTGTTTTGAGTGAAATGATAAAACCCACGATTCATGGGCAAATGAAAATAGATTTTGACAATTGGTTTTCGGAAAAAAGTTTGTATGAATCGGGCGAAGTGGAACAGGCGATTGATCTTTTGAATAAAAAAGGATTTGTTTGCGAAAAAGAAAACGCTTGGTGGTTCAAATCAAGCGAACTTGGCGATGAAAAAGACAGGGTGCTCATCAAAGCCGACGGGCAAAAAACATATTTGGCTTCGGATATCGCCTATTTAAAAAATAAATTCGATCGGGGATTCGATCGCTTGGTGATGATTTGGGGCGCCGATCACCATGGCTATATCAACCGCATTAAAGCGGCGGCGAAAGCCTTGGGATATGATGAAAATAAAATAGATTTCATTATTGTGCAATTGGCGCGATTGATTGAGGATGGTAAAGAAGTGAAAATGTCCAAGCGCGCGGGGGTTTATGTGACTCTTGATGAATTGATTGAGGAAGTGGGCGCGGATGTGGCCAGATTTTTCTTTTTGACCCGCTCGCCCGAAACTCATTTGAATTTTGATTTGAAACTCGCCAAAGAGCAATCCGAAAAAAACCCCGTTTATTATATCCAATACGCCTTTGCCAGAATTTCAAGCATTCTCAAAAAAGCGGTTTTGGCTCCGATGGGAACCGAAGTTGATTTGAGCGTTTTGAATCATTCTTCGGAATTGGCGTTAATTAAATATTTGATCCGGCTTCCGGAAATGGTTGAAGACTCGGCCCGCGATTTGCAAGTTCAGCGGCTCACGCAATACTCGCTTGATTTGGTGCGGTCGTTCCATAAATTCTACGAAGACTGCCGCGTGATTAGCGAAGACGAAAAACTTTCCCAGGCTCGCTTGGAGTTGGTCCAAGCAACAAAAACGGTTTTAAAAAACACTCTCGATATTTTGGGGATTGGAGCTCCGGAGAAGATGTGAATTTTTCCCTCCTTTAGGAGGGGTTGGGGGAGATTTTGAATTTAAATCTGGATCCCCGCCTGCGCGGGGATGACAAAAGAGTGGCGGGGGCAAAATCTTGACTCATGCATACAATCCGTTGTATGCTTTTTTATTAGTTCGTTTTATTACTTATAATTCAATGGAGGCCGAAATGAATTCTCCCGAAGATATAAAAGCCGCGGTTGGTGGCTTGTTGAGGCAAATTCGGATCGAGAAAGGCTTGACGCAAGCTAGTATCGCTCGGAAAATTGATTGTGCCAGACCTAATATTTCTCAGATGGAAGTAAGGGTTGGCATGCTCGACAGCATCGTTTCTTTCTATAATGCAATGGATTTTAGCATTGCAGACTTTTTTCATCTACTTTCCCTTAAACTAAAAGGGAAAAGTGATTCTAATTCAAAAAATAATTCAGAATTCTTGGTCCGCGTTTTTGGCGGCACGGCCATGATCTTTTTGGGAGGTGAAAAAACTCCCTTGATCACAACTGTTTTGGCTGTAAAAGAAAATTCGATAACAGTGGTTGAGGGCAATAGCCGAAATGGCCTGGCGACGATTGAATATCGCAGATTCTCGAGATTTAACTTCTGGTATAAATATAACGATGCCGAGTTCCTAGTAAGGAATCTCGAAATAAATGGAAAGGAGGTCAAAGCTCCATTTATCGAGTAGAGCAGAATAAAAAAACCATCTACTTTCAAGGCCGCGCCCCAACCGGGAAACGGCCTTTTTATTTTTGGGTTGAGCTCCCCCTCTTATATAAGAGGGGGTTAGGGGGAGTTAATTCATTTAAGGGCTTCGCGGCAAGAACTCCCCGCGATGTCCAGCAGGACTCGCGGGGATGAATTGCCGCTAGCTGGCTATCTGCTGCCACGAATGTATATAAT
>Ga0076091_123_pt1 | contig 15241 bp, 19 predicted proteins | sample RifGroC1_FD_68120 | JGI IMG/M metagenome (GOLD analysis project Ga0076091, IMG submission 68120) | Parcubacteria bacterium GW2011_GWC1_43_12 | reverse complement strand
CAACCTTTGTTTTCCTTTGTCGGTTAAAACAAGGGTCAAAGTGCCATCGGGATTGGGTTTAGCGGAAATAAGTTTGGAGCGGTAGAGTTCGCGGATATCCGCGCTGAGCCGCTTTTTTTCTATTTCCTTCCATTCTTTTTTAATTTCATTTAAAACTCTGGATCTTTTTCCGGGCAGGTAGTTCAAAGATAAAGCCAAGCCGCCCATAATCAGCATTAGTATCTCCTTTTTTCTGTCAGATAATTGGCTCATATCGCAAATTAAAATAATATTAAAAAATTGATATTAAAACAATAGAGATAATGAAAGATTAATCTTTTATCCTTTGGGTACTGCCACGATCGTGGCAGTACCCCTATTATAAATTTTAACTTATTTTATAAATTTTGGGAATAAAAAAATCTGCGATTGCTAAAAATAAAAAACCGCCCGAGAGTTTCGGACGGCTTAGAGATCGGGAAAACCTATCAAAATTCTTTTTTCTTCGCACCTTTCATAAAGAAGTTTGCTTCTTCTTCTGATATGGCAATGTAGCCGCCGGTCGGCTTATGGACGGATATAGTTTTGGGCCCGAAGATGAAAATCTTGAGCCGATCACCTTTTTTTATTTCTTTGGCCGGCCACTTGTTGTTCGACCGAGGAACGACGAGCGCGACAAATGGGTCGTCGTTGTCGTGTTGGATTATAACTTGTCGCAGGTTGATTCCGGTCAATTTCTCCGGTTCACTCACTGCCTTAAACTCCAGGTCTGGGCGGATTGCCCAGATAGAGATTTCGGACGGAGGATTTTTGATCAAAATCGAAGAAGAGTGATAATAATGCTTGGCATTATTATCCTTGTTTGTGATGATTGTCGCTAATAAAATAACATAGAAAGTATCTGTTTGCCAAGGACTCTCAAAGAAACCTCCCTGCTGCTCGTGGTTTTTTGACATTTTCTCCTCCTTTGAAAATCTGTCTGATATTATGACCCCTACTTGAACCGTTTTTAAGCTACTATCCACTCGATATGCAAGTATAAACCTTTTATCTCGGTCTGTTAATACCAGTGGGTAATAGGTCAATAGCTTGGAAACACTTTGTTATTATTAATTAACCATTAAGCATTTCCAAATTATTGGCTAAAAAACGGATCTGCCCAAAAATAAAAAACTGCCGAATTTTTTGGCGGATTCCCGTTTTTGACGGATTATTTTTTTATAAATTTCTAGATAATCTTGAGCCATGCGGAGGCTGGAGAAGTTTTCGCGGCAATATTGCCGGCAAGCCCGGCGGTCGATCGAATCAATCATTCTTAATTTTTGGGCCATTTCGTTTTCGTCATCGCAAATAAAACCGGTGATATTGTTTAGAATTATTTCGGGCGCCGATCCCCTTTTCATTGTAATCACCGGCGTGCCGCAAGCCATCGCTTCGATAAAATAAAGCCCGAAAGGTTCTTCCCATTGGATCGGCGCGATTAAAGCCCGGGCGTTGCCCAAAAGTTCCGCTTTTTGCTTATGATTCACTTCGCCGATGAATTTTATTTCTTTGCCGTTTATCAATGGCTTTATTTCTTTCTCAAAAAATTCCTTGTCAACCATATCCACTTTGGCCGCCATTATCAGTTTTACTCCGGCGGACATGGCGATTCGGATGGCTTGAGCCGGCCCTTTTTGAGGCGACATTCTTCCCAAGAAAACAAAATAGTCTTTGGGCTTTTCAAAAAAACGAAAGTTTTCCACTCTGATGCCGTTATAGACATTGCCCGCGAAATTCAGATTGAGCATCGGCCGCCTTTGGTTGAAACAGATGCTCGCGTAATCGCAATTTTTATATTTCTTGTAAATTTCCTTTTGGTAATCAATATCCAACGGGCCGTGAAAGGTCGTCAGAACCGGAGCGTTTAGAATCTTCTCAAAAGGAAGCAGCCGCCAACCCAGATGATTGTGGATTATATCAAAAGCGTTGTTTTTCAAATATTCCACCGTTTTTCCCAAGCCGATGATTTTGTAGGCTTCCCTGATTTTGGAGTCCGAAGCCCCGGGAAGGCCGCGGATGGATTTTTTGAGAACAGGAACGATTTTAGCCGAGGTTTTGGAATCGGCGGTGGCCAATACCGAGACATCGTGTCCCATCAAAACAAGATCTTCGGCCAGATTATGCACCACCAGCTCTGTTCCGCCGTATTTGTCCGGCGGCAATTTTTCCTCCCAAGGAGGGATCAGCGCGATTTTCATAATTTTTAAATTGGTTAAAGAATTCGGCGTATTGGCGGGCAATATTGTTCCAAAGAAAATTTTCATTTACGCGTTGAAGGCAATTTTGGCAAAAATGTTTCTTGCCTAATTTTAAAGTTTGGAAAATTTTTTCAGCCAGGTCTTGATAATTTCTTGGTTTTGCCAAAAAACCTGTTTTTCCGTCTTTTATGGTAAATTTGAGTCCTCCGGTTTTAGAAGCGACCACCGGCGTGCCGCAAGCCATTGATTCAAGCGGCACGATCCCAAAAGGTTCGTAATAGGAAGGAACAACGCAAATATCCGCGGCGCTGTAATATTTGAAAAGCTCTTTTTGGTTTTTCGCTCCCAAAAAAAAGACTTTCGATTCGATCTCGAGTTCCCGCGCGATATTTTCTAAACGCTCCATTTCGGCTCCTTCCAATTTTTTAGCCGGCCGGCTTTTTCCTCCGCCGACGATCAGGAGTTTGCTTCGGGGAAATTTTTCGAGGATTTCTTTGAAAGCGTAAAGAAGGGTTCCCAATCCTTTGCGCCATTCAATTCTGCCCACGTAAAGAATTAATTTCGCCTTGTCTTCAAATCCTATTCTCCGCCGCGCTTTTGCTTGATCAACAGGGTAAAAAATATTCGAATCGATTCCGATGGGGATATATTCGATTTTCTCTCCCGAGATATTGAATGATTTTTTAAGAATTTCTTTTTCGATGGGGCTTGTTGAAACAATGCTGTCCGCTTTTTGGGCTATTTCCATCTCTTTTTCGATTCTCTTCCTGAAAAAATCGTAATTCCCGCTTTGAAATTTAAATTGTTTCAAGGCCTTAAATCTGATTTTTCCGATTGAATGAAAAATATAAATTACGGGCAGATTATTCTTCCGGGTCAATTTTAGGGCGGCGATTCCTGAAAACCAATAGTTGGCGAAAATTACATCGTAGGCCGTTTTTTCTTTTTGGATTCTTCCGAAAATATTCTCGGAAAATTCTTTGATCACCGAAATGAAATTATCCCTGGGCATGTATTTTTTAGGCCCGGCTTTCACTCTGATTATCCTGATTTTATGGTTTATTCTGACTATTTCTTTTTTGTTCGGGCGATCCCATCGGGTGAAAACATCCGAGTGTATTCCCAATCGAGCCAGGCTTTTTATCAAATAATACACAAAAATATTTTGTCCTCCGGCTTCTTTTGATCCGATTTCGGCCAACGGATCGGCGTGATCGGAAATGACGAGAATCCGCATTGATCGGCGGGCAATTATTTTTTAAGATTGTTTTTCAAAAAAGACGGAATTTGTTGTTCTTTCGGTTTGATTAATAAAACGAACCTGATAAATCTTTCCCGAGTAATCGTCCGAAATATAGGCATCGCCCTTGTCCGCAATCAAAATATCAGCCGGCCGGCCGTAAACTTTTCCGTCGGAACCCAGCCAGCCGGAAATAAAATCGGTTTGTTCCCCTCCATTCAGGGAAAATCTGGCGATCTTGTAGTCGGCAGGCTCGTTTCTATTCCATGAACCATGATAAGCGACAAAGAGACTGTTTCGGTATTCTTTGGGCCAATTTGAATTTAACGGCGAAAAAGCCAGTCCCAAGGGCGCCGAATGCGCCGGAATTTCCAAACGCGCTTTTTCGGTAGCGGGACAAATTTGCTCGCCGGTGTTTTCAAAGCGGGAATCGACGATTCTTTGGCCGTAGCAATATGGCCAGCCGTAGTTTTTTCCCGATTTTATGATATTTATTTCATCGGGCGGCAGATTGTCGCCCAAGAAATCGCGCCCCATTTCCGTGGCCCAAATTTCTTCGGTTTCGGGATTAAGCGCCATAAAAACCGAATTGCGAAGTCCCGAGGCGAATTCTTTAAAATCGCTTCCGTCCGGATTCATCGAGTAAATTGTTCCGCGGCGCTTGTCCGATTCGACGCAAACATCGCAGGAAGAACCGATTGAAACATAAAGCCTTTTGTCCGCGCCAAAAATCAAACTTCTGGTGATATGCCTGCCGCCTGACGGCAAATCAACTAATTTTTGGGGAGGCGCGTCCGAATACAGGGGAATTTTTGAGATTTTATTTTCCTCGGCAAAATATAAAAGATTGGGAGTGTCGGGATCAAAGGCCAGGCCATGAGGCTTGTTTAGATTGCGCAAAACGTCATTTTGCCTCGCGGCCCGGCCATTTTCAATTTCTATCAGAGTTATAACTCCTTCATCGGGCCGGCTCACCCATAAATTTCCCATTGAATCAAAAGCCATATCCCGGGCGTCTTTGAGATTTTGGGCGAAGATTGAAATGGAAAAACCGTCCGCTATTTTTAAGGGCAGACCCGTTAAATTTTCTCCCAAATTCAAGCCGGGAGACGGGGAAGGCGAAAGAGATGGGCTGTTTTGCCGCGAACCGTTAAAATCATTCAAAAAAATCAAAATCAATATTCCCGCCGCGATTGCCAATACGACTATGATGATGGCAATGATTTCTTTTCGCATTGAAAGCGGGCAATTAGAAACCAAGATTGAAAAGATTAAAACATAAGGTTTTAAATATCAAGCGCGGCGGGAACGCGAAAACAAAAACAGATTTGGGGATAAAAAAATGCCCGGGGGAATTTTTGTTCCCTCGGGCGAGGTTCAATTTGCTCGCGGCTCTTCTTTTATTGAAAGAATCGCCGCGATATTCAGGCGCCGAGTGCGATTCGACCCGTGCGCGCCGTATTTTTCTTTCCGACTGAACCGGTAGCATCAGCAGCTCCGGAATTCGGGTTGCCATAGACGGCAGAAACGTCGGAAATCATACCCGCCATATTCCCAAAACCGGAATAATTGGCGGTGGAAGTGGCGGCTGCGTCGGGCGTTACGATTGAGGTCATAGAGACCACGTCCGACTGCACGGCGACGGTTTCATTTGCGGTGGCCTTGAAGGCAAAAGCGAGCGAAGGGCCCGTCATTGCCATCGCCAAAAACACCGCAATCATAAAGAGGAGACTGCATTTGGCCCTCATAGACCATCTCCTTTCTGCTATGATGCGTGAACTGCGCGTTGAGCCTTGGAGGCTCGCGATGTTAAGGTACTAATGAGATAGCTCGGGCTTATTTATGTTCAAAAACAAAGCCCGTAAGCTACTTACCTTGATAATAGCTCATCACTAAAAAGCTTGTCAATATGTAAAAATTTATCAGCATCCGCAGCTTCCCGATTCTTTGGCTCCCATTTTTCCCAGCTCCAGCCAAATATCATTGGGCGAATTATATTTTTGATCCGGCAGATTTTCAACCATGGAAATCACGCTTTGGTCATCCGTGTTGCTTTTGACTTTTTCCACAATTTCCCTTTTGATTGCCGGAAATTCAAGGCCACCCAAATATTTTTCAATTTGCACCGGGCTGAAACTCATTTTCTCTTCGGCCATTTTATTCACCTCCTTATGGTAAAATAGTTTTACGCATAAACCTTATTTTATCGCGCCCGCAATGTCAAAGCGGTCAATATGAAAAATTCTCCAATACTGCGCAGTTATTAGTATTAGAGAATTTGCAGCCGCGATAAAAATGCCGAATTTTTTAGCTTATTTCATCATTTCGGAAAGCTTTCTGGCGGCGCCCGATTGCGCTTCTTTGAGAGCGCGATTGACGGATTCTTTCACGGCGCGCGATTGTTTTTGCAAATCGAGGGCGGGATTAAGCGAAATTTCTTCAATCGTCAATCCCCCATTTACAACCGTTTTAACTCCGTCGAATTCCGCTTCAAACTTTTCTTTGGCGATTTGGCTTTGCAGGCTTTTTAACTGCGCCAGCTGTTTCAGTTGGTCAAACATGATTTATTTGTTTATTCATTATGGCAATACTATATCAAAAAAATTCCAAGGCATCAAATAAAAGCTCCCGCATTGATGGCGGGAGCCGGCTGATCAGGCGCATCGCTGGCGCTTTTTCTCTCGTACCCATATCTCGCCGTGGCAACCGTCGCCAGCTGGCGTGATATAGATGTCAAATTTATTGAGAACTTCTTCAAAAGACAGTCGTTTGGCTTTACTCATGTGCCAAATAGCTATCCTCCTCGAAATCATTTCCGGATTATCGTCGTTATTAAGAAAAATATTCTTAAGAGGAAAATTTTTCTTCGCGTAAGCGAAGAGCGCGAATCTTCCTTCTAAGCGAGCGAATCCTTCCAGGGAAGGATTCTGGCCGTATATGGGAATGATTTTTTCAATGTCCGGAAAATCCGGCACCTTGCTAAAGATTTTGCTTTTCATATCCATTGCCTCTTACCTCTCAAAAGAACTGTTATGCCGCTTCCGGCAAGCGGAACGGCAACTAAAAATAACTCCAACCGGCGGCAAATGTCAATACATATTAAACAAAAAACGCAGCCTGGAAAATATTTGACAACAAAAAATATATCAATAAAAAAACCGGCTTATTTTCCCAATAAGCCGGCTGTCAAATATTTTGCTTCAAAAGTTCTATGATCTTTTCGGCCGCGATCCGCAGATCGGAAGCTTCTTTGCTTATTTCTTCCGGAGCGGATCCATTTCCATAAAAAAGCAGTCTCAAGTCCTCCTCGTTTATTTTTTTAATTTTTTCTACCAATAAGCCGGCAATAACATTGGCCGCCTCAAGCGCAATCAGCTTCTTTTTTGCTTCTCTCTTCTGTTTTTTTTGAATTTGAGCCAATCCCTCGCCTCCTTTTTTTATCTGACGGCCTTCTCTCTCCTTTATCCTTATTTTTTCTAACTCTTCTGGAGAAACAGTTCGGCCAATACCGGCGCATTTGAGAGGAGGAGAATAATATCTTCTGCTCTCGGTCATTGGCCCGAACGCCGGTGTTTTGGTTTTAGTCGGAGCTTGAAATTTTTCAGGAAAAAGAATCGCGGCCATTTCTTCTTTTGAGCGCGGAATCGGCTGTTCCTCGCCGCAATAGGCATGGAAAGAACAAAAGCCGCTTTGATTTACGCCTGAAAATAATCTTCTGGCCGCTTCTTTTTCCTCCAGCTCGCTTTTCAAGCCGGATATCCAGCTCTGGATCTTTTTATAATCCGAAGATCCTCCCTTGCGGGCGCAGCTAAAGCAGATTCTCCAGGGAGAATCGCATTGCGAACAAAACTTTATGAAGCGCGGAATTTTCGATCGCGATTCGCAATCTTTTTGCGTTGTCAACAAATAACCCATCTTCGGATTGTTCGGATTAATGCCTAAAAGCAAGCAAGGATGATGAATATTGGTTTTTTTATCGCTCATTTCTTTCACCTCCCTTTGAGCGTTATTCGATCTGTTTATTTTTAAGTTGTTAATGTTCTCTTTATTTGTCTTAACCCTACTATTAAGGTATTTTTGAGTCAAGCTTGGGATTAAAAAAATTCATCGGGCAAATTTTAAATTTCAACCAGCAGATAAGGTTTAAGCGGATATTTTTTGCGAAGAACTTTTAGGCAGCAATTATAAACTTTGGCTCCTTGTTTCGTTCGGCCCTCAAGCGAACCATAATGGGCATGGCCGTGAAAAACGGCCTCAACGCCAAAAAGATCCGCCGCTTCGGCCAGGCGCGAAGATCCCAAAAAAGGATAAATTTCAAGAGATTCGCCTTTAACGGTTTGGGAAATCGGCGAATAATGCATAATGGCGATCTTTTTTTCCGAATTCAGAGTACGCAAAGAATTTTCAAGTTTTAACGATTCATTCAGCGCTTCGGAAACGAAATCTTTGATTCCTTTTTCGCCGAAAAAACTTAAAATATGTTCGTCAAAACCTCCGCCAAAGCCCTTTACGCCGGCAAAACCCAAATTGTTTATTTCAAAATTTCTGTCTTCATCCAGAAAAAAAAGATTCGCGGCCGACAAAATTTTTTTCACTTCTTCAATGCGCCCGCTGTGAAAATCGTGGTTGCCAAGAACTCCAATCGCGGGAATCGCGCAAGCGGATAAATGCCGCGCCAGAATTTTTGCTTCTTCGGGCAATCCCAAATCGGTCAAATCGCCGCAAAGAACCAGAACATCGGCTTCTTTGGATATTCGCGCGAATATTTCGCCGTAATCAAAAGACAAGCTTTCGCTCACATGCAAATCGCCCATCGCGGCAACGCGGGTTTTTTTATTGCGGTTCATTTTTTGGCTCTTCGGGTTTGGCGTTGCTTGTTAAAATCGGACTGCCGATCAAATCGGCAAATCCCCACTTTTCTATATCAATTTGGTAGTCTCCCCTGGAAAAAAGACGCCCTCGGCAAATTTTCATTTTTGAAGGAGCTATTTTTATTTGCTGGTCAAGCCTGGCGGTCAATTCTTTCAATATCCAAAGAGGAATGATATTTCTTTCGGAAGGATAAATAAATCTGAAATTAAGAACGTGAGAGAATAGAACTTCCCAATATTGGTCCATATAGAAAAAAAGCCGCCTCCAGCTTATTTCTTTGTGTTTTTTCAAAATCAGATGAACCACGTCTCCGCCGTCATATTTGCGCCTGTCTTGAATGAATGCTTTTGCCCAAATAAGTTCCGTGGGCGGAAGAAGCGGAACTTCTATTCCCGCTATTTTTGCTTTGCGGCAATTCTTAAACCAATCCTTGGTCACAGGAGTCACGGCATTGGCCGCGTTAAAGATAATGTCCAAAAAATACTTCCCTTTAAGTATTTTGACCATCCAGCGTTCGTCCAAAGTTTGAGTGCGGTAGCCCAAATCCGAAAAAATTTTCAGGATTTTTGGATAATCTCCGGGGTGGCAAAAAACATCCAAATCCTTTGTTTCTCTCTTGATTCCCGTGTGGGCCATCACGGCGAAAGTCCCGCCTACCATAAACGGAATATTTGTCTTTTTTAAAACTTTCAAACTCTCCGAATAAAAATCATGGGGCGAAGAAAAGTGATTTTTTCTCATTTGATTTTTCGGGCGGAAATCGCTTTTTATCCGCATTTATACAATATCGTCCAAATTTAAGCAAGCGGAGCTTTGCTTTGATTTAACAGAAAACGCTCAAAAAAGAGCGTTAAAACATTAAAAGATTTGCTGAAGTCTGACTTCAGCAAATCTTTAATAATTTTTAATAAATTCCAATTCTTTTTTTGCTTCTTCCAAGTTTTCACACATACTTTCGATTATGATTGGCAGATTTTTGCCTTTCATAAAATCCAAAAGTCGGTTCTGGCCGGTTTTAAACAAAGGCAAATGCGATCCCTTGGCTTCTCCCAGGCCGCTTAAATGAAAATGGCTCACTCTCGGGCCGAACTCGTCCCAAAGATCTTGGGCCAATTTAAAGCTCGGATCATTGTCCATGGCGTGATTAACATCAATCGTTACGGCTGAATTATTTCCGGACATAATTTCTTTCATTTGTTCCAAAGTTCTGCCGGTTTCTTTTTGCGTGTCCATATTTTCAATTGAAAAAGGCAAATCCATGGAATCAAAAATATCGTGGTCATTCATAAATAAATCCGCGTGGACAGTAATCGCGTCAAAATTAAAAATTTCATGAAGCTTTCTGGTTTGCGACAGGATTCTTCTTGCTTCGTCTTTGTCTTTCCATTTGGGAAAATGAAAGGAAGTAAATTCAAATTTTTCCAACTCTTTTTTGTTCAGATTGGCGGCCAAATCCATGTCTTCTCGCGACGAATTGGTATGCAGTTCAAAAGCGCCGCATCCCAAATTCAAACAAGCTTCAATAGATTCATTGGAAACTTGAGGAAAAATACGATAAACAAAACCGCTCGCGAAACCGATTGGCGCTTTATAATTTTGATTATTCATGCTCTGAAGCAATTGAATTATTCCGTTTTTTCTTTTTTCTCCCGGCAGACGCATTGGCAGTCGGGGGCGCATTTGCAGCAATGAACGCAAACTTCCGGATTACAAGAACATCTTGTTTTTTCATTAAGCAGCATGCCACAGGCGCATTTTTTATCCGTATTCTCCATTGTTTTGGCTTAAAAATTATTCTTATTGACCCGCGATTCGCCAGTGGGCAAAATGGGACGGCTTTAATTTAACCCTTGTTAAGATCGGCTAGACCAATTTTCCTTTTTTTACGATCATATAAAGCGCCGACAAGCCGACCAAATCATAAACGACTTTAGTCGCGTTCCCGTCGCCCAAAATCGTGGTAACCAAGTTAAAGTCGGCAATACCCACCAGGCCCCAGTTAAGAGCGCCAACGACCACTAGAATAAAAGCGATCCAATTGATGATTTTCATTTTATGTAAAAAATTTATTGATTGAGTTTAACTCGACCTTTTTTTCATTATAACTCATCCGGCAACAAAAGTTATCCACATTAATGGCTTTCAGGCCGATATTTTTTCTTTGATGATTTTTCTTAAAATCTTCTCCGTCTTTTGAACGCTTTCCAAATCATGGATTGAAATGGGGATGATTTCTTTTTCCAGCGGGGCGAGAGACGAAACTTTTTTGGCGATTTCTTCTTTTGAAAACAGATCGGATTTGCTCAAGAAAATATATTCGGGCTTGGCAAGCATATCTTTGTTATACGCGCCAAGTTCCGCGCGGATTATATTATAATCTTTGAGCGGATCGCTTGACTCGGCGGAAATAAAATGAAAAATGGTTTTGGTGCGTTCGATATGGCGCAAAAATTTAATCCCCAATCCTTTGCCGTCCGAAGCCCCTTCAATGATCCCCGGAATATCGGCCAAAATCAGTTCATAATAGGCGCCAAGATTCGGATCCAAAGTCGTAAACGGATAATTGGCAACCTTGCTTTTGGCATTGGTCAATTCATTAAGCAGGCTGGATTTGCCCGCGTTGGGCAACCCCACAAACCCGACATCGGCAATCAATTTTAATTCCAATCGCAATTCAAATTCCTGGCCGGGCAGGCCTTCTTGAAATTCTTCAGGGGTGGTATTGACAGACGAACGAAATTTGAAATTTCCTTTGCCGCCTTGCCCGCCTTTGGCCGCCAGAATCTTTTGGCCGATTGACGTTATTTCAAAATCCAGGCCGGTTGTTAAATTATGGATGACCGTTCCCGCGGGAACCTTAAGTGTTAAATCTTCCCCGTCCGCTCCGTCGTTGAATTGCGATTTGCCGTTTCCTCCTTTTTGGGCTTTTAATTCTTTTCTGTATCTGAATTGATTGAGCGCTCCCAAATCCGAAACGCCTTCAAAAAACACGCTTCCGCCTTTTCCGCCATCCGCGCCCGTTGGCCCCAATGCCATTTTGATATTATTAAAAGCCACGGCCCCCCGGCCGCCGTTGCCCGCCTTTATTTTGATTGAAACATCGTCGATAAGCATATAGACATTTATTTTTTATCTTTCCTATTCTTTTCCTTTCTGTCATCCCCGCGTATGCGGGGATCCAGATTAATTCGGGTCTAGATTCCCCCTGCGGCTGCGGGACGGGAATGACACTTGATTTTAATTGCACATTAGGCTGATATTTATTCCTTTGTAATAATCATACCATCCTCTTTATCTAAATAAAAACGGGCGAAGGTTTTGCTTGCCCGTTTTGGGGAAATTAGGAGGGGAATTATTTTCTTAATTGGAATCTTAGAAGATGGCGAGAAATTCTTCAACCTCTTCTATAAAACCGTTGACATTTGAGGGATTTTCTCGAAATTCTTCGAGGCCGGTTTCCTCTAGAATGTTTACGATAACCGCTTGAGCCATTCTTTCAAAATTAGAACGGTGTCCCGCTTTCTCCATTTCTTTGGCTTTGGCATTGCCAATGACGAATATTCGATCTTCAGCTTGAAGCTTTTTTAGCTTTTCAAGCAACGCTTTAACTTGGGACTTGTTCATCTTGTTTCCCCTTGAAAAAATTTTAAAAAGAACGAAATCGGGTTTATTGTGTTGATAAAATAGAATATCACAGCTGGTCTGTATTTGTCAAAAGCTTGTTGGACGATTGCCGCTATAAAATAAAAACTCCCGTTTTTCAACGAGAGTTTTTGTTGCAGACCGATGGCTATAAGCTATCGGCTGCGCGCTATCTTAGTAGCGGTTTCTGCTGCCTCCGCCAAATCCACCGCCGCGATTGCCGCCTCCAAAGCCGCCCTGTCTCGGGCGAGCTTCCATAGGACGAGCTTCGTTCACAGTGAGATTGCGGCCTTCCAGTTCAGTTCCATTGAACATTTCAACGGCTTTCTGGGCTTCCTCATCAGAAGACATTTCCACGAAACCAAATCCCTTTGAGCGTCCGGACATTTTATCAATGATAATTGTCGCGGTCTCAACGGTACCGGCTTGCGAGAAAGTTTCTTTCAGAGTGTCTTCGGTGGTGCCATAGGACAATCCACCTACATAAAGTTTCTTTGCCATGTAATTTCTCTTTGTGCCTAGTTTATAATTAGTAAGCCGACCTCTTATTTCTTCATTTCTTATGGCATTGAACATGCAAAGAAAACGAGAACAAGATTTCTTACTTAATCTAAGTATAAACCTTTTCGAAATGGAAGTCAAGCCCCCACACCTAATCAGCATATTTGAATTTGTTTTGAGACAATAAACGCGCTTAACTTGAATGGTTTATTTTACCTCTAAAGGATTCTTCGGACAGAAGCTAGTGCTGATTGGGTGTGGGGGTCAAGCCCCGAAAGATTTTGTTGATTGAGAAGGATTTTTAAATTCCGAAACTCCCGATTCCTTTGATTCCCACTATAATTGCCGTGATTATGAAAAGCGCCGCTGGAGGATCGAAAAAAAATCCCAGAATTATCAAAATTGCCGCCCAAAAATCCGTGATGCAGCCGATATCGGTGATGGAAATTCCCGCTTTGGCAAAAAGTCCGGCCAAAAAAATCAGCGCCGCTTTGGCCGGTATTTCGCAATCAAAAGCCATGGCGGTTAAAACAATCGCCACATTTATATCGAAAAATCCCATTAATAAAACCAGTCCTCTGCCCATATCGCGGTAAAAATAAATCACTCGGTGTTCGATTCGCGGAGCGATCTTTTTATTTCAATTTTATTATACTTCTTTTTTTAAAAAATCCAAATGACGCGCTTGAAAAAACAGCCAAATGGAATTAAGTTGATTAATTCCAAAACTCAATCAAAATCCATGGAGAGTAAAAGCAAGAATATTATTATTGGACTGATTTCAATTCTTTTGGCGATAATTTCTAGTTATTTTCTCTGGAAAGACAGGAATATCGAAACGCCGATCAATAATCTCGGGGTTAAGCCCAAAACCGCCCAAGAACAAAAAACGCTTTCTCTTTCGCCGGTTTCAGATCCAAACTTGTTATTGCCTGATCTGAAGGCCGAACCCGTGAGCGAAATCTATATATTGAGAGATTCCAAAACCCAAAATCGGGAAATCAAATTTAACACAATAATCTCTAATTTGGGCGATGGACCGCTGGAAATAATCGGCTTATTCGATGAAGTAACCAATAAAACCCGCGCCATTCAAAGAATAAAAACGAGACAAAATGAAATTCAGGAAAGGACGGCGGGGTATTTCGCTTTTCACCCCGATCACGAGCATTGGCATTTTAACGATTTCGCTTTGCTGGAGATTTTTTATTTGAATTCGGATAATTCCATCGGCGCGCCGACTGCCATGAGCAGCAAACAGACATTTTGTTTAGCTGACGAAAGCAGGATCAGCCCGCCCTTGCCAAATTCACCCGCAAATATCACTTACGATTGGGAATGCGATAATAACACCCAGGGAATTTCCGTTGGCTGGCGGGACAATTACGAAGCCAAACTCGCCGGGCAAGAAATAAATATTCAAAACGCGCCTGACGGCCGCTATCTTTTGCGCTCAACGGCCGATCCGTTTGACAGAATTTTGGAAAAAGACGAAACAAACAATTTTTCGGAAATCAGAGTTGAAATTTCGGGAATGAGAATCAAAATCATCCCGAGCTCGTAAAAATCATAAGTAGGTTATTCACGCTATAGCGTGAATAACCTACTTATGACAAAGAAAATCGGATGAAAGCGCGCGAGAACAAAAAAACAGAGAATAAAAAACGGACGAAATTATTTCTCGTCCGCGTTTTGTTATTTATAAATAAATCAGGAGATCGGAATCTCCGGATGAAACAAACTGGCCCACTCGCGCGATCTCTTGAAAGTCTCGTCGCCGAGAATCTTTAGCCGAAGACCGGCGATTTTAAAACTCTCAGTGAATCCGCGCTTTCTTAGGGGAATGAGAAAATCTTCAAAAAATTTAAGGAAAATTCTTTTATCCTCACTGCCTCCGTCCGATATAAGAGGATAATCTTCGATCACCATCCCTATTCTTTCGCTATCAAATAATAGCGAATGCCGATTTCTGGTGAAAAGAAGATCAATTTTCCCGTAAGAATTCCGAGCGATCAAATCAGCCACCGCCACTAATTCTTTCACCAAACTTTGGTAATGCAAATCCATAATGGCACCCCACCTTTAAATGAATTTTATCTATGGAAAGAACTGATTATTTGCTTATATAAACGCTTTTCTGATAATAACGTAAATCATCAATTGTGTCTATGGAATTTTCGAAGGAATTTTGAGGAGTAAATATATTTATTGCATCATCCCCCATCTATGCAAAGTTGCTTGCTCGATTCTTTTGAAAATAAGCTGTTCGGCGGCAATGCCCACCAAAGCGATAACAATTATTCCTGAAAATACTTGGTCAAATTTAAAATTCCACTGCGACATCCAAATATATTTGCCAAGCCCTCCGGCCGTTACCACCAGCATTTCGGCGCCAATCAATGATCGCCAAGCCGAACCGAATCCGATTCGCAAGCCGCTCAAAATTTGAGGCAGAGCGCCGGGAAGAATCACTTTCGATACGATTTTAAATTTACTCAATTCCAAATTTTTTGCCGCTAACAGCCAGTTTATATTCACTCCTCTCACTCCGTCAATAACATTGTAAATTATTCTCACAAAAGCGGATATAAAAATTATCGCCCAAATGGCTTGCCGGCTGAAGCCGAGAAATAAAATTATCAAAGGCAGCCAGGCTAACGACGGCACTAAATAAATCGCCGAAATGAAAGGGCTGAAAATTTTTCGGAAAGTGAAATTTATGCCGATTAAAACTCCCAGAATCAATGCCGCAGCGGCCGCCATCACA
>Ga0076091_112_pt1 | contig 15333 bp, 14 predicted proteins | sample RifGroC1_FD_68120 | JGI IMG/M metagenome (GOLD analysis project Ga0076091, IMG submission 68120) | Parcubacteria bacterium GW2011_GWC1_43_12 | reverse complement strand
ATTTCCGATATTAAAAATTGGACAATTTTAGACTCGTCTTGCGGATACGGATCTTTTTTAGCTAAAAAGGGTGTTGCAAAAAGATTAGTTGGAGCTGATATTGATAAGACAGCCATCATGGAGGCTCAAAAAAAGAACAAAGACATTACTTTTATTTGCCAAAATTCACTTGCAAACGTGTGTCGAGAAAACTTGGCTATAAAAACAGAAGAAAAACTTATAGCCATTGGCAATCCGCCATACAATGATACAACTTCCATAATCCGCAATTCCATTAAAGATGTTTCTGTTCAAAACATAATTGATTTTGATATAAAAACCAGGGATTTAGGCATGTCATTTTTATTGTCTTACGATAAATTTAAAGCTAATTATGTTTGCGTTCTGCATCCTTTATCATATTTAATCAAAAAAGCCAATTTTGCCCTACTTTCAAAATTCGCCCAAAACTATAAATTAATTGACGGAATAATCATAAGCAGTCATGAATTTTCTGATACTTCTCGCGGAATGGCCTTTCCGATTTTGATTGCCCTTTATAAAAGGGACGAACAAGGAATAGGCTATGATTATATTCAAAATTATCAGTTTAAAGTAAAGGATGACAGGACCTTTCGTTTAAAAGATTTTGATACGATAGTCAACTACGTTCAAAAATATCCAAATAAAAAAATTTTAAATAAAAACGACAAACCAGTAGCAAAGTTTTGGACTTTGAGGGATATAAATGCCCTTAAAAGAAATCGGACTTTTATTGACTCCGATACCTACAATACAGTTTATATTTTAATGGAAAAACTTCCATACTATTGTTATATTGATGTGTTTAAACAATATACCGATAAAATGCCATATTTTATTGGAAATTGCGATATAATAATTGATAATGAAAAATTTGAAAAAATAAAAGAATGTTTTATCGCCCAAAGCATTCACACAAATCCGGTATTAAAAAATAAATTTAAATTCAGAAAAGTCCCTGATGCCAAACTAAAAATAGATAACTATTTTAAAGAATTATTAGAAAATAAATTTGGAAAAAAATATGCCACAAATTTTAATTAAGGAAGATGAACATATAATAGAAATACCAATTCTATTAACCGCTGTTAGCGGAAAGATTCGCATTAAAAACCGTTCAATCGTGAATGAGTACGGAACGCCAGTTGCAGTTAAAAGAGACTGTTTTTTATTGAGCAATTATGTTGAATGGCAAATTGGCTATGATGTCGTTAAAAAGGAAACGGAAAAGCTCGCAGAATCATCGTTGCCTGAAACTGAATTTATTGGAGCAAACAAAAAAGTCAAAGCGCTTTATGAATTATCAGAATACATTTGGTATTTTCATAAATGGAATATTATCACTAAAGAAGAATTGAAAAGCGTTATCGCTTATCTTGATTCAATTCAAGATCATGATTTAATTGATAATAATTCTGAGCTGCAGATTGATCGTAGTCATCCGATAGCAAAAAATATAAATGGATTTAATTTTGAATATACTCAAGTCAAGTATCCACTTTTGATTTACAAATTTAATGGATATGAAATAGTTACCGAAATAAAAATTACCGAAAAGCAATATGCAGTTGGCACACAGCCAATGCTGTATTTATGTTTTCCAATCACAGAATTAAAATCAAAAACTAATTTAATTGGGCGATGCGCCGAAACAAAAGAAATCGCCTATTTTGAAATTTCAGAAAACAACATCAAAGTATTTTTGGAAATGCTAAAAATGTTTGGTATTCTATCTAAAAACCACAAACATGATATTCTGCAGATTATCAATACGATTATAGAATAATCCAGACATCGTAACCTTTTATTTGAAAGAGTCGACCATCAGCCAATAGAACATAAACATAAAATTATGGAGTTAATTCTTCAGAAACCTTGACGCTCAAACCCAAACGCTTCGAGGACGCTGCGCTTTCGCTTCACTGCGTTACGCTCACCCTCGTATAACAAGGGATATATGGTTCGGGGCTCGGCTCGCCCCTCACCCAAATTTTTCTTTCGCTCCGCTCCAGAAAAACTTCGGATACTCGTAATATTATGTAAAATCGGACAAAAAGGACATTAGCTTTATATTTGTTCAAATTTCTTTAATTATGGACATTCCACCTTTTATTAAAATTAAAAAATCTCATAGCGGAAAAGGGTTATTCGCTAAAAAAATTATCAAAAAAGGCTCTAAATTATTTCATTTTAATGGTGAAATAATGGACGGCGCTTATACTGACAGAATAAAATCTTTACAGATAGACGAAGATAAATTTTTGGAATCTACTGCGGAATCTAAATTTGATGATTTTTTGAACCACTCTTGTAATCCAAATTGTCGTATTGACTGGCAGACTTTGAATCTTACCGCGCTAAAAGATATTCAAAAAGATGAAGAACTGTCGTTTGACTACAATATTTCAGAATACGATTTATTAAATGGTGGAAATTTCAGTTTCAAGTGTGAATGTGGTTCAAAAAATTGTATCGGAGAGGTAAAAGGGTTTAAACATTTATCGCTGGAACAAAAAAATAAAATCCGAAAATTTATCTCTCCTTTTTTGAAAAATAAATTTGAACAAGATTTTAGGAATATGTGAGATTTGCTGAAGTCTGACTTCAGTAAATCTCAATATTTATTTCAAATACTTCGCCCGATTCGCTTCGTGTTCCGCTCCCGTGCGGCTGTAGACCGCCGATCCGCCCAAAGGATGCAGAAAATAATAATAATTGGTGGAAGTCGGGTAAATCGCCGCTTTGATGGCCGCGATTCCGGGATTGCAGATCGGCCCCGGCGACAAGCCTTCGTATTTATAGGTGTTGTAAGGCGATGGATCCTCTAGATCGCTGTAAGTCACTTGGCGGATATTTTTGCCCGTGGCGTAATTCACCGTAGCATCCGATTGCAGTTTCATTTTGGCATCCAAACGATTCCAAAAAATTCCGCTGATCGTGCCCATTTCCGACTCGTTAAGAGCTTCCTTTTGAATAATTGAAGCCATCGTCAAAATTTGATAGAGAGTTTTGCCTTGGCGCGAAATTTCCTCGCGCATAACCGGCGTCACTTTTCTGTCAAAATTTTCCAAAAATCTTTTAGAAATTTCCCCTAATTCAATATCGGGCTTAAAGCGGTAAGTGTCCGGAAAAAGAAATCCTTCCAAATCGTTTTGGGCCGGAATATCGGCCAGAAATTTATATTGCAGCTGATAGCGCCCCACCTGCTCATCTCCCAAATACATTGATTCGGTTATTCCGCTTTCAAAAATCCGCTGCCTCATCTGGCGCAAAGTGAAACCTTCGGGCAGAGTGATATTTATCTCATCAGGGATGATTTTGCCGCCCGTGATAACTTCGCCGATTTGAGCGATGTTCAGACTCGCGGAAAGAGAATATTTGCCCGCTTGAAGACGCGAGCCTTGTTTCTTGCGCCAAATATCAACTTCAAACCAAAAAGAACTTTTGATGATTTTTTCATCCTCAAGTTTTTTGGCGATCTCGTTGACACCCTGACCTTTTTCAACCAAAAAGTCCCTGTATTGGCCGTCTTCTCCATTGAGAGGCGCGTATATCTGCCACCAAGCCCAAATCATTCCGGCAGCGCCCAGCAGAACCAAAAGAAAAACAGCGCCGATCGCGGCAATTTTAAATTTTTCGGTTTTAGCTTTTTCTAAAAAAAACGAGCCGGCTCTCCTGGCGGCGTTTGAGATTGTTTGCAGATCCATAAGATTATTCGCCATCGCGATCACGAATCATTACAGCAATCCACGGGATTGCTTCGCCCCGCTGCTGCGGGGCTCGCAATGACATAACATATTCGATTTATTATTCTCCTTTAACCAGCGGAACAAAAACAAATCCGGCAAATTCTTTTTCCTCAAATTGATCCGCCGATTTTTTAATTGACAAAACAATGCTGTTCGCAACCGGCGCCGCAATCCGGCCGCCAATCTTCAATTCTTCTTTCCATTCTTTGGGAAGCTGGCCAGCCGAAGCGCCTGAAATTATTTTATCAAAGTATTCCCTTTTTGTTAATATCTTGGAGGCATCGCCGCGAATAAATTTCAAAATTCCCTTTTCTTCGTAACTGTATTTTTTAAGATTTTCCCGGCCAAAATCGCAAAGTTCCGGAATTCTTTCCGCAGACCAAACTTCTCCGCCTTCTTTGCTCCCAACTATATAAGAAAGCAAAGCGCTCGTCCAGCCCGATCCCGTGCCGACATCCAAGATTTTATCACCCGGCCGGGGTTCAAGCAATTCCATCATAAAAGCGACGGTTTGGGGCTGCGAGATTGTTTGTCCAAATCCGATGGGCAAAGCCGTGTCTTCCCCCGCCAAATGCTTCAAATCTTCAGGCAAAAAATCGGCCCGCCTATTGCGCCTGAAAGATTCAATAATCAAAGGCGAACGCAGAATTTTTGAATCAACCAATTTTTGTACCAAAGATAAGTAATCCACAAGCTCGGCTATTGACTTGATTTTACGATTGTTATATTCTATAAATTGCCGTTTTACGGAAAGCTTGGCTGATATTTTGGGCTTTCCGCGATAGTTCCTTTCAACAAAAACATTTTCAAAAGGGGCGTGGGTGATGAGTCAACGCAGAATCAGCTTAGAAGAAGCAAACGAAGTTTTAATTCCTTTCGCCAAGATGGCGAAAGAAGTGCGCGAAAAGAACGGCAGAGAAATTAATGACAACTCCTTCTTCATTGTTTCAAAGGTAGAAGAACGGGTTGTAAGAATAACCATTCTGCCAAATTCTTTGAATTTGGCAGGGAGAAAATTCAAACCTCCCAAAGACCGAAGCGTAATCGGAGTCCTGAATTTCATACGATTTACACTTATCCCGTTTTTGGAAAAAGCGACGGCTAAAAAGCTCGAGATAACATAATGGCCGAATAATATAAAATTTCATCGGCTCGGAAAAAATCCGAGCCTATTATTTTATCTTAAAATAACTTTTAATCAAGCCGATCAATATAAAAACCCGATTTTTTCGGGCTTTTATATTATCACGTCGAATTAATCAGATTAATTGGCTGCCGGCGCCGGAGTTGTTTGGATGCCGGGTTTTGGAGTTAATGCCGGCTTGCTTTGAATATTATTTCCGACTCCGCTTCTTGTCTGAATTTTGTTGATTTGGGCTTTCCTTTCCTGATTCAGTTGTTGAAGTTCCCGCGCCGCTTTTTGATCGCCGCTTTGGATCTTATTTATTATTTCCTGTTTTTCATCAATGAAATCCTGCTGAATTTTCAGTCTTTGTTCTTTTAATTGGCCCCTTTGCTCTTTCAGTTCCCGAATCGCCTGCGTGTCGCCTTCTTTAATCTTTTCAATCAACTCTTTTTGCTGTTCCATTGTTTCCAAACGGATATCTTTCCTTTCCTGAATTCGATTTTTATTCTCTATGATTCTCTCTTTGACATCTTCGGGGATGCTGGAATTTTGGGTTATCTTTTCAATAAAGTTTTCCGTTCTTTCTTCCAGGCGCTGGCGCATTTGCTCAAATTGCTCCAATTTTTCGATTGGAATTTTTTCTTCCAGTTTATCCAAAACGATCTGTTTGTTGGCTTCGTGCCGGGCGATATTATCCAACACTCTTTGCTTGCGATCATCCATTTTTTCCAGCAGTTTTTCCTTATTCGCTTCGATTTTATCAATATGTTTTTGCGCCTGCTCGATCACCTTCTGCGCCCGTTCCTGGATTTTGGGATCATCGCTTTGTTCGGCCATATATTCGGCCCACTGGATTTTTCGCTCGGCGTAAAAAATTCTTTTTTCCGCTTTTTTGGTTTGATCAAAAGTGAAAGCCAAAGAAATATTTTCTTTTAAATTATTCCAGAACAGCCCAAAAGGAGTGGGAATGCCATTTGGCTTAACCAAATCAACCCCTTCCAGATCTTGGGTTTCGTTATCTAAATTGTCAGAGTCGATAATCGCCTCTTGCGCCTCGGCCGGCAAGGGCGTTGCTGAAGGTTTATCGGATTGTTGAGCCGAAGCGGCCGCGGAAAATAAAGCAATCAGGCAAAGAATCGGCAAAGATATCAAAATTTTTGTTTTTTTGCCCATAAAATTCAAATTTAATAATAAATTCCTCTATGAAAGATTATATCATACAAAGAACAAACGCAAGAAGAAGTTTTCCACAAGAGCAATCATTTAAAAAACGGGGCGCGACCTTTAGATTCAGCGATCGCGTCCCGTTTGCGATTCATCCGCGATTCCTACCGCAGAATACTCATTGTAGCTCCTTCGCCGGCGCCGCTTTCCTCCATTCTGGAACTGAATTTGGCGAATTCAAGAAAAATGAGGCCGAACAAGGCCACCATCACGAACGGCGCGACCAAAGAGACATAATTTCTTTTTTCGGGACGAAAGAATTTCAGAAACAAAGAATTGGTTACAACTGAAACGGAACTTAAAGCCATGGCCAGCCCCGCCAATTCCGGTTTGAGCACTATCCCCATTCCGGCAAAAACCCTGGCCGCGATAGGAATGGCCGCCACGTTGTAAAAAAGCGCGAAAAACATATTCTGCTTGATTTTATTCATCGTTTCTTTGGCCAATTCAAAAGTGGTGGCTACATCGTTAATATCGCTTTTCATAAGAACAACTCCTCCCGTTTCCATCGCCACATCCGTCCCCGACCCCATCGCGATTCCCAGATTTGCCTGCGCCAAAGCCGGCGCGTCATTGATTCCATCCCCCACCATCGCCACTATAAAGCCCGTTTCCTGAAGTTTTCTGACTTCCTTGGCTTTGTCTTCGGGCAAAACTTCGGCCAAAACGTTTTCGACTCCCGCCTGGCCGGCGATCGCTTTAGCAGTCCTTTCGTTATCGCCCGTAATCATAAAAATTTTCATTCCCATTTTTTTCAGCCTTTCAACCGCCCGGCCCGAAGTGGTCCGAATGGTATCGGCCACCGCCACGACTCCCAAAATTTCTTTTTGAGACGCCAGAGTCATCACCGTTTTTCCTTGTTCTTCCAAACCGATTATTTTTTTGCCGAACCTGTCTAACGGCAATCCGAGCACGTCTTCGATTAAGCGCCTGTTCCCCAAAAAATATTTTTCTCCTTTTATTTCTCCTGAAACTCCGTGCCCGGCAATAGCGTTAAAATTCAAGATATCTTCAAATTTCACCGATTTTTCTTGAGCATAGCCGAAAATGGCTTCGGCCAAAGGATGCTCGGATTGTTTTTCAAGACTGGCCGCGATCGCCAGAATTTTATCTTCTCCAATTGAGCCAAAACTCGCGATATCCGTCACTTCGGGCTTGCCTTTGGTTATAGTGCCGGTTTTATCAAATATCACCGCGTTGACTCGGCAAGCGGACTCAAGCGGTTCCCCGCCTTTAATGAGAATGCCATACTCCGCTCCTTTGCCCGTTCCCGCCATCAAAGAAGTGGGAGTGGCCAAACCGAGCGCGCAAGGGCAGGCAATAACAATCACCGCCGTAAAGGCCATCAGCGAAAAAGTCAAACTGGCGCCGAGCGCGAAATACCAAACGATAAAAGTGAATGTGGCTATTCCGATCACCGCCGGAACAAACCAAGCCGAAATCCGATCGGCGAAATTTTGAATCGGCGCCTTGGAACCTTGGGCTTCTTCGATCAACCGAATGATTTGAGCCAAAACCGTTTCATTGCCGATTCTGGCCGCTTCGAATTCAAAACTTCCGGTTTTATTGACCGTTCCGCCAGTCACATTGTCGCCGGCATTTTTTTCAACGGGGATGCTTTCTCCCGTAATCATTGATTCGTCCACGGAAGAAGATCCTTTAATGACTTTTCCATCAACCGGAACCTTTTCTCCCGGGCGAACCATCACGATATCTCCGCGTTTAACTTCTTCTATTCCGATGTCCTGAACCGCGCCGTTGCGGATAACTCTGGCTGTTTTGGCCTGCAAACCCATTAATTTTTTGATCGCGTCGGAAGTCTTCCCTTTTGTGCGCGCTTCCAGCCATTTGCCCAAGATTACGAAAGTGATCAGAAACGCCGCGGTTTCAAAATATAAATCCGGCACTTTTGATCCATCTATTCCGATCACCGAACCGGTTTTGAAAAAATAAATCGCGAGATTAGCCAAACTATAGAAGAAAGCGGTGGAAGTTCCAATGGCGATAAGACTGTCCATATTGAAAGTTTTCATTTTCAAGCTGGACCACATGCCGCGATAAAACCCCGCGCCGATAATGAATTGCACCGGAATGGTGAGAATCAAAGATATTATGCCCGCGTACGGAAAGAGAGCCGCCCGCCCGGGAAGCCAAACAAAGAAATCCATAAACATAAAATAAATCATCGGCAAACTCAAAACCAAACTGATGATGAATTTTTTAAATTGCGAAGAAATCATTTCCCGCCTCTTTCTTGATTCAAATTCCGAATCCTTGGCATTAATTTCCAGAGCCTTGTAGCCAGCTTTGGAAATTGCTTTTATTATCTCTTCGGCGCCGATAATATTGGCATTGAAAGCGACAAAAGCTTTCTCCGCGGCGAAATTAACGCTAACTTTGTTTACTCCGGGCGCCTTCTTCACCGCCTTTTCGATTATGGCCGCGCAAGACGAACAATGCATTCCGGAAAGAGATAAATTAAGGCTTTTTTCCGAAGGCAATAAATCAGAATTTGCCGGAAATTCCTTTTTTAGTCCGGGCGGCTCGGCTTGCTTGCCATTGAACCCTTCAAAACCTCCGCCTTCTCCGTTATTTTCCGCGGAAATTATTTCGCTTTCATATCCGGCATTCTTGACCGCCCCGATTATCGCCGCTTCCGAAATTTTATCGGATTCGAACGAAACCAAGCCGCGACCGGAAGAATAATTGATCTTTGAATCAATCACTCCATTAAGTTCCGCCAGTTCTTGCGCGATTAATTTTTCGCATGATTGGCAATGCATTCCTGAAATTTTCAATTCAATTGTTTTTTTCATATTTTTGTTTGCCTCGCGCCAAATTTCGGCGCGTTGATTATCTTAATTTAAACACGCAACGTTCTCTAAAACAAATCCGAAATCCCCTCCAGCTCCGCCCGGGTGATATTTATTTTCCCTTCCTCAATCTTTAAATCGGGATTTATCGGACCGGGATTGCAACCGCCTTTTTCGGTGGCGATTTTCTCCAAGGGATAACGGTTTCCGCAGTTTCGGCACACAATTTCATCCCCTTCTTGATAGAATCCCCTTCTCTGGCCATAACAAACCTGGCAAGCGTTGGCAGCCGCCCGATAAATTCCGTTTTGATCCTTGACCGCGAAAAAATAAACCGTTTTTCCGCTCGGCATTTCCACATTAAAGAATTTCGCTTGGCCGTCATCAAGATCGGCCGCGTTAAATTGCGCTTTGCCGCCGATAAGATTCAGGCTGGTTCCGGCATCGCCTTTGAAATCGCTCTCCGGAATTTGGGAATTTTGATTATTCCTGTCCGAAAGATTAAATTTTTCATCCGGCAAAACAGAGTTCTCCGGAAAATTATTCGAATCGATTGAGCATTTCAAAAGATTTTTTATTTCATCAAACGCGCGATAGCCCGAGTAGACTTTGCCGTCGATCACGAAAGAAGGAGTTCCTTCTATTTGATCGCGAATCGGTCCGACTTGAGCGTCAATTTCTTCGACCTGCACGCCCAATTCCTTAATTTTTTCGACCGTTCCGTCTTTTTCAACTTTCTGGCACCAAGAACAATTCTTTTGATAGTAAAATTTGATTTTTTTTATTTGGCATTGCGAAGCCGCGCCCGAAATATTTTTGTCGCTCAAATCGGATTGGCTTCTAAAAACATAAAATCCGGCGCCGATCAAGACAATCGCCGCGAGAAACCAAATAAAATATCCATTCGATTTGTTTTTGCGCTTTTCCTGTTCCATTTATTTGTTTTAATGATTATTCTTTGCAGCAATCTATCAATTTTTTAACCGCGCCGCCTATTTTCTCAAAAACGCCGCCTTGTTTATCGCGGACGCTGATTTTTTCTTCTTTGATTTTTTTTATCTCCCCAAAATCAACCAAATTCAGATTAAGCCCCCAGAAAAGAGAATAAAGTTTATAAGCCTTTGAAAACAGATCTTTTGCTTCCTTTTTTTCTCCGCGGCTGAAATATTTGGTCCCAACCTCAACTAACCGCATTGAAGCCGCCAGCAAATGTTTGCTCACGCACCAAATTTCCCCTTCTGGATTTTTCACTAATTTTTCCATCAGTTCCCTTCTTATTTTTCTTGTTTCATCCAGCAAATCGAAATATTCCGCCTTGTCCGTCTTTGAAGCGGTAAAAAAGAAATGTTCTTCAAGACTGACTAAATTCATAATGGCTATGCTCAAATCCTCGCCGGACGAAAGATCCAATTCTTTGGTTTTCAACTTTTCGAGTCTTTCCATAAAATCGCCTATTTTTTCTTCAGGATAATCGTTTTTCATAGAATTGAATTAAAAATTAAAGAAGCGGCAAGAAGAGAAACAATGGCAACGGCCACTTTTTGATGCGGAAAAAAAACCGAACCGCCGTTAAACTTCTTCAAGATTCCATTCAGAAACGGCGCGGCCAAAAGCAAGATCGCGCCTCCCGCCATTCCGAAAATCACTTTCTCTACGCCTAAAATTTTATTTTCCACGCTGAAAAATCCCAACGGATAGAGCGAAATAATCAACGGCGCCGCGATCACAACCGCGCTGGCCGCGGCGGAAAGGATTTTAGACATTCCTTTTCCGGCTAAAAAGTCAGCGAATATCACGGCGGAAGAAAAGCCGAACGCCCCCAACCAAAGTCCCGCGATCAAATCATCAACTCCCAACCACCTGAATAAACCCACTCCCGCCCCTGTCGCGACAGCGCATAAAGGGCAAAAAGCAAATGTCTTGACGGGCCAAAGCAGAATAAGGGGCAAAAGATAAATCGCTTTTTTCAGTTTCATCTTTTTTCCGCCAGCGCCCCGTCGATTGCCCGTTTGAAGACTTCAAAAGGTTGCGCTCCGACTACGGCCTGTCCGTTAACAAAAATCGTCGGCGTTCCGTTCACTCCTTTTCGCGTTCCCTCGTCAAAATCGCTTTTAACCTTGCCAGAATATTTTCCGGAATCAAGGCAAAGATTGAATTTCCCCGAATCGAGATTCAGGTCTTTCGCCCATTTTTTGAAGTTCTCGACGCTGAAATCGGATTGATTGGCAAAGAGCTTGTCGTGATATTCCCAGAATTTTCCTTGTTCGGAAGCGCACTCGGAAGCTTCGGCTGCTTGTTGCCCGTATTGATGAAAGCTTAAAGGAAAATTTTTATATACCAACCTCACCTCGTCAGGATAATCATTCAATATTTTATTCACGGTCGGCCCGATTCTCTCGCAGAACGGACACTGAAAATCCGAAAATTCAACCAAGGTTACAGGAGCGCTGAAGTTTCCTCTAATATGATCTTCCCCGGTTATCTGAAAATTTTGAAGAGGCAAAACCGAAGGGATTGCCTGATTATTCCCTGCGGACGGAAGATTGCTCTCCGTCGCCTCTTGTCCCGTTTCCGCTTTTTGTTCGGCAACCGAAGACAAAGGAGTTTTGGCCAGAAAATAAAGATTCAACATCAAAGAACCCGTCATTAATACTATCAGACCTGTTGGCAATCTTTTGACCGATGATGAATCATCAATATCCGCCGATAATTTCTTGGTTGGAGGCGAATCCTTAGCCGCTCTGCCGAGAGAATCGGCTTTTTCTCCCGCAAAGTCTTCTCTCTCCAATTCCGCCGAGTAATCGCCAATCCCTCCGATTAATTCGGCAATTTCCAATTCAGTTATTTTTTGCTCGTCAAAAATCACTGACGCCCTGCTTGATTCTCGGCTCACCTTCGCGTCCGCCATTCCGGCTTTATCGCGCAAACCGCTTTGGATTAAGGCGGCGCAAGCGTCGCAATGCATTCCGGCGATTTTATATTTGGCTTTTTTCATTTTTTTTATTTCCATTTAAGTTTAATTCTTTTTAACATCGCGCCGTCAATTGGCGGTCCCGCAACTGGATCCCGAACCGCCGCCGCATCCGCATCCTTTGGCTCCAGATGGAAAAACCTCATCATTGGCGGCCGCGGCCGGCTTAACCTGAAAACCCGCTTGATCGGAATCAACAACTTCAATAATTCCCGAAACCATTCCCATCCAACAGCTGAATTTATATTTTCCCGGCGACTTCGGGGTGAATTCTTTCACGCTAACTTGCCCTGGGGTTAAAGGAATCTGGCCGCTAAACAGGCTCCTGGAAATAATCGCGTTGGTGCAGCCGCTAGTTCCCTTATCGGTTATCTCCCATCGCACCGGAATACCGGCGCGCACTTTGAGATATTTGGGATTATAACCCGATGAAGAAGCGCTCATTTTCAGAATTTGTTTCCCATTGATGATCTGGGGAAGATCGCTTTCGTCCGCGGAAGAAGAAATGTTTGTTTTCACGCCGGCGCGAAAGAGATTCAAATCGCCAACGCCTCCATAACCCAACACGTTCAATTGATTATTAATGTTAAATAAGGCGAAAAACAAAACCAGGAAACCGGCAATCTTGGCGAATTTCGCCGCCATATTCGGATGGCTGGAAAATTTAATGCTGGATAATCCGATAACAAGCAAGGCCGGAGCCGTGCCAAGCGCGAACAAAAACATTATTAGCGCGCCTTGGATGGGACTTCCCGAAAGAAGAGCGATTCCTTGGGCGGAGATGGTAAATCCGCAAGGAAGAAAAAAAGTCAAAGCGCCCATAACGAAAGGCATATATTTTCCTTTGAATTTTTTTTCATCGGCGATATATCGCGAAACAAATTTAGGCATCGCTAATTGAAGTCTCTTGAATTTGCCGGCGCCGATCATTTGGAGCCCAAGCATCAACATCAGCAAAGAGACTGCGATAATAAGGAACGAACCGAATGTGGCGGATAATTTAAGCTGGCTGCCAATAGCGCCCAGCGCTCCCCCCAACACGGCATAAGAAATAAGTCTTCCAATATTAAACATCAGGTGGGGGCTAAGTTTTTGAAGAGTCGAATGGCTGTCCGAATAAATTTCAAGCCATTGTTTGGACATTGAGAGGACTATTCCTCCCACCAATGCCGCGCAGCTGGAAAGCCCCGCCAAAATCCCAAAAATAAAAAATGTCGGCAAGGAAGACGAAGAACTGATATTCACCAAACCCGAAAGACCGAATTTATTCAACATCAGAAATCCCGCGATTAAAATCCCGGCAATCGCAAACGATTGCCAAAATCCTCCCTTAACCTCGTTTTTTATTGAAGAAAAAGGCTCGTCGGAAAAAATATACTTTTCCTCCTTGAAGATTTCGCTTAGCTTCTTTGCCGAAGGCCTGCGCCCTTGATATTTAATAAAGACTTCGCCGGATCCGATATTCGCGTCAACCGATTTTACTTCCTTAAAATTAAGAAGTCTTTTTTCTATCAATATTTCGCAAGCCGAACAATGAATTCCTTCGACAAAATAAGTATGTTCCCGAATCTCACTTGCGTCCCCGTTCAATTTATAACCCATTTTTTCTATCGATTGTTCAATTCTCTTTTGAGAAGTTTCGCTATCCTCAAATTCAATCAGAATCCTTCCGTTTTCATCCATATTCGCGTCCGCAACGCCGGCCAAAACGTCAATCTCGGTTTCCAAACGATTCCGATCTTTTTGAGAAACGCCGTTTAATTGAATTTCAATTTTTTGAATCATTTTGAATTATGGTCGATTATTGATTAAATTCGAATCAATTTGCGATTCGCGCAATTAAAAAACACCCTTAAAAAATCGCTCGCGCGGGGTGTTTCTGAATTAAAATCTACTCTTTTTTAAATACCGAGAATAAAATATTTTTCCGCGGCGGAGGAGAATCGGCGGATTTAATCAAGGAGAATTCGTCCAAGGGCTCTAAAATTGCCGGCTGGCTGATTTTGGACGCTGAAAATGTTAAACTGTCAAAATCGCTTTTTTGCGTTGTTTCGGTTTTTGGAGTGTCATCGCCGTGAGAAAGGCAACAAATAGGAGTGGAGTCGGCAGGAAGCGACGACCCGGCGCTTGCGGAATTTTCATTCGTTTGAGAAGAAAAATTTTCACCGGAGCATAAATCTGATTCCGATGAATGGGATTGCAAAACAACCGGTTCAAAATTCAAACTTTCGGCTGAAGCGGCCAAAGCGGTTTTGGGATGGAGAAAACAAAAATTCCATCCCGCCACAATCGCGATCAACAACAAAATAACGGCGCGTTCTCCGATTTTCTTAAAATCGTTTTTGGACATTTTTCCGCTCAATTCTTGCATATTCGCATATTAACTTTTTTTGGCAAAAAACGCAATGGATTCATAATAAATATTAAATCAATATTTATTATTACGCAACCGGCCCGGCTTATGGCCGAACCTTCCCTTTTTTGCTCCTGTCTGTTAATCCTTGCCAAAACCCCGCCAAAAGACGAGGGTTAAAATTTATTCAAAGACAGCCTCAACGGCTCAAACCGGCGTATCGGTTTGAGCCGTTGATTCGTTCGTCCGGCGCCGGCCATTCGCGGCCGTTTTTTACATTCCTTCCATTCCTTTCATTTTTTCCATTTCATCCATTTCTTTCATTTCGCAATCCATCATTCTTTTAGTCATATCCAAAATCTTCGGATCAGTGGCTTTTTCCTGCGCCATTTTCATCATTTCCATATCCATTTTGCGCTGTTTCATCATTGTTTTTAAATACGCTTCTTCAAATTCTTTCCCCTCTTTGTTTTTTAAATCCTCCATTTTTTCTCCGCCCATGGACCACATCATATTTATCACCGCCTTTCCCGGGCAAATAAAGTTCATTATAATCCTTCTTTTTAAAAAATCAACGTGAACAAAAAATTTTCTGACAAAAATCAAACGGCCTATTGCAAAAAAGCGCGGAATCATTATAAACTTTAGAAAAGTCTATAATGCGCCAAAAAACAAATTTGCTTTTGCGCCTTTGGCGTTTACAGATAAAAATTTAATAAAAATAACTCTTAATTCGGAAAGATATTTTGGAAAAAACCCGATTTCCAAAATAAGGAGGGCCGGAAAAATAAAATATGAGGAAGACAGCCAAAATCGAGTATCTAAGCATTGCCTTGGCTGCGGTTTTTTTGTTTTTGTCGTTTACCTCGCCAAAAATGACCGTTGCCGACGACTCTCTCAATCTTTATCTTCCCTTCTCGGGCAACGCTAGCGACGCTTCCGGAAATAATAATAACGGAATTGTCACCGGCGCCACACTAACAACCGATAAAGACGGGAACGCCGATTCCGCCTATTATTTTGACGGAGTCGATGATAGCATCAGTCTGGGAACCAGTTTGTTTGGAATTAATGAA
>Ga0076091_117_pt1 | contig 18561 bp, 24 predicted proteins | sample RifGroC1_FD_68120 | JGI IMG/M metagenome (GOLD analysis project Ga0076091, IMG submission 68120) | Parcubacteria bacterium GW2011_GWC1_43_12 | reverse complement strand
ATCAGCTCCAACTAATCTTTTTGCAACACCCTTTTTAGCTAAAAAAGATCCGTATCCGCAAGACGAGTCTAAAATTGTCCAATTTTTAATATCGGAAATGTTTTTATTCAAAATAGAGTAAGCTAAATCAACAATAATTTCTGGGGTATAATAAGACCCTAAATTAACCTTGTCTATATGATTCAAATGTTTTTGATTATTATCCATATATAATATTTCTAATGTTTTTATTATATCATTTTTCCCCTTATAAATAAATCGTTTTCGTAGCGGAGCGGAGAAAACACCTTATACCCCTCTTTAATTAATGAAAAAGAAATTTAAAAATTTTTTAAAACAACTGGGCGATAGCCCAAAAAAGAAAAGGAATATTTCAGCTAACTCGTCATTATGCGAATAATTGGATAAAATAATCAAACATCTTGTATATTATGCGAAATGTTGATATTATTTTATAAAGTGATATTACGATTTAATTATACTCTGATATATATGCCGTTAAAAGAGCTTTTGGGAAAAATTAAAGATGAGCTTAAACTCCGGAATAAGATTTGCTGAAGTCTGACTTCAGCAAATCTTAATGTATTTGACAAAAATAAGGAAGAGGAGTAGTATAAAAACATAATAGAACACAGTCCTCCTTTGTTAAAACTGGGGAGGACAAAGCCCGTAATCAGTTGGTTAGTCTTTAGTTAGTTAGTTGATTGCAAAATCAAAACTAATAAACCAAAAACTATCAACTAAAAACTGATTTATCATCTGCGCTTGGAGCGCGGATTTTTTGTTATATAATACGAACAATGCGAACTTTATGCTAAATTTGCGAACATGCGAACAATCGGATTTAATCCTTTCGTATGTCCGTAGGTTGGCATAAATTTCGTAGGTTCGCATCATAATTTATGCAGACAAGAAAACAGAAAGAAACTTTGGTTGGAGAAATGGTCGAGAAAATCAAAAAAATGAAATCGGCTGTTTTCGCCGATTATTCCGGGCTTTCGGTGGCGAAAATGACCGAACTTCGCGCAAAATTAAGAAAAGAAAAGGCCGAAATGAAAGTGGCCAAAAAAACTTTGATCGATTTGGCGCTCAAAGAATCGGGTCAGAAAGGGACGGATCCCAAGAAAATGGCCGGGCAGGTGGCCATGGTGATCGGTTACGAAGACGAAGTGGCGCCGGCCAAAGTGAGTTATGCTTTTTCAAGAATTGACGAACATTTCAAAATTTTGGGAGGAATTTTGGAAAACAAATTTATTGACCGGGAAACGGTGATAAGTTTGGCCAAGTTGCCGGGCAAACAGGAGATGCTGGGCCGGGTGGTTGGAACGATTGCCGCGCCGATGAGCGGAATGCTAAACGTTTTGCAGGGAAATTTAAGAAATTTGGTTTGCGTTTTGGGACAAATTAAAAAATAAAGCGAAGCTCGAGGTTTTCCTTTCCAAAAACCGCCTCGGCCGGTGTCTGAAAATAATATTCAGGACTCGGCTAAGCGCTTCGACTTGCCTCAGGGGACCCTATTGATATAAATAGCTTCCGCAGCGGGCAAGTCTCGCGATTTTTTTGGAAAGAAAACCTTTCGCTTCCGTAGAATATTATGGCAGAAGAACAGAAAAACCAGGAAGCTCAAGAAATCGAGGTTCCTGAAAAATTTAGAAGCATGGTTGAGTCGATAGAAAAAATGTCCGTGCTCGACCTGGCTGAACTCGTCAAAGTGTTGGAAAAGAAATTTGGCGTTTCGGCCGCCGCTCCCATGGCCGTTATGGCCGGAGCCGCCGCTCCCGCCGAAGGCGGAGCCGCCGAGGAAGAAAAGACCTCTTTTAATGTTGAATTGAAAGCCGCGGGCGATCAAAAAATCAATGTGATCAAAGCCGTTCGCGAGATTACGGGTTTGGGACTCAAAGAAGCCAAAGATTTGGTTGACGGGGCTCCCAAGATGGTGAAAGAAGGAGTCAAAAAAGAGGAAGCCGAAGAAATGAAGAAAAAATTGGAAGCCGCCGGCGCGACGGTGGAATTGAAATAAATTCAAAACTAAAAAACACCTTGCTTCTTGCAAGGTGTTTTTTAGTTAATTTCCAATTCCTAAATTATAATTTCCAATGAAATGTCTAATTTCTGAATAAACTTGCTTAGCGGATATATTTATTCCTCCTTTGAAAAAGGATGTGGCGAGTTCACGAGCCGGAGGATTTCATGAATAAGAATTTCTAATTCTTAATTGGAAATTAGGACTTATAATTTGGAAATTTTATTGAAGTATTTCCTCCAAGCTTATCGGCGGAGTTATATGCTTTTTGTTTGGCTGATATTGGGAAACTATTTCATTTTCATCCGGGCAAATTTCAATAAGCAAAGCGCCCAAAGATGGAATCTTTTTTTGTTCGCACAAAACTTTTCTTAATTGATCGGAGATTGTTTCAATTCCGGGCATGGTGAAAATTTGCTCGAATCCGGTTTTTTCAAAGAAATCAATGAGAGCCGGAGTGGTAAAAATTATTTTGTCGGTTTTTTCTATCTGCCCGGAGATCACGCTTTGGAAAGTTTTGGCGGGATGCGGACGCTGTGGAGCGGGCACGATTTTTTGCGTGATGTCCGTGAGGCATCCTTCGCGCGAAAGATATGCTTTGGCCGAACCGGCTTGGGCCAAGAAGAGATCTTTTTCTTTATTAACCGCGGCGCAAATAAAATGAAATTTGCCGAGCCACTCCATATTTCCTTCTTGCGAAAGGTCATTAAGCGCCAGATTCGCTTTTTTAAGGCTGGACTCAAGTGAATTCAGCGGGCCCCTATGGGGAGCGGAATAATACTCTCTTTTAATCAAAGAGCTTATGAGGTTAACCAAGTGGAAAGAATCTTCATTGGTGGTGAGCTCCGCGATCATATAAAGATTGCCAAGCGATGATTCCTCTATATTTTCCGGCTCATAAATCAAAATATCGCAGACGGTTTTTTTGTTTTTCGCTCCCTTGATTAAAATTTCTTCGGTCTTAATCATAAAATCATGTTAATATTTTAGCATATTACCATATTAGCATATTTTTGGCGGCAATATAACTCCGGAGCTCAAATAAATCAATCTTTACTTTAGTTCTTAAAAGTGGTAAATTTTTAACAAAAGGAGGGAATTATCAGCTTAAAACCAGTTATATGGCTGAACAAGTCTTGGAACAATTATTCGATTCGCCGGTAAAAGTCAAACTCCTTAAACTCTTTTTGCGCAATCCCGAAAAATATTTCTTGATGCAGGATGTTATCGCCAGAACCCAGGCGAGCGAAAGAATCGTAAAAAGGCAAGTAAAAGGCCTGCACAGCATCGGATTTTTGAGGATAAAAAATTTGCGCGGCAGCGCGAGCCACGGAACAAAACCCGGAATATATTTTGGAGTGAATCCCAATTTCGATTTTTACGCCGAGCTGCAAACTTTGGTTCTGAAATCCAGCTCCACCTCAAAAAGCAAAATGGCCAAGCGGCTTTCCAAAGTCGGTCGGATAAAAATGGCGCTGATTTCAAGAGTTTTATTGAACTCGGAATTGGGAAGAGTTGATTTGTTTTTGGTGGGCGACGATTTCCGCGAAAGAAGATTGCAAAAATTTTTGGCGGAATTGGAGTCGGAAGTGGGAAAGGAAATTCAATACGCTTTTATGGAAACGAAAGAATTTGAATACCGCTATCAGATGTTCGATCGCTTTGTCCGCGATATTTTTGAAAAACCGCACGAGAAATTAATAAATAAATTGGGGTTTGTGGAATAGCCCTCTTTTCTTCCCCCTTTATAAAAGGGCCTGCCCCGCCACTGCGGGGGGATTGAGGCCATTCGGCTCTGAGAGCTCTCCCGTTCAGGGTCTGAGACCCTCAGGGTCGAATGACAGGCTCGAATGAGGGGATTTTAAAAATAGTTTACATTTATATTTCGGGCGTTTAGCTCAGTTGGTAGAGCGTTGCATTCACATTGCAAAGGTCGCTGGTTCGAGCCCAGCAACGCCCACTATTGACACAGATTGTTATTTGTGATATGCTTAATATATGGGTAAGATTTATCCGGAAGCAATCAAAAATGAAGCAACTTAACAACAAAAGGAGAGCGTCATGAGTGCCAAAAGCATGTGTGACAAAATCAGCTACACTCAAGGCCATGAACTTTTTCTGGCTTTGGTGAGGGCCGGGCTCACGCCCGAAATTGCCCAGGAAGTCATTAATTCCAAGGGCAACAAAAAGGCCAAGGCAATGGTGGCCGCAGTTTGGCAGGAGTCAAAAAAAGACGACCGATTCCAATCGGTCTCAAGTTTTGATATCATAGTTCCGGAAGACTATGATCACGCGACTCACTTGGATGCATTCAAGCGAGAACGCGGAAAAGAGTTTTATTATTATAATGACGCGATTACCGATGAAAATTTCGGGAAAGCGTCTATAAAAATCACGCCCGGTCGGAAATTCAAGGTCGAGGTGTTTCAAATTACTAAAACAATGAGTTCGGAGGCTTGTCTGAAATTTCTCGCGGAACAGGGCGCTATTTTGACCGGTGCCCAGGGTGCCTCGCTTGTCTATGAACAGGCGAAAGATAAATTGCCGAAAGGGAGGTGGCATGTCTCTTTCGACAAAAAGGATTGTCTCTGGGTTGATTCCGGCGGCCTTCGGACGGCGACTTCAAGTTCAACCTCGGCGATTTCGAGAGTGACTGGGGTTCCGACAACTGCCTCCTCTGCTTTTGCGACTGTGATTAGTTCTTTGACACTTCGAAACTTTGTTTGAGTTTTTGTTTCTTGAATCTTTGGCCTTTGTCGGTTTTATTCGGCAAAGGCCTTTTTTATGCTTTTGAAAGATTCTGTGTTATAGTAAATTCGGATATTAGATTGGCTGTGCGGCTATGGCTTCATGGCATCGAATTCTCGCGAAAGAAATTTGTCAGGGATCCGTTGGGTGTGTCTTGCGGGTGAGAACATTCTTTCGCGCAAAAAAACAAAAAGTCGGTGCGGGGCGCTATCGAGCATTAAGGCTCGGAATGAAATTCAGGAAACGGCGGGTGCTGTTTCCGGTGGATTGGAACGCGCACCGCGCAAAAAATTGGGGGTGTGTTCCGACGGCCGCCACCGTGTCCCGTTTGTGAACGCGTATTCGGACGGCGACTTCAAGTTCAACCTCGGCGATTTCGAGAGTGACTGGGGTTCCGACAACTGCCTCCTCTGCTTTTGTTCTATGCTTTTTTTCCAGCCACCGAGCATTCGGCCTATTTCATCCAACAGGAGAATCAATTTGCCGTATTGCGTGTTGTCTATCTTCTTTTGTTCCCAGCCGATTTGGAGAAAGAATCTCAATAAATCGCATTTGGCGATTGCCTGCGAAACCAACGATAATTTTTCAAACTTGTCATACGCGAAAGATCCTCGGAAAATCAGCTCAAGAGACGAGCAAAACAAATCATCGATTTTTGCTCCGATTGTGTATCGGTCAACCCGATTCAGATTTATCAAATATTCGTGCCATATTTTATATGCCTCTTTTGTTTTTACTAAAACAATCGGGATTTGAGGGGGGGGAGATTAAAAGCCATATGTTTTCTAAAAAATATAACGATATTGTCACTATTGAAAGTATTTTGGACGCGTGGGGGCGATTTTTGCGGGGCAAACGGCGCAGAAAGGATGTTGCTGAATTTCAAAACAGGCTAGCCGAAAATTTATCGTCGCTTTATTATGATCTGCAAAATAAAGCATATAGGCATGGATCTTATTTTGCTTTCAATATTTTTGATCCAAAGCTGCGCAATATTCACAAGGCTTGTGTTCGCGATCGGCTTTTGCATCATATCATTTACAAAGAATTGTATCCATATTTTGATTCTCGGTTTATTTATGATTCGTATTCTTGCAGAAAAGACAAAGGTGCGCACAAGGCTTTGGATCGTTTCAGGAATTTTGCCGGCCGGGTTTCGCGCAATCATACCCGTACATGCTTTGTATTAAAATGCGATGTCAGAAAATTTTTTGCCAGTATTGATCATGAGATTTTAATCAAAATATTGAAAAGACATATTGGCGATTCTGATATTCTTTGGTTAATAAGGGATGTTGTTTCCAGCTTTTATTCGACCAATCCCGGAGCGGGTTTGCCGTTGGGCAATATCACCTCGCAGCTTTTAGTAAATATTTATATGCACGAATTTGATATGTTTGTAAAACAAGAATTGCGAGTCAAATATTATATTCGTTACGCGGATGATTTTGTTATTCTTTCTGAAGACAGAGGTTATTTGGAGAATTTGCTTTCTCAGATAGAATCTTTTATCGAGCAAGAGCTTTGTTTGAAATTGCACGAAGATAAGGTGTGTATAAAAACTTATGCTTCCGGTGTGGATTTTTTGGGCTGGATTCATTTTCCTTACCATCGGCAAATCAGAACGAGCACTAAAAAGAGAATAATTCGGAATACAAAACATTTCCCGACGCCGCAAACAGTTAATTCGTATCGGGGTTTGTTTTTGCACGGCAATGCATACGAAGTACAAAAAGCCGCCGGAATCGCTTTATATTAAAAAACGTTTATGCAATCCAAAAAATTTCAGCGCAAAAAGGAAGATTTTGTTTGCGAGAAGTGCGGATTTAACGTTAAAGGAACGGGATATACGAATCATTGCCCGAAGTGTCTTTGGAGCAAGCACGTTGACGTTAATCCGGGGGATCGCTTGAGTGAATGCGGCGGGATGATGGAGCCGGCGGAAATTGAAATGAAAGAAGGGGAGTATGTGATAATCCACCGATGCGTCAAATGCGGCTTTGAAAAAAAGAACAAGGCGGCGGAGGATGATGATTTTGAAGAAATTTTAAGAATCTAGCATCCTACGGAATTACAGATAAATACGGATGATACGGATAAATTCAATTTGAATCCGTAATATCCGTATAGATTTGCCCGCCCGCCGATAAGCCAAAGCTGATTAGATTCTATATAAATAACGTGAACTCAAAGTTATTTATCTATATTCAACACTAATCACTATCGGCTTTGGCGAAGCGCGGTAATTCCGTAGGGTTCCCAAAAGAGGATAATGGGTGGATAACTCAATTGTTATAAAATTTTAGAAATTTACTCCGTTTCCAATTAATGGCTTTTTAAAGCCATTTTTTTGTTTTTTTGAAAAAAATATTCGGGGAATCGATTTTTGGCGGAAGCAGAGTGGTTGACGCGTATATGGCAGTGGAATATAATGGAATGGAAGTGGGAGATTGTGGATAGAAATGTTAATAACTGCTCGTTTCTGTGGATAACTTGGAAGCTCGGGATTGTCTTTTGAAAGCGTGAAATTTTCCCCGGCCCGCTTCGCCGGAGCTTTAGCGAGGCGAGCGTGGAAAATTTCACTCGCGCGGATTTTGCTCGCTCTTTTTCGCCTGCTGGCGAAAAAACCGTGCCCGCTCGCCGCGCCTCGCCAAAGCCGATAATGATTAGATAATATTTAGAGATATTCGATCTAAAGTTCGCAATATCTATAATATATAAGTAATCAGCTTTAGGGCTTCGCGGCGGGCAGGCAAAACCGAGCGTTTCAAAAGACAATCCCTCGCTTCCTTGATGGATTTAGGTGTTTCAAATTCTTTTTTCGCATGTCCGCAGGTTAGCATTAAGTTCGTAGGTTCGCATCATAATTATGTTGATAGGCGAATACAAACACACCATAGACGATAAGAAAAGACTGGCGGTGCCGGCAAAACTTCGCAAAGAGCTGGGCAAAGGCGCCGTTTTAACGCGCGGACTTGATAATTGTTTGGCTCTTTATCCTTTGAAGGAATGGGAAAAATTGGCGGATAAATTGAGCAAACTGCCAACCGGGCAAATCGAGGCCAGAGGACTTGCCAGAGTCATTTTGGCGGGAGCGGTGGAAGTGGAAACGGACGCCTTGGGCAGAATTCTGGTTCCCGATTATTTGAAACAATACGCGGGTATTGAAAAAAACGCGGTGATCGCCGGAGTTTTCAATCATTTGGAAATTTGGGACGAAGCGAAATGGGAGTCTTACAAACAAAAGACCGAAAAAGAAGTGGGCGATATGGCATCGAAATTGTCCGAAATAGGATTCTAGAACCCTACTAAATTACTAATCCGTACTAATCTTACAAATTGGATTTATTAGTAATATTTGTAAAGATTCGTAATTTCGTAGGGTGCCTAGCCGCCAGGCCGGAGGCCGTCAAGCCATAAGTTTCAAGACTTATGGCTTACGGTCTGGCGACTATCAGTAAAAATTCAAAAAATAGTTTTGCCGGTATGATACATATTTCTGTTCTGAAAGAAGAAGCGATAAATTTTCTGAATCCCAAGGAAAACGAGAACTTTATCGACGCGACTTGCGGAGCGGCGGGGCACACTTTGGAGATACTGAAAAAAACCGGTCCTGATGGAAAAATTTTGTGCGTTGATTTGGACGGGCGGGCTTTGGCGGAGGCGAAAGAAAAATTGGAAAATGAAGGATTCGGCCAAAGAGCGATTTTTGCCAATGATAATTTCTCCCATTTAAAAAAAATAGTTGAAGAAAATAATTTTGATGAAATATCCGGCATTATCGCCGATATCGGGCTTTCTTCCGATCAACTGGAACAAAGCGGCCGCGGATTTTCCTTTTTAAAAGACGAGCCGCTCGATATGAGATTTTCCGAACAAGGAGATTTGACGGCTTGGGAGATAGTGAACCATTGGCCGGAAGAGGAAATTTCAAACATTCTCAAGGAATATGGAGAAGAAAGATTCGCCCGAAAAATCGCTCAATCAATCGTTCAAAAAAGAAAAATAAGCAGAATCAACACAACGCGGGAATTGGTGGAGACAATCGGCCGGGCTTTTCCTCTGGCGCTAAAACATAATCGAATTCACTTTGCCACAAAAACTTTTCAAGCTTTGCGGATCGCGGTGAATCGGGAGCTTGAAAATTTGAAAGAGTTTTTATTCCAGGCAGTCCAAATTATCGAGCCCGGCGGAAGAATTGCCGTGATTTCATTTCATTCGCTTGAAGACAGAATAGTTAAAAATTTTTTCAGGGAAAAATCAAAATTGGGAGAATTAACCGTTCTCGCGAAAAAGCCGGTTATTCCCCGCGAAGAAGAAATCAAATTAAACCCGAGATCCCGCAGCGCCAAACTGCGTGCCGCGTTAAAAAATTAAATCTCTTTTCAAAAATGAATTATCGCGTCTCAAAGAATTTTCAAGAAGAGCGATCCGTTAATCAAAAAGGAAATTGCGTTATGTGTTTGATTGTTTTTTCCGGGTTGATTTTCATAAGCGTTCTTTATCTTGTCCAAACAAACGCTTTGATCGCCAAAAGTTTTGAGTTGCGATCGGTTCAAAAATCTTTGGAGGAGCAAAAAGAGGCGAATCAGCGGATTTCCGTTTCTTTGACGCAGATTCAGTCTTTAAGCAATCTTGAAGCCATGGCGAATGATTTTAACCTTGTACCAATAGAAAAAGTCCAATATTTGAAAGGGTCAAGCGGTTTCTTTGCCGTTTCCAGATAAACCCCGCGCCTAATCAGGATGTTTGAATTTATTTTTAATAATGAACAAGTTTGCTCCCAATGGCTTGTTTTATCCCTGAAGGATTCTTTGAATAAAAATCGATCCTGATTAGGCGCGGGGGTAAATTCCCCGAAGCGATGAAAAGAGAATCGGAAAATTTAAGAATTTATTTTTTGTTTTTGGTGATGATTTTGGCGGCGGGATGCGTTCTTGTCCGCCTTTTTTCAATTCAAATCTTAAAACACAGTCTCTATGCCGCTACCGCTCAAGGGCAATATGAATATTCAAAAAAAATCGCGCCCGACAGGGGCGATATTTTTATACAAGAAAAAGGCGGAGTCTGGCATCCCTTGGCAGTGAGCCGAAAATATGAATCTGTTTATCTTGTGCCGCGTGACGTTCAAAACAAAGATGAAACAGCCCAAAAGCTTTATTCTTTGCTCGGATTGGAAAAAGAAAAAATTCTTGCCAAGCTCAAGGATTACGAGGATCCGTACGAGCCCTTGAAATCCAAACTCGAGGATGAAACGGTGGAAAAAATAAAGGATTTGAATTTGCCGGGAGTCGGTTTTGAAACGGAAAAGAGACGCTGGTATCCGCAAGGAAGTTTGGCAGCCCATGTTTTGGGATTTGTAGGCATTCAAAACGATCAAAAAATCGGCCAATACGGTCTGGAAGGCTATTATGAAAAAGAATTGGCCGGAACGGATGGTTTAATGAAATCAAAAAGAGACGCTTTGGGGCGCTGGCTTCTTCTGGAAGACTATAGTGTTGATCCGGCGCGGGACGGTTCTGATTTATATCTGACGCTTGATCAAAATATTCAATATTTGGCCGAACAGGAATTGAAAAAAATGGCCGAAAGTTGGCATATCTTTTCCGGTTGCGCCATTGTGATGGATCCTAAAACCGGAGCGGTGAAAGCAATGGCCAGTTTTCCCGGATTTAATCCCAATGAATATAACAAGGTGGAAAGCATAAATAGTTTTTCCAATTCTTGCATTCAGCAAATTTACGAACCCGGTTCGGTTTTTAAGCCGATCACTATGGCGGCCGGATTGGACTCGGGAAAAGTTTCTCCTTCCACCACTTTTAATGATGAAGGATTCGTGAAAATCGGTCCGGACATTATCCGCAACGCTCTGCAAAAATCCTATGGCTTGAGTTCCATGACGCAAGTGTTGGAAAAATCAATCAATACCGGCGTGATTTTTGTGGAGCGGCTTGTGGGAAGCGAGAAATTTGAAAAATATGTTGAGTCTTTCGGATTTGGAGAAATTTGCTCGATTGATCTTGAAGGCGAAGTGAGTGGCAGTTTGAAAAACATAAAGACAAACAGAGAAATAAACCTGGCTACCGCCGCTTTCGGCCAAGGAATTTCAGTAACCCCTTTGCAGATGGCATCGGCCATCGGCGCTATTGCCAATCAAGGCAAGCTCATGAGACCATACATAGTGGAGAAAATCGTGAAAGATAACGGCGAAGAGCAAATTACCGAGCCCCAAGTCGTCAGGGAAGTTATCTCCCCAAAATCAGCCGCCAAACTTTCAACAATGCTTGTGAGCACGGTTGACAACGGTTATGACCAGGTGAAAATAAAAAATTACAATATTGCCGGAAAAACCGGCACTGCCCAAATGGCCGATACGCAAAAAAGAGGCTACGGAGACGATGTTTCGCACACGTTTATCGGCTACGCCCCGGCCTATGATCCCAAATTTCTGATTTTTTTGAAAATCGAAAAACCCATAGGCGCTCAATTCGCCTCCACGACTCTTTCGCCGGTTTTTAGCGAACTGGCGCAATATATTTTGAATTATTACGAGATTCCGCCGGAAAGATGAATTAAAAATTACCAAATTACAATTTCTAATTTCTAATAAAATGTCTAATTCTTAAATTCCAACGGATTAAATTATTGGACATTTGAAATTTTATTGGAAATTGCCCGCCCGCCGATAGGCTAAAGCTGATTAGATTATATATAGATAACACGAACTTAAGACTGTTTATCTATATTCGTGTCTAATCACTATTGGCTTTGGCCCGCTTCGCCGGAGCTTTAGCGAGGCGAGCGAGGCACGGTAATTTGTAATTTGGAAATTATTTATGAGTATGTTAAAAATATTTCTTGCTTATCTTCTCAAAATTCTCGCTCAACTCACTTTATCGCGATATAAGCCTTTTATTATCGCCATCACGGGCAGCGTGGGCAAAACTTCCGCCAAAGAAGCGGTTTATTCGGTTTTAAAAAATAGATTCAGCGTTCGGCGGAATCGCAAAAATTATAATAATGAAATCGGAGTTCCGCTCACGATTATTGACGCCGAAACCGGCGGTTGTTCTATTTTCGCTTGGTTTAAAATTTTTGCCAAAGGGATAACAGGCGTTTTTTACGCAAAAAATTATCCTAAAGTTTTAGTTTTGGAAATGGGAGCCGATAAAATCGGCGATATAAGATACCTCGCTGATTTTGTTCCGGTGGATATCGGAATAATAACGACTATCGGAGAAATTCCCGTTCATGTGGAATTTTTTAGAACTCCCGAGCAAGTTGCAAAAGAGAAATCCAATTTAATCGCCAATATTTCCCAAAAAGGCTGGGCTGTGTTGAATTTCGACGACCTTAAAGTCAGGAATATGAACCGTTTAACCAAAGCCAATGTTATGACTTACGGTTTTGGCGAAGGAGCGGATGTCGCGATCCGGAATCTAAAAATTTCGCTGGAACAACCCGAGGATGCCCATGCTTCTTTTGAAATAAAATATAAAGATAAATCAGCTTCTTTCGCGGTTAAAAATGTTTTAGGCAAGCATCAAATTTGTCCTATTTTGGCCGCGATTTGCGCCGGGTTGATTATGGATATGGATTTAACGGAAATATCCTTTTCTTTCAAAGATTACAAGTCGCTGGCGGGCCGAATGAATTTAATTAAGGGCGTGAAAAATTCTTTGATTATTGATGACAGCTATAATTCTTCTCCTTCCTCAACTTTGGCGGCTCTGGATGTTTTGGAAAGTATTCCCGGCAAAAGAAAAATCGCCGCGATCGGCGATATGCTGGAATTGGGATTATACACGGAAGAAGCTCATCGCAATATTGCCGCCAAAGCGGCCAAAATCTCTGACTTCTTTTTTGCCGTGGGCGAGCGCGCGATTTTTATGGTTGACCAAGCCAAGAAATCCGGCATGGATGAAAATAAAATATTTTATTTCGCTTCATCCGACGAAGCCGGAAAAAAAATTCAGGAAATTGTGAATGAGGACGATGTTATTTTGGTAAAAGGTTCGCAAGGCGTGCGGATGGAAAAAATTTCCAAAGAACTGATGGCCGAACCGCAAAAAGCGGGAGAATTACTGGTGAGGCAGGAAGAAGGGTGGAAATAATACCCTACAGATTTACAGATCTATACAGATTGTACAGATACAAATTATATTTTCTATCATCCGGCTCTATTGTGTCATTCCCGCGCCACGCCCCGCCAAAGGCGAGGCTCCGCAGATGCGGGGCCGGGGGAAAGCGGGAATCCAGATTGATTCAGGGTCTGGATCCCGGATCAAGTCCGGGATGACATAAAAGAAAGGAAAGAATAATAGAGATAGTAATCTTTATCCGTAATATTCGTACCAATCCGTAATTCCGTAGGGTGTCAAAAAGAATATCGGCGGTTCCGGAAGTTTATTTAATTTTACACTATTTTTATACATGACCGGATTTTAATTTAGTAATATTTTTTTACCACCGAAACCACCACTCCGCCGATTTTTAATTCCGACTTGGGATAGATGGGCGGATAGTCTTTATTGGCCGGGAGGAGCACAACCTCGCGGCTTCTTTTTTGAAAATATTTCATTGTCCAATAATGATCCACTTCGGCGATAACAATATCGCCATTTTTGGGTTCTTTGTCTTTTTCAACGATCACCAAATCGTTGGGAGAAATGCCGGCGTCTTTCATTGAGAGCCCCGTTACGCGCAGCATATAGTTTTTCTCCGGACGCGTGAGCAAATATTGGTCAAGAGATATGGTATCCATTTCTTCCTGTTCGGCCAGAGTCGGGAATCCCGCTTCAACCGTGCCCAAAACTTTCAGTTGATGATTCAATGTTTTTGGCAAAAGACGGCCGGAAGAATCTTTTTCGATAAAATCTTCGCTGATCATTTTTTGCGCCAAGCGCCAGGCGGCGTTCACCGATTTGAATCCGAAAATTCGGGCCATTTCACGGTAGGATGGCAAGCGGCGCCGGTCGTAATAAAATTTTCTCATTTTCAGAACGGCTTTTTGGAGGTCCATGGTCATGTTAATATGCTAGCATTTTAACATTTTAACAAAATTTAAATGCCAAAATGCCAATATGCTAACATACCAATATGTTAATATGATTTTTTATGATATAATCATTGTAGCTGAACGAACGTTCACGTGTCAAATTGGGGATAACTTTGGGTGTCATTCCCGCCCCGCAGCTGCGGGGGGAATCCAGATTAATTAATTTTATCTTGCTACTTTTCTTTCAGAAGAAAAGTAGCCAAAAGACTGCGCCCGATTCTAAATTTTCACAAATTCTAAGTTTCGCCTCGCTAAATTTGTCTCAGCAAACTCGTCGTTCCTCCTCCCTTCGGCAAATTTGACGCTCGGCTCAACTTGAATTTGTCTGAAAATTTCTCATATGGGCGGCTTGGCAGAGAGATTTTTTTAATTGAATATTGAAAATTTATCCATTGATTGATAATTGAAAATTATTTAAATTAACTATCGTGCGCACCGGAATCGCCAATTTCACTCTTGATACCGGCAAGTGCCCCCGTTGGCTTTTTGAGCGGATGGTGGCTTTGGGCCGGCCGATGATCGAAATAATCGTGGAAGAATTCGGGCCGGAAGAATTTATCAAGCGCTTGGCCGACCCTGTTTGGTTCCAATCTTTGGGAACGGTTTTGGCTTTTGACTGGAACGCTTCCGGGCTCACCACCGTTCTTTGCGGCGCGTTGCGCCAGGCGGTCGCGGGCCGCGAAAAAGATTTGGGAATTTTTGTTTGCGGCGGAAAAGGCCGCGCTTCGCGCAAAACGCCGGAAGAAATAAAAAATTGGAGCTGGCAAACGGGACTCAATCAAATAGCGAGCGATAACCTTGTCTATAATTCCAAAATGGTCGCCAAAGTTGATTCGGCCTTGGTGCAGGACGGCTATCAGCTTTACCATCATTCTTTTTTCTTTACTAAAAATGGCGCTTGGACTGTTGTTCAGCAAGGCATGAATGAGGATGACGGCAGCGCGAGGCGATATCACTGGTCGTCGCAAGACGTAAAAGAATTGGTTTGCGAGCCGCACAGCGCGATCTCGGCGCAAACCGTCAAAGACGATGTTTTGAACTTGGTCGCCAAAGAAGGCGAAGAAAATCGGGGTGTTAGCGTGGATTTGGTGAATGAATCAAACTATCTTTCTTTGCTCAAAGATTTGGAATCGGTTGACAGATTTTCAACGCCCTACAGCAAGGTGGCGAGAATAAAAACGAAAGGCGAACAATTAACCTTGCTTGATCTCAAAGGCTGCGAATTTAATTATCACCCCGTGATTCGCGAAAATTTCAGCCGCAGCCGATATCTCAAAAAAATTCTCTGGCAAGTGAAAGAGCGCCAGCCCGAAAATTACGAGCGTCTTTTAAGCCTTCCCGGAGTTGGGCCAAAAACAATGCGGGCCTTGGCGCTCGTGGGCGAAGTGATTTATGGCGCTCAACTTTCTTTTAACGATCCCGCCCGCTATTCATTCGCTCACGGCGGCAAAGACGCCACTCCATATCCCGTGGATCGTCCAACATATGACAAAACGATTTCCGTGATTCAAACTTTGAGGGATTTGATAATGAAGGCGAGGATTCCTTTAGTGGAAAAAGAGAAAATGCTAAAGAGATTGGGGGAACCGTTTTGATTTTCCTCCTCCTCTTATATAAGAGGAGGTTGGGAGGAGTTATTTCAATTAAAAAATAAATGCCTTTTCTTTTTAACGATTCGAAACTGAAATCCCGCCGTCGAGAACTTCGTCGCAACCAAACCGAAGCGGAAAAAATTATTTGGCGTTATTTGCGCGGCAGATCAATGGAGGGCATGAAATTTTTCCGCCAATACGGAGTCGGGTCCTATATTTTGGATTTTTATTGCCCGCGTCTTTCTTTGGCAATTGAAATTGACGGCGGGCAACACATGGAAGAATCGGGAAAGATCCATGATGCCAAGCGCGCCGATTTTCTTTCATCTAAAGGAATAAAAATAATGAGATTTGGGAATAACGAGGTGATGAAAAATAAACAAGCGGTGCTGGAAATGATCAGGCATTATATCATAACTCACCCTATCCCTCCCTTATCTTAAGGGAGGGAACGCTTCGCGGCGCGTCCGAGTTTTGACATTGAAAAAATTCTAAAGATGTGTTAAATTAATACTGATTTTCAATGGCTCAATGGCGTTGAATCATTGGTTTCTATCGTATGCCGCTATCGTCTAGCCTGGTCCAGGACGTCGCCCTCTCACGGCGAAAACCCGGGTTCGAATCCCGGTAGCGGTACTCACATTAGAGGATAGTTTTAAAAGACTCAAGAAGGTCTGATTGTAGCTCTTTAGAATCTATTGTATTTTTGATATTTAATTTACTAGAAAGATAAAGGACCCAAAAGTAATTTGAGTGACACGGTGGGTATTCGCACCAAAATTTTAAATATAATTTATTACGTATATTATGGACAATGAAGACTTCATTTTAAATATTATAAAACTATACCAAAAAGCCAGAGAGACAGGCTCTGATAACAAAAAAATAAGACGAGGTCGTAGTCATCCCATATCTGCTAATTCGGAGGATCTATTCGCTTTGTTTTTAATAGATAAAATTAATTGCGATTTTATCTATGTAGACCAGCCCATATCAATAGTTGGCCGTAGGGGACAAATTTACCCAGATATAGTAATAGTAAAAGACGGCATAATCACCTCCTTTTGTGACTTAAAGATGGATTTGGGCTGGAAGAGAAGAGAATTGTTTAGTTTTTGTAAGACCAAGAAGAATAAGTTGTCTCAAATAAGAGGTAAACAATGTAAAATCAGAGACGGTCTAACAAAAAAAGACAAAATTTTTACAATTTCCTCAAAACTGAGTTTCAATGTGGTCATTTTAAGTGATCAAAATATAAAAGCAGAAATACTCAGGGATCATAGAAAAAAAATTGGATCATTAGGCGCGGATGTGGGGCTATTTATCTTGTCTGGAAGGGAGCATCCAAATACTTATGGTTTTACTCCGGATGAACTATTAAAAAGAATTGATATCAAAAACGAGGCATTTAATGAATTAATCGAAAAGCTTCGTAGATAGAATGCTAATTTTATATCAATCCAGTTTCTTTTATAAAAGCCGGACAACTTTTTTTAATATCAAAGTAATATTTGCGTGCCTTTAAATGATGATCGATTGCTTCTTGCTTTTTTGCCATTAAACACAAATTGTGAGAATCAATTAGTTTTTTTACTGCTAAAGAATGAAGAGACGTTGCTATTCTTCTATATAGGGGTATTTTATCTTGCAGAGTATACTTTCGAAAAAAATCATTCTCCATTTCCTTGAAGTAATCAATCTCTTCTTTTGTCAGATGCAATAATTTAGGCATAGTATAATGATTTTCATTTTATATACCCAGAATCTTTCATTAACCGATTAAATTCTTCTTCATTTTGGCAATAAACCCAATTAGCTGTTTCGTATTCTCTTACTTGGCAGAAAGTTATTTTATCGTCTTGGTCTTTGGAATAGTGGCCAATAAAAGCCCCATGTATTTCTTCCGGAAAATATAAGATATTTAATTCTTTTGCGACATAAGAACTATTATCATTCTTACTGAAAGTCACCAAAACATAACATCTTTCCGAATTGAATTGATATATATAACTTGAAGCCCTATCGGTGATGTCGATGGTTTTGAGATGATCAAATAGCTTTTTTGCGCTTTTGCCGCATTCTTCCTTTGTTTTTATGAATATATCGCTTGAATTGGTTTGATTGTTTTGAAGGGAGGTTTCTGGCAGGGGAGTTGCCGAAGGCTGTGCGCTGTTGTCTTGTTTATCTATTGGAGAGTTAGAAAAAATCATCAGCAGAACAAATCCTATCACTAAAATAGATATGGTTAAGTTTCGCCAATTTTGTTTGATATAGTCTTTCATCCGATTTTATCAACTTGGTTTATTATACATCTTTTTAGTATTCGAATCATTTTTATTGATATGGATTGTTTTTAATTAAAAGGGCCACTGGAATAATAAATTTCTTTTTGAATAACTATCCATGCAGGTATTTAAAAAGGTAGAGGTCGTCTGTTGATCACTAAATGATTCTGAGTTGCTTGCTATAACAGATACACAATTATATTTTCCATTTACTCTTTGAATATTATAAGCTCCAAATTGAAGAGAAATAAATATAAAGATAGCAATTAATAGTAAAATCTTAAACCAACTCTCTTTTATAAATTTTTTCATGTTTTTTATTTTTTCCGGAGAAAAGCTTTGAAAACACAAAGCTTCCCGCCGGCGATGGCCTTTCGGCCACCCATATCCCTTTCGAGATATGACCATCCCTGGTGCTCCGACGAGGAGCTTAATACCATGGATGGATTTGATGCCATGCCTTTACGAATAAAGGTTTAGGCAAATTAAATTGTATTTAGATTATACCATAAAAGCTTGAAAAATCAAATTGTTTATGTTGTGATCCCTTATGAGGACAGGATATAAGGTAAGTCATTGGGGGACATTTGGTCTTTCCGAAGTCGCAACCAGATTTATATTAACGAAGAGGTGAAAAAAATCCGAAGCCGGTTCAAACACGAACCGGCTTCTTTTATTTACGGAAGAAATGGGTTATATTCTGAAGAGAAGCGCAAGAAATAAAACAACGAGCATGAATCTTATAAATTACGTCAGTAATTTTACCCCGCAGCTCTGCTGCGGTTGGGTCCGAACAAGGAAAACAAGAAGCGAACTATATGATATGCTGGAACCATGGAGACCAAATTCGCCAGC
>Ga0076091_109_pt1 | contig 19424 bp, 27 predicted proteins | sample RifGroC1_FD_68120 | JGI IMG/M metagenome (GOLD analysis project Ga0076091, IMG submission 68120) | Parcubacteria bacterium GW2011_GWC1_43_12 | reverse complement strand
TTCCCGATCGCGTTAAATTCAATTGCTCGTTCCAAGCGAATCTGTTCTTGCTTAAGCCCGAGATCATTAGCTATCTCGGCAAAAACCAGAGGCCATTCGCTTTGCGGGACAATAGCAAAACGAGAACCGATCGGAGCTTTGTCGAACTTTCCGATTTTCTGGGCTTGGCGCAATTTCTCGATTATCGGAGAAAGCGGATCATCAGGAAAGACCTGGGAGCCATCGGTGTAATCCACTCCGCGGGAAAAGTCCGCCAGATACCAACCGTGTTTCAGGCAGTGGCTATCTGAAGCGATTTTTCCCTCCTTTTCCCATCGGTAAAGATCCCGATCGGGCATAACCCATCCCTTGATCCGGCGATTCTCTCCGATTTCTTCGCCGGGAAGGAAAATCGGCTTCAGGTTAAATTTGACCGCTCTGGCCAGATTTTCCGGAGTGAACCAGGCAGGAACAGGGTCAACCGTGATTTTTTTGCGGAATTTTCTGGAGAGGAGTTTCTGCGTTTGAATAACCAGAGACTCCGAGAAAGAGATTTCCTCGCCTGAAATGTACGGATTCGGCTCCCTTCTCAAAAACCGCTTTAATTCTTCCAGCCACTTCTTCCCCTGATCTCCGCATAGCTTATCGAAGAGATCATTCAGCAGTCCACGCACTTCAGGCAGACTGCATGCGCCGAGCATGTTTTCGAGCATGGTCAGCTCCTTTTGGATAAATTGTGAATTTTAAGGACCATCCCTCCCTTAAATAAGCTCAAAACAGGCTTACTGGGATTATGGTCTTATTATATATCCTTTAGACTCATTATGTCAAGCCCGAAGGAATTATCCCCGATGCCGAGTATTTAGATGGACGCGCCGCAATTGGCAATCAAAAAAACCGCTTTTTGGCGGGTTTTATCAAAAAGTTTTTTATTTTCCTGACTCCTTCTTCTTGCTGAATTTATCCGGATCGCCGAATCGAACGCTGCACCCGCAACATTCGTATCCTGTAATTCGCGAATGGAAACCCGGACCAATCACTCCGTTGCTTTCGCGAAGCTCTTTATATTTTCCGCTTTCGCAAGATCGGCAAACGAAATTATTATTCCCTTTCTCCTCTTCTTCCTCTGCCACCATAGAATCTTTTGGAAAACCAAAATACGGCTTGAGTTTTAGACCTCCAACCCCCGGATCAATTTCCAAAACACTTTTCTCTTGTGTCTCTTCAGAACACAAGATAGTTGGTAATTCATCACGGGCTTCTTCGGGTCTTTTTCTCACCCGTCCCCTCGCGCGCAAACGAATCAGTCTTTCGCTCATAATCAACCTCCCACTTCGCCTTCGGTTCAATGACGGAATCTGGATCCTCCGCCATCCATTTCTTCAAATTCCCCTTGGAAAAAATAATCTTCTTCGCGGGGATTCCTTCTCTGCCAATCGTTTGGCGGCTTGATCAAGCCTCCGGGCAAGCGATGTCTTCCTGCCGGATGGAACCAATCCAGACTTTTTGTTTTTTGGCATAACCTTCTCCTCCGTGAAAAGAACTTCCATCTTTAAATTTCCGTCAAAATCTCGCATCCGTCTTTGGTCACGACGATCGTGTGCTCAAAATGGGCGGCGATGGAACCGTCTTTTGTTTCAAAAGAATATTTATCTTTGCCTTTTTTAATGCCTTGTCCGCCGGCCGAAAACATCGGCTCGATAGCTAAAGTCATTCCTTCTTCCAGAATTACTTCCTTGCCCGGCCAGCCTTCGCTGAAATTGGGAATTTCGGGCTCTTCATGAAGTTCGTTGCCAACGCCATGCCCAACCAATTCCCGAATCACCGAAAATCCGCGGCTTTCGGAATATTTTTGAATAGCCGCCGAAATTTCGCTCAATTTTCTGCTGGGCTTAATCAAATCAATCGCCGTGTCAAGCGCGCCCTTGGTGGTTTGTAAAAGTTTTTTGGATTGCTCGGATATTTTTCCCGCCCCAACGCTGATTGCCGCGTCCGTATACATCCCGGGCTCCCCTTGGCAGCCCTGCGAAAAAGGGCATCCCCCGCAATGTTCCGGAGGAAAAAGAATTCCCAAATCCAAGCCGACCACATCGCCTTCTTTAATTTTTCTTTTTGAAGGAAGACCGTGAACTATCTGTTCGTTTATTGAAACGCATAAAGCCGAAGGAAATCCCTGATAACCCTTGAAAGCCGGCAAAGCTCCTTTTTCAAAAATCAAATCTTCGGCCAATTGATTGAGCCATTCAGTGGCCACGCCCGGCTTTGTCTCTTTGGCCAGAGCGCTTAAAACAGACGCCAAAATTTTTCCCCCCTGGCGCATGATTTCTATTTCTTTTGGAGTTTTGATTGAAATCATTTTAACATCTTAACATATTAGCATATTAACATATTAACAGAATTCAAAATCGCTTCAGAGATTGCAGACGCTTCCAGAGCATCGCTCCGATTTCATCTGCTAAAATAACTAAGCCAGTATATTCTTTTTCAGAAATATATTTTTCTTTATAAGAAAAATTAAGAAGATATTTTGATTCCTTGAGAGAGCCATAGGATATTTCCCAGAAATTTTTCTTTACTTGGCTTCTTTGCCTGGCAAATCCTTCTATAAAATTCAAGATAACGGATAAAGACGAACGTCTTATTTGAGAAACTATGCCGAATATTTCGGATTTTGGAAATTTTAACGTTAGCCGATAAACGCCGTGAGCGAATTCATCCATTTTAAACTTTAGTTTCTCAATAAAATTATTGTCCATTTGTTAACATGTCAATATGTTAATATGTTTTGATCTTCTCCAGAATCTCTTTATACACATCTTCTATCGATTGCTCGCCGTTTATTTTTATCAATTTTCCTTCCTTTTGATAGAAGTCTATCACCGGCGCGACTTCTTTTTCAAAGAGATCAAGACGCAAATTTATCGCTTCAGGCGTGTCATCGGCGCGAGTTATAAGTTCCCCGCCGCATTTGTCGCATTTTTCAAGAGTTTTATAGCGCCCGACATACGGAATCAATTGTCCGCATTCGCGGCAATTTCTTCTTTTGGTTAATCGGTTAAAGGCTTCCTCGCGCGAAATATCAATAAGCAAAGCTCTGGCATTTTCTTCCCATTCATACCACTCAAGCGCTTGACGCAAAAGCTCGGCCTCGCCGATCATTCTCGGGCTGCCGTCAAAAACAATGCCTTTGAAATTTTTATTCTCCTTGTTTTTTATGTCCTCCAAACGATTAATCCATTGTTGAAAAATCAAAGTGGTCGGAACCAGCTTTCCTTCTTTCATCACCCTGTCCGCTTTGCGGCCGCTGAAAGAATCCATATTTTTCAGGTCTCTCAACATTTGCCCGCTGCCTACATAAATAAAACCGAACTCTTTAACCAAAAGTTCGGCCTGCGTGCCTTTGCCGCTTCCGGCGCGGCCAAGAAAAGTGAAGATTTGAGGAGATGACATAGTTAATCAGTTATCAGTTGGTTAGTTGGTTAGTTTAAACCAATAACTAATAAACTAATCAACTAAAAAACTATTTTTAGAATCCTTCGTAATCTCTCATTGTGAGTTGAGATTCAATCTGCCGGAGAGTTTCCAGGACCACGGAAACGACAATCAAGAGAGAAGTTCCGCCGACGGTAAAAGTATTAATATTGGTGGCGGCCTGCACGACTGTTGGCGCAACCGCGATTATGCCAAGGGATATCGCGCCCGCGAGTAAAATTCTGTTGAGAATAAAATTCAAGAAATCGGCTGTCGGCCGGCCCGGCCTGATGCCCGGAACAAATCCGCCCATTCTTTGAAGATTTTTGGAAATGGCTTTGGGGTCAAAAGTCACAGCCGTATAGAAATAAGTGAATAGCACCACCAAGGCAAAATACAAAGATCCGTAGACAAGCTGATTTTGCTGCAAAACATCGCGCATAAATCGGCCGACTGAAGCAAGCCAGGCAATGCTCACATTGGCCAAAAAACTTCCGATCAAACCCGGAAAAAGCAAAATTGAAAGCGCGAAAATTATCGGGATAACGCCAGCCGGATTTATATTCAGAGGCAGATAGGTTGAGACTCCGCCATAAACCCGATTTCCGCGGATTCTTTTGGCGTAAGAAACCGGAATATTCCTTCGGCCCTCCGTAATAATCACCACCCCGACAATCATTAAGAGAGCGATAACCAAAAAACCGATGTAAGCGGGAATCTGGCTTGGATCAAAAGTGGCAACAGTTTGGCGAATATTAGTCGGTAAGTCGGCTACGATGCCGGCAAAGATCAAGAGAGAAACTCCGTTGCCGATTCCTTTTTCGGAAATTAATTCTCCAAGCCACATTAAAAATACCGTTCCCGACATAATAATAATTATGGTTGTCGCCAACTGAAAAAGACTTGCCATAGCCACAATTCCCTGATTCTTCAAAATCATAATCATGGCGTAACTTTGCAAAACAGCCAAAGGAACCGAAATAATCCGGCCATATTGATTGAATTTCTGACGTCCTGCCTCGCCTTCTTCTTTGTAAAGAGCTTCCAGTTTGGGAAAAATCATCGTCAAAAGCTGCATAATGATAGTGGCCGTAATATAGGGCCCCAAACCAAGCATCGCGATTGAAAAATTGCTCATTGCTCCGCCCGTAAAAACATTAAGCAGGCCAAAAAGTTGGTTATTTTCAAAAAACGATTTCAATCGCTCAACATCAATCCCCGGAACCGGAATGGAAGCGACTAACCTGAAAATAACCAAAATGCCCAAAACAAAGAGAACTTTATCGCGAAGATCTTTCACTTTGAAAATCTGAAGAAATTTTTGCCAAGCGTTCATAATGCGGCGACTGGTTATCAGCAACCAGCGACTAGTCGGAGTTTTGTTTTAGCAATTTGAATTTATCAGTGTAGCAGCTAATTACTAATTGCCAATCGCTGATTTATGTTTAATGCTTCCCCCGACTTTTTCGATTTTTTCTTTAGCGCTTTGGGAAAAAGAGATATTTTCAAAAACGAGTTTCTTTTTCAAATCGCCGTCTCCCAAAATTTTAACTTCCGGCGCCCTGCCTTTTATTCTACCAATCAATCCTTTTTGAAGCAAAACTTGCGGAGAAACGGTTTCGTTTTCTTTAAAATTGTTTTCCAAGTCCTGCAAATTCAAAATCGCGGCTTTTGGCGAAGCTTTGAATTTATAACCGCGCTTCTTGGGAATCTTTTTCAAGGCATCGCGCCATTCCGGCCTTAACTTTCGGCCGGATCTCGCTTTTTGCCCCTTGGTTCCTTTGCCGGAAGTTGTTCCTCTTTTTCCGCCGCGGCCAACACGCGTTTTTCTTTTATTGGAATCGGATTTAATTTCGTTTAATTGCATATTTTTGGCGATTTATTTTTTCAGAGCTTTTATTTTTTTCAACGCCTCAACAGCCGCTCTGGCATTATTGATTTTATTGGTTGATTTGCTCAAAATTTTTGCCGAAATATTCTCTATGCCGGCCAGTTCGCAAATCGCCCTTAAAGCTCCTCCAGCCACCAGTCCGGTTCCGGTCGGAGCCGGTTTGAGAAAAACTTTGGCTGAAGCGTATTTGGCTTCAATTTCATGAGGAATAGTCGAACCTTTCAAAGGAAAAATAATTAGATTTTTTTTAGCGTCGGAAACAGCCTTTTCCACCGATTGGGAAACATCCAGGCCTTTGCCCAAACCGATTCCAACCGATCCTTTTTTATTGCCTACGGCCACCGTCGCCCTGAAACTAAAACGCCGCCCGCCCGCGACCACGCGGGTCACCCGAGCAACATCTAAAACTCTTTGGTCAAATTCAGATTTTTCAATTTTGTTATGTGGTCTTGCCATAAATTTAAAATTTCAATCCGCCCTTTCTGGCTCCCTCGGCAACGGATTTGATTCTTCCGTGATATTTATATCCCCCCTTGTCAAAAATAGCTTCTCCAATTTTTAACTCTCCACCTTTTTTCGCGATCTCTCCGCCAACCAGTTGAGCCGCTTCGGATTTATTTCCTTTTATTTTTATGTCCAGGTCGCTGGCGCTGGCCAAAGTTTTCTGCGCCGCGTCATCAATCAATTGAGCGTAAATATGTTTATTGCTTCTGAAAACGGAAAGACGGGGCCTGGATTGAGTGCCAAAAATATTGGCGCGCGTCCGGCGAGCCCTTCTCATTGTCTTTTCTTTTTTTGTTCTGACAATTTGACTCATAAAAGTATTTACAGCGAATTTTTCCAAAAACCGCCCTAGAACCCTTCTTTGACGGCTTTTTTGCCGGCTTTTAATTTTATCATTTCTCCTTGATACCTGATACCTTTTCCCTTGTAAGGTTCCGGCTCTTTCAAAGCGCGAATATTGGCAGCTGTTTGCCCAACCAGTTCTTTGCTGATTCCGGAAACGCTAATGATATTTTTTTCAATTTTAAAATCAATTCCCGGCACGGCATCAAATTTGACCGGATGAGAAAAGCCCAAATTAAAAATTAAATCCTTGCCCTGCAAAGCAGCCTTATAACCGATTCCTTGAATTTCAAGATTTTTTGAAAAACCTTTTTCCACCCCCCAAATCATATTGGCCGCCAAGGCCCGAATCAATCCCCACAGGGCAGCCGATCTTTTTGATTGGCGGGCGATTGAAAAACTAAGATTATTCTCCTTGATTTCCGCCTTTATTTCAAAAGGAATTATTTGAGACAATTCCCCTTTTGGCCCTTTGGCAGACAACAAATCGCCGCTGATCTTAACTTCAACGCCTTTGGGAATTTCAATTGTTTGATTGCCGATTTTTGACATAATCTCCTCGCTGATTACGAATAAATCTCTCCAATTGCGAATGAATCTCTAATTCTATTCGTAATTGGCAAAAAGCTACCAAATTTCACACAAAATTTCTCCGCCTATTTTCTGTTTCCTGGCATTTTTATCGGTCATAAGCCCCCGAGAAGTGGAAATTATCGCCAGTCCGTAACCCTGTTTAACCGGCCTGATTTTGTCATTGGAACGATAAATCCTCTGGCCCGGTTTGCTTATTCGCCTTACTTCTTGAATGGCCGGCGCCCCTTCTTCATATCTTAAACCGATTTCCAATCTTTCTTTTGATTTCGCGCCCTTTCTTTCCACTTGGCCAATGAGGTTTTCCTGATTTAAAATTTTAGCCAATTCAAATTTCATATTGGAAAAAGAAACTTCCATTTTTTCATGGCCTGCTTTTTGAGCGTTTTTGATTCTGTTGATGAAATCTGAAATGGGATCCATAATTGGGTCGGTTTATCAGTTATTCAGTTCGTCGGTTCAGAAGTTTAAACTGATCAACTGACAAACTGATAAACTGATTTTTTACCAGCTGCTTTTTTTAATTCCCGGAATCTCTCCGCGATTAGCCATTTCCCTGAAACAAATCCGGCACAAGTTGAAATCTCTCATAAAAGCCCTCTTCCTTCCGCAACGAAAACATCTTCTGGTTTTGCGCGAAGAAAATTTCGGTTTCTTTTTTGATTTTGCTATCTGGGCGGCTGTAGCCATGATAAATTATTATGCAAACCCTTGCGCCAACCTGCTTGCGTCCATCCGAAACTCCCAAGGAGTGAAGGAGGGCGAACCGCGGATGGGAATCCAGACATTCAATGTCTGGGATATCGACATTGAATGTCTGGATTCATTAATTCATTTCCGCGTTTCGCGCATTTGGCATAAAGTTCGCGTGTTCGTATTATGATTTTATTTTCTCCATTGGAAATCCCATCATTCTGAAAAGCTCAAAACCTTCTTTATGATTTTTAGCGGTAGTCGTCACATTAATTTCGAAGCTGAAAATAGCTTTAACATTTTCATGGGAAATTTCGGGAAAAATTATCTGTTCTTTTATTCCAACATTTAAATTGCCGCTCTGATCAACTGATTTTTCCGATATTCCTCTAAAGTCTCTGGTTCTGGGAAGAGCCAAGCTAATCAAACGGTCGATAAAATCATACATCTTTTGGCCCCGCAAAGTCACCTTTAAACCGATTTGCTGGCCGATTCTTGTTTTGAAAGCAGCTATCGCTTTTTTAGCCTGGGTATAAACCGCTTTTTGCCCGGCAATCAGAGTCAGATCTTTTTGAATTTCTTCCGTCGTTGCTTTTTCATCCCGGTATTTTCCAATGCCGGTATTTAAAGTCACTTTGGTAATTCTGGGAACAGCCATCCTGTTTTTAAACCCAAAAGACTCCTGCATGGCCGGCGCGATTTCTTTATTATATTTTTCTTGAAGCCTGTTCATAATACCTTGCTAAATTACAAATTTATTACTAATTTCACTAATTTGCGAATCTTTACAAATTGAATTTCTGTATTTGTATTATTTGCGGGAGATTCGTAATTTAGCAGGGTTCTAAATTTCCTGGCCGCATTTTTTGCAAAATCTCGTTTTTCCCGATTCAATCGATTTTAAACCGATCCTCGACGCTTGAGCGCATTTAGGACAGATTAACTTAACATTGGAAATATGTAAAGATTTGGGGATCTCAACCAGTTGCCCTTTTTCTCCTTGGCGGCGCGGCCGGCGGTGTTTTTTTGCCAAATTCGCGTTTTCAACCACAACTCTTTCATTTTCCGGAAAAACATCAATAACCTTGCCCCTTTTTCCGCGGTCTTTGCCTGAAGTTATTAAAACCTGGTCGTTTTTCTTTATTTTCATATTTTCCTCGCTAATTACGAATAAATTCTCTCCAATTACGAATAAATCTTTCCAATTTCGAATGAATTTATTCTATTCGTAATTGGCTTTAAATTCGTAATTAGTGAGGAGTTAAACTACTTCCGGAGCCAATGAAATTATTGTGGCAAAACCTTTCTCCCTTAATTCTCTGGCTACCGGCCCAAAAATGCGCCCGCTTTTCGGTTCAACTCCATCAACCAGAACAACCGCGTTATCGTCAAATCGGACATACGAACCATCTGCTCTGCGAAAAGGTTTCCTCTGCCTGATAATCACCGCTTTTATCACATCTCCTTTTTTTACCATTTTTCTGGGTTCGGCTTCCTGAACCGAGCAAACGATAACTTGCCCCAGCTGCGCCCAGCGGTTTCTTGTTCCGCCTAAAATCTTAAAACAGCGGACGGTTTTGGCTCCGGTATTATCTGCGACTTTTAAAATTGATCTGGGTTGAATCATAAATAGTTTAAAATTGAAAATTCAAAATGTAAAATTATTGCATTCCGCCGCGCGGAATGAATTTATATAAATCCATCGCGAAGCGATTCCTTAATTTTCAACTTTGAGATTTACATTTTAAATTTTCCCCACCACTTTCCATCTTTTATCTCTGCTAATCGGCCGACACTCTTCGATAATCACCTTGTCGCCCATATGATATTCTTTATTCTCATCATGCGCCTTGTATCGAGTGGTCACTTTGTATTTTCTTTTATAAATCCTATGCTCTTTCAAGCGAGTTGCCGCGACCACAACCGTTTTTTGCATTTTATCCGAAACAACCACGCCGCTTAATCTTTTTTTATTCATATTTGCTTGAGAATGGTTAATATTCGGGCTATTTGTTTTTTCGTCCAACCAATCGACCTTGCGTTTTTTAATTTCTTGCTCGCCAAATCAAACTTAAGGCCGCGCAGCTTTTCGCGGTTTTCCTTTAACGCTATCTCCAATTCCTGTTTAGATTTTTGCCTTAATTCCTTAGCTTTAATCAACATAAATTTCGTTTATTTCGCGATAAATCTTGTTTTGACCGGCAATTTGTAAGCCGCGAGCCTCAAAGCTTCCCGAGCTGTTTTTTCGTCAATCCCGTCCATTTCAAAAAGAATCCTTCCCGGCTTGATAACCGCCACATAATATTCAACGCTGCCCTTTCCTCCGCCCATAGGAACCTCGGTTCCTTTTTTGGTAACAGGCTTGTCGGGAAAAACTCTCAACCAAATTCTTCCGCCGCGCTGAACGTATCGAGTCATGGCGCGTCTGGCCGCTTCAATTTGCCGGCCGTTCAGCCAGCAAGTTTCCAAAGACTTCAACCCAAAACTTCCGAACGCCAATTCAGCGCCAGCCTTGGTTAGACCGCTTGAATTGCCCTTCTGCCATTTTCTGTGTTTTACTTTTCTTGGAAACATCATAAAAGTTTTTTAATCCCTTCAATTGTCGGAAGGCCTTTTTTGCTGCTTGATTTCTTTTTCAAAAATATCTCTGAAATAAACCCAAACCTTTATACCGATAGTTCCATAAGTCGTAAAAGCCGTCGCCTGGGCGTAATCAATGTTGGCCCGCAAGGTTTGCAAAGGAATTTTTCCTTTGGCCGTCCATTCGCGCCTGGCGATTTCATTTCCATCCAGTCTTCCCCCCACCATAACTTTGGCTCCTTGAACATCTTTTGATTGCATGATTTTTTCCACTGACTGCTTGATTGTCCGGCGAAAAGGCATTCTTCTCTCCAATTGATCCGCGATTCCCTGCGCGACAATTGACGCCTTCGATTCGGGAGATTTTATTTCCTCAACGGAAAGTTTGATTTCCGATTTCGGATCGATTTTAAGCTTTCGAATTAAAATGCTTTTCAATTCTTTTCTAAGATCTTCTATTCCCGATCCCCCCCGGCCGATTATTAATCCCGGACGAGAAGAAAAAACAATGACATTGGCCGAATTGGCCGATCTTTCAATCTCAATTCCGCCCAGTCCCGATTTCTTGAGCTTATTTTGCAAAAATTCCCGGATAATGAAATCCTCGCGGAGAAATTCCTGATATTTACTTTTGCTGAACCAGCGGGATTTCCAATTTTTATTGATTCCCAAACGGAATGCCACTGGATTGACTTTCTGTCCCATGATAAATCATTTTAACATATTAACATTTTAACAATCGAATTTTTGAATTTTGTTAATATGCTAACATGCTGATATGTTAATATGTTTTAAATGCTCTTCCTTCTGAAAACTTTTTTAAGATTGCCGGCCGCTTGGCGCGTGAAGTTTTTGTTCTTTGATTTTGACGAGCTGTCGCGGGGTTTCTGAATCAAAGATTTCTTTTCTTTATATTCTTCGCCCATCTTTTCTTCGCGCTCAACAACGGATTTCTCAATTCCGCTTTCCGGCAAATTCCGCGCGGTTTCCTTGGGCTCGCCTTCTTTTTCTTTGCGGGTTTTTTTGATCTTTCCGGATCCTTCTTTAATTTCCCCGAGTACCAATTTGATAGAACTCGTTCTTTTTAAAATAGGGGTCGCCCGGCCCATGGCTCTGGGCAGCCATCTTTTCAGACTCGGTCCTCCATCAACCAACAGGCTCTTTATGTAAAGATTCTCTTGGTTGATGCTGAAATTATGCTTGGCGTTAGCAATAGCCGAATTTAAAAGCTTCAAAATAATCGGCGCCGGTTTCTTGACCAAAAAAGTGAGCTGGTTTTTCGCTTGCTCCGCCTTCATCCCTTTCACTAAAACGGCCACTTGCCTGGCTTTTCTGGGTGAAATTCTTAAATTGTTTAAAGTCGCTTTGATTTCCATAAAATTATCCCGCGATCAGATTTTTTACTTTTGAGCCGGAGCCGGAGCAGCCGCGCTTGATTGCTGCGCCGCCAAAGCTTTCTGCTGTTCCAATTCTTTTTGCATCTTTCCGCCGTGCCTGACGAATTTTCTGGTTAACGAGAATTCGCCCAATTTATGGCCAACCATTTCTTCCGTGGCAAAAACCGGTATGTGTTCGCGGCCGTTGTGGACGCCGAAAGTAAATCCAACCATCTCCGGAGTTATCGCCGAGGATCGAGACCAAGTCTTGATAATCGTTTTATCTCCGGGCCTCAAAGCGGCTATCTTTTTCAATAGTTTCGGATCTACAAACGGGCCTTTTTTAAGACTTCTTGACATGTTTTCATTTTAACATTTCAACATATTAACATTTTAACAATCTGAAATCCGAATTCTGTTAATATGCTAATAAGCTAATATGCTAATATGATTTATTTCCTTCTGCTCACTATGAATTTACTGCTCCATTTCTTCTTTTTTCGGGTCTTTACTCCTCTGGCCAATTTGCCCCACGGAGTCTTGGGGCCTTTCCTTAAGCCGATTGGCGCTTTGCCTTCGCCTCCGCCGTGCGGATGATCAACCGGATTCATCACGCTTCCTCTGACAGTCGGCCTGATTCCCATCCAACGCGATCTTCCGGCTTTGCCGAAAACTTGAGCCGAATATTCCGAATTGCTCACCTGGCCGATGGTCGCCATGCATTTTTCTTTCAAAGATCTCACTTCGCCCGAAGGCATTTTTATTTGAGCGTATCCGCCTTCGGCGGCTAATATTTGCCCGCCGGAACCGGCTGACCTTATCAGAACTCCGCCGCTTGAAGGATAAAGTTCCAGATCATGAATTTGGGTGCCCACCGGAATGTTTTTAATTTGCATCCGGTTGCCGATTTTCTGTTCCGTTTTCTCGGCGCTCAAAACCGTATCGCCCGTTTTGATTCCTTCCGGCGCAATGATATACCTCTTTTCTCCATCTTTATAATTTAAAAGCGCGATAAAACAATTGCGGTTGGGATCGTATTCAATGGCCGAAACAGTCGCCGGAATATTGAATTTGTCCCTTTTGAAATCTATAATCCTGTAAAGTTTTTTGTGCCCGCCGCCTTTGTGTCTTGTGGTTATTCGTCCGGTGGATTTGCTTCTTCCTTTATTTCGGAAATTCGAAACAACCAGTTTTCTTTCTGGGCCTTGCTTACTCAAATAATCAACTTTCACCCTGACTATTTGGCGGACTCCCGGACTTGTCGGTCTTTGTTTCTTTAACATGATACCTTACGGAATTACAAATTAATACGGATATTACGGATAAATTATCGAAATGGGAATTTTCCAATCGATTCCTTTTCAAAAAAATCGCGAGACCCCGCAGCTACGGGGGCGAGCGCTTGGCCAAAGCGGAATGATTTGTTTGCTCTACAGCTTTAGCGTTTTTTGAAAAGAAATCGATTGGAAGGCGAATCTAAATCAATTATCCCGCGATTATTTCTATCGATTCGCCCGCCGAAATTGAAACCACCGCTTTTTTAAAACCCGAATGGAAACCCGTATGTTTGCCGACTCGGCGCTTTTTTCCCGGCACATTGATTATATTAACGCTTTCTACATTCACTCCGTATAAGTCTCTCACGGCCTTGCGGACTTCGGATTTATTGGCCTCGGGATAAACTTCAAAAATATATTTATTTAATCCCGCGAGTCCCGAAGACTTTTCCGTTACCAAGGGACATTTTATCACCCGCCAAGCCTGATTGAATTCTTTTTTGGCCGGCTTTGATTTTGCCAAAGAGACTTCGGTTTTTGCCGATTCTTTTACAGCCTTAACCGAAGGCTCTCTTTTCCTAGCCGCCGCTTTAACTCTTGAAACAGGCTTCTTTTCTTCTTCTTTTTTTGTTTTTCCGAATAATCCCATGATTTTTATTTGCTGTAATTTTTTTCAATCATTTCAACCGATTCCTTGGGCAAAAGAATATATTTTTTTGAAAGCAAATCTACAACGTTCAAACTGTCCGCGCGCAAAGTTTCGGTTTTAGGCAGGTTTTTTGAAGCCCGAACCACGTTTTCATTTTTGCCGGGCAAAACAATCACCAGCCCCTTATTCAAATCTTTGAATTTTGATTGCAAATTTTTTAAAATCAGCGCCATCTTTTTCGTTTTGGCTTCCTTGATTTTCAAATCGTCCAGAATTATCATCTCGCTGTCTCTCAATTTGCCCGAAAGCACCATAAAGAGCGCTTTTCGTTTCATCTGTTTGTTGATTTTTTGGGCGAATTTTTTTTCTTTTCGCGGCCCGAAAACAACGCCTCCGCCCACCCAGATCGGCGATCTGGTGGAGCCGTGCCGGGCGCGCCCCGTTCCTTTTTGCCTCCAAGGTTTTTTGCCTCCGCCTCTCACTTCGCCGCGGGTTTTGGTATGGGCGTAAGGAATCCTTGCTTGGCTCATTTGCGCTTTAACGGCCTGTTTTATCAAATCCGCGTTCGCTTTCAAGCCAAAAACAGCTTCGGATAAATTCATTTTGCCCGTTTCTTTTCCTTCTTGATTGTGAATTATAGCCGTTATCATATTGCCGAATCAATTATTTATTGCGAGATTATTTTCAACAACGTTCCTTTGTTTCCCGGAACCGCTCCTTTAATGGCCAAAATATTGGCCGCGGAATCAATTTTCACGATTTCCAAACCCCTGACCGTTACTTGCTCCGCGCCCATGCGTCCGGCCATTCTTCTGCCTTTGGGAACGCGTTCGGGAAAAGTGGCGCCGATGGATCCGGGAGCGCGCAAACGATGTTTTTGGCCGTGGCTTTTCGGGCCGCCGCCAAAACCGTGCCTTTTTACCACTCCCTGAAATCCTTTGCCCTTGGAAATTCCCGTTACTTTCACGATTTCCCCTTCTTTGAAAATATCAACTTTTATTTCATCCCCGATATTGAAACTCTGATCTTTTTCGGTTTTAAATTCTCTCAAAAAAGCCGCGCCGGAAACATTGGAATTCGCTTCCTTGGCTTTTTGCAAATGCCCTTTTTGGGCCTTGTTCGCTTTTTTGGTTTTTCTCAAGCCGATCTGAACCGATTCATATCCGTCTTTTTGCGAATTCTTCACTTGAGCCACGAAACAAGGCTCGGCCTGAACCAAAGTAACCGGAATGACATTTCCTTTTTCATTAAAAATCTGGGACGAGCTTATTTTTTTTCCAAGAATAAATTTCATGATTTCCTCACCGATTACGAATGAATTCTCTCCAATTACGAATGAAATTATTCTAATTACGAATAAAATCAGAATTAATTTATTCGTAATTGGCGAGGAGATAAACAAAAAACCGAGACAGCCACTCCGGCGATCCCGGTTCAATTGGCTAATCAAAAATAATATTAACTTCTCGCCGCGAAATAAATATTCATCAGCAAATTGCAAATTCGGATTTTAGCCCGAACCGCCCTTTACATTTTTATTTCAATATCAACTCCGGCAGGCATATTCAAATTTATCAAAGAATCAATCACTTTCGGACCGGGATTTAAAATATCAATCAAGCGCTTGTGAACCCGCATTTCAAACTGATCTCTTGAATCCTTATGAACAAAAGTTGATCGATTCACCGTGTATTTGTGAATTTCCGTCGGCAAGGGCACGGGACCGGACACCTCGGCGCCGTAGCGCTGGGCCGTTTCCACGATTTGCTTGGCCGATTGATCAATCAGCTTATGATCGTAAGCTCGAATCTTGATTCGGATCCTCTGCTTTATTTCTTCTTTTTCAATTTTCGCTTTAACCATTTCGATTTGATATCGCGGACCGGCCCGAAGGCCAAAGCCCGCGATATCATTGAATACTCTCGATATTATTTTATGATTTTAGTCACGACTCCCGCGCCGACGGTATGGCCGCCTTCGCGAATGGCGAATTTTTGTTTTTCTTCCAAAGCAACCGGCGTAATCAATTTGATTTTCAAGTTGACGGTGTCGCCCGGCATAACCATTTCGGTGCCTTCCGGCAACTCCACGTCTCCGGTAACATCAGTGGTTCTGACATAGAATTGAGGCTTATAACCCTTAAAGAAAGGAGTATGCCTGCCGCCTTCTTCTTTAGTCAAAATCATAACTTCGGCGTCAAAATCGGTATGCGGAGTGACGCTTCCCGGTTTGGCCAAAACTTGTCCTCTTTCAACATCTTCTTTTTTCAAACCGCGCAAAAGCAATCCAACATTGTCGCCGGCCATGCCTTCATCCAATGATTTATTGAACATTTCAACGCCGGTGACAACAGTCTTTTGAGTCGGTTTCAAACCGATGATTTCTATCTCTTCGTTAACTTTGACTATGCCTCTTTCAATTCTGCCGGTAACCACCGTGCCTCGGCCTTCAATTGAGAAAACATCCTCAACGGGCATAAGAAACGGCTTTTCTTTATCGCGAACCGGTTCCGGAATAAAATCATCCAAAGCCTTGACTAATTCAAGGATTGGCTTGGCAGCTTCGTCATCCTTGGATTTTGCTTCCAAAGCCTTAAGAGCCGAACCGCGAATAATCGGAGTTTTATCTCCCGGAAATTCATATTTGGTCAAAAGTTCCCTGATTTCCTGTTCAACCAAATCAATCAATTCAGGATCATCAACTTGATCGGTTTTATTCAAAAATACAACGATTGAAGGCACGCCTACTTGACGGGCCAAAACAATGTGTTCGCGGGTTTGGGGCATCGGACCGTCAGTCGCGGCAACCACCAAAACCGAACCATCCATCTGGGCGGCGCCGGTAATCATATTTTTGATGTAATCGGCGTGTCCCGGACAATCAATGTGGGCATAATGGCGGGCATCGCTTTCGTATTCAACGTGGCAAGTGGCGATCGTAATCCCGCGGGCTTTCTCTTCCGGAGCCGCGTCAATTTGATCAACGCCTTTTTGGGAGGCTTTGTAGCCGGCCAGGCCTAAAACGTGAAGAATGGCGGCCGTCAAGGTCGTCTTTCCATGGTCAACGTGACCGATGGTTCCCACATTCACATGGGGCTTGGTGCGTTCGAATTTTTCTGCCATTGTTTTTTATTTGCGGATCTTTAGCCGATTATCGAATACCGATGAATAATCAGCCGGAAACCCGCAAACTGTTTCAACTTAAATTTTAATTGTTAAAAATTGATTGAATTTTTATTGCCGATTGCCGGACAATATTTTTAATTTTATCCTTTATAGATTATCTTAATTTCTTGAAAAAGTCAACAGTTGCTGAATTTGTCTGAAACGAGACTAAAACAGACCCCCCTTAAATACCCTACGGAATTACGGATTAGTACGAATACTACGGATAAAATTCTGGATTCCCAATTTCTCGGTAATTACAGAAAAGATAATCGGCATCCGTATCATCCGTAAATATCGGTAATTCCGTAGGGTTCTATACCACGGGCAGTTTTTCTATCGTCAATTCATCTTCGTCGGGCAAATCAATTTCCGGTTCTGTTTCGGCTTGTTTCGTCTTCCAATTTACGATTTCCTGATTTATTTTTTCCAATAAATCCTGTTCCGGAACAATTCCCTGCGGTTGAGAAAAGGATGCAGCCGGTTTTTCCGGATCATCCTGAAAATCCTCAAATTTGGTTATCACATAGGCCGGCTTTCCTTCTTCCACAATAATGCAGGTTCCGGAATGCCTGCCTAATATTTTTTTTATGGTTTCCCACATGAATTCATGTTAACATTTTAGCATTTTAACATTTTAATTTTGTTAATATGCTAACATGCTGATATGTTAATATGATTTATTTTTTCCTTCCTTCCACAATTTGCTGCGTAATATTTCCCGGAATCTCCGCGTAATGATCAAATTCCATAGTAAAACTGGCTCTGCCTTGAGTCATTGAACGCAAAGAAGTGGCATAACCGAACATTTCCGAAAGCGGAACCTGGGCGTTAATCACTTTTACTCTGGCCGCTCCTTCGCCGCGGTCCTCCATGCTTTCCACATGTCCGCGTTTGGAACTGATGTCGCCGATTACGTCTCCCATAAATTGCTCCGGAGTAATCGCCTGGAGTTTCATCATCGGTTCAAGCAAGACTAATTTAGCACGCTTGGCCGCTTCTTGCAAGGCCATTGAAGAGGCTATTTTAAAGGCCATTTCCGAAGAATCAACATCATGGAAAGAACCGTCATAAAGCGCGGCCGAAAAATCAACCAAAGGATAACCTGCCAACACGCCTTTGTCCGAAGCTTCCTTGATGCCCTTTTCGATAGCCGGAATAAACTCCTGGGGAATAACGCCTCCTTTGATTTCATTGGTAAATTCATTGCCTTGGCCTCTTTCCCTGGGCGCGACTCTGATTCTAACGTGCCCGTATTGTCCGCGTCCGCCCGATTGCTTTATATATTTTCCCTCGGCTTCAGCTTCGTTTTTGATTGTTTCTTTATAGGCGACTTGCGGACGGCCGACATTGGCGTCGACGCTGAATTCTCTCATCAATCTGTCAACTATAATTTCCAAATGCAATTCGCCCATGCCCGCGATTTCCGTTTGGCCGGTCTCGGAGTTGCTGCTGATTCTGAATGTCGGATCTTCCTGCGCCAGACGCCGCAAAGCCAAGCCCATTTTTTCCTGGTCAACTTTGGTTTTGGGTTCAATCGCCACGGAAATCACCGGCTCCGGAAATTCCATTTTTTCAAGAATCAAAGGATTTTGAACGTCGCATAAAGTATCGCCCGTGCCGGTCTTTTTCAAACCGACAGTGGCGGCGATTTCTCCCGCGTACATTTCTTGCACTTCTTCGCGGCGATTGGAATGCATGCGCAAAATCCGGCCGATGCGTTCCTGGTCGCCGGTGGTGGCGTTCAAAACGTAAGAACCGGCTTTCAAAACTCCCGAATATATTCTAAAGAAAGTGAGTTGGCCGACATAAGGATCGGCGGCGATCTTAAAAGCCAAAGCGGCAAACGGTTCTTCGTCGCTCGCCTTTCTGATTATTTTTTTCTCGGGATCCTTAAGATCAAAGCCTTCGGTATCAGGCAAATCAAGCGGCGAGGGAAGATAATCGCAAACGCCATCAAGCATTAATTGAATGCCTTTATTTTTCAAGGCCGTTCCGCAAAGCACGGGAATGAGTTTATTATCAATAGTGGCTTCGCGCAAAGTTTTTTTGAGATCGGCGTCTGGAATTTCTTTGCCTTCCAAATAAGCATTCATTAAATTATCGTCTTTTTCAACGATTCTCTCAATCAAATTAGCCCGCCATTTTTTGGACCATTCGAGCAGATCGGCCGGAATCTCCTCTTCAATGATTTTTTCCCCCTTTTCGCCAAGAAACCGAATCGCCTTCATTTTAAAGAGATCTATCACTCCGCCGAAATTTTCTTCCGCGCCGATCGGCAAATTCAGAGGAACAGCGTTGGGTGTCAAACGTTCATGAATCGAAGCCAAATCTTTTTCCCAATTGGCTCCCATGCGATCCATTTTATTGATGAAACAAAATCGGGGAACATTGTATTTGTCCGCCTGGCGCCAAACGGTTTCCGATTGCGGTTCAACTCCGGCCACGCCGTCGAAAATAACGACCGCGCCGTCAAGAACGCGCAGAGATCGCTGCACTTCAACCGTAAAATCAATATGCCCCGGAGTGTCAATAATATTCACCTGGCAATCTTGCCAAAAACAAGTTGTGGCCGCGGCAGTGATTGTTATGCCCCTTTCTCTTTCCTGTTCCATCCAGTCCATTTCCGCTTCGCCTTCGTGGACTTCGCCGATTTTATGTTTTTTTCCGGTGTAAAAAAGCACGCGTTCGGAAACAGTTGTTTTTCCCGCGTCAATGTGGGCGATTATTCCAATATTGCGAATTTTGTCCAAGGGGTATTTTCTGGGCATGAGATCATATTAACATGTCAGCGTATTAGCATATTATCTTGAATTAAGAAACACCCGATTTGTCATTCCCGCCCCAAGCGGGAATCCAGAAAATTAAGATAAAATCTGGATTCCGGCTCTGCCTGCTGGCAGGCCG
>Ga0076091_121_pt1 | contig 20339 bp, 19 predicted proteins | sample RifGroC1_FD_68120 | JGI IMG/M metagenome (GOLD analysis project Ga0076091, IMG submission 68120) | Parcubacteria bacterium GW2011_GWC1_43_12 | reverse complement strand
GATGAAGCGCTGAAAGCTTGCCGCAAACAAAAAAAGCGCCCAAGGCGCTGAGAGAAATTTAAAATCCGATCATACAAATTGAGGGGGGTCGGTAGGTTTTAGAGCTGTCTGCAAGTATATCATATATCTATCATAAAGTCAAGCGCACATGTGGCGATTTTTTAAATCAAATACTCCAATCCGTTATTTCCCCTCTTCCATCGGCTGAATCAATTCTTTGTCGGCCACGGCCGATCCGGCCGGAATCTTCTTTTTGAAGCCCTGAAGAATATCGTTTAATTCCGGCGAACGCAAGAGATAACAAATCGCCAGATAAATAATTATGCCCGCGATTCCGGCCAAAAATCCCTGCGTAAAAATTCCAACCAACGTGCCGGTGTTTAAAAATCCGTCAAAAATCCTCAATGAAAAGAAAGCCGTTATCCCTCCCGCCAAAGAAGCCGGAACTATTTTTGCCGCGCTTAAAGAAATCTCTTTTATTCTCAAATCAACCCGCCGGCTTAAAAACGCCAAAAGCAAAATAAAATAGATTATCCCTCCCAAAGCATAACCGAACGCCAAGCCCGCCACGCCCATTTTGGCCGAAAAAAACAAAGCGCCGAAGATCCTGAAAACCGAACTCGCCGCTCCCAAGAAAAAGGGAGTCTTGGTGTCTTCCAAGGCAAAAAATGATCGAGCCACAAGCAAATTCAATCCTTCGGCAAAAAGGCCCAGCGTTAAAAATTGGAGAGTTTCCAGAGTTAAAACCGTGTCTTGCCAATCAAATTTTCCGGCGCCCAAAACCACCCGAACAATCTGCGCCCGCAAAACCAGAAAAAGAGCGCTGGCCGGAATAATCAAAAAAATTATTTGCCGAAAGGTGGCGGAGAAAACCCGGCTGTATTGGCGCCAATTTTTGGCCGCCGCGTTTTCGGCCAAATTCGGAAAAGCCGCCATAGCGAACGAAGCCGCCAAAATCCCCAAAGGAAAATTCCAAATATTGTAAGCGAAATTAAAAATTGCCAAGCTTCCCGCCGCCAAAGTGGAGGCGATAACCGTGATCGCCAAAAAATTTATTTGGGAAACCCCCAGAGTCAAAATCCTAGGGATCATAAGTTTGGATAGGCGCCGCAATCCATAATTGCCCCAATCTATTGTTGCGCGATATCGAAAGCCCAGCGAGCGCATGGAAGGAATCTGAATCGCCATATGGACAAAAGCTCCACCCGCCACTCCCAAGGCTAATCCCAGAATGCCAAAACGCGGCACAAGAAAAATTATGCCAAAAATTATTCCCAAATTATAGAGCACCGAGGTGAGCGCGATCACAAAAAATCTTTTTGTGCCCTGCAAAACTCCGCCAAAAACCGTGCTCGCCCCCAAAAAGACCGGACTTAAAAACATAATCCGCGCCAAAAAAACGGTTTGGCGGAATTTTTCACCTTCAAAACCGGGAACAATCAATTTCATTACTTGCGGAGCGAAAATAATAAAGAGCGCTCCAAACAAAATGAGCGCCAAAAGAATAATATTAAAAAGGCTGTTCACAAAACGCCAAGCTTCTTTTTTATCTGCGCCCTTTTGCCAAAAGCCGGCAAAAATGGGAATGAAACCGGCCGAAAGCGCTCCCACCACCAAAAGATTGAAGGCGAGATCCGGAATTTGAAAAGCGGCGTAATAAACATCAAGCGTGTCGCCGGCTCCAAAATTGGCCGCCAGAAGCCGATCCCGCAACAAACCCAAAAAGCGGCTGACCAATGAAGCCGCCGCCAGAATCAAAGCCGCCGAGACAACGCTTTGGGATTGTTTTTCAAGAATTTTAAACATAATTATAATGCGAAATGGGCGAATCTAATGCAAAACATACGAACTGCGAAAGAATTCGTCATCGCGAGGAGTTTGCGGCGAAGCGATCCCGTGGAGAGCGGCAATAACTCGAGATTGCTTCGCCCCGCAGCTGCGGGGCTCGCAATGACAAATTCTTTTTTATTTCGCAGTTCGCGGGTTTGGCATAAATTTCGCAGGTTCGTATCATCATCTCCCCAGCACCACTCCCATAAAATTATCCGACTTGAGCTTGGTTGATATTTTAATCTGCCGGCCTGATATTTTCAATGTTTCCGGATATTGCCACTCTATTTTGACGCCGGCGGGAAGATTCAGTTCGGATTCAAAATCGCATTCAAAAGCGCCCGACTGCTTTTGAACAAGCAGGCTATAACTTGAATTCGATTCTTTCAGATTAAGCCCAAATGGCAACTTATATTCATAAATAATTTCAACGGTTTCTCCGGGACTCGCGTAAACCCAATTGCCAAAAACCGTTTTGCCCGATTCGGAAAATATTTGAGTTCCCGATGAATGCCTCTTCAGCGCGCTTTCTTGAGCGATGATGTCATAATCCGTTTTAAATCCTTGAGCCGCGTAATCAATCGGCGGCTGATTTGCTTCCAAAGTATGCCCTTTGGCCGAGAGCAGCTCGGAACCGAAAGGAACATAAACCCGCATATAATCGGCATTCACTTTGTTATACCAATCGTATTGGCTCTTTCCGCCAAGATGAGTTCTCACGATTTTCACCAAATCGATAATTTCTCCGTTTTCATTAATATTTGAACGGTGATATATTTTCTGGTCAATGACTTTATCGGTTTTATAACCGTTGATATTGGTATTCACCACGCTCAAATAATCTTTGTCCGCGTCAATAATTTCCCCTGTCCAGTTTTGGCCGGAAAAAACTTCTTGGAGACCGTCGTCGGAAAAATAAAACAAAATGTGCTTTTGCGAAAGGGAATCAGACAGAATTGAAATTATTTCTCCCGATTTATCGGGCCAAACCCGCCATAAGCGATCCAAAAATATCGGCGCGAAATCCGCCAGAATTTTTTTGGGATCGTTCAGTTTTTTGTCGTAATCGATTTCCACTTCATATTGAATCGCATCTAAAAAATTTTCACTTGTCAGAACCGCGCCATATTCGGGCATTTCTATGGGTCCGGTTGCGGCTAAGAGTTTTTCCATCACGGTTGGCGTCAATGAAATTACGCCGTCAACCGTTTCTCCGCCGGCCTTTTCATAAAACAATGAAACTTTTTTGGCCGAAGAAGGAAAGTCGGCAAACCAGTTGGCGTCATGCATGGACCAAGCGGTTGAGATCTTCTGGATCGGGGCGGGAGGAACGATTTTTTCAACAAGCTGGCCGTCCAAATCAAAAACGCCGTCAATGAAAAGATTTTTTATTTTTCCTTCGTCAAGATCAAGAACGCCGTAAGTTCCGATAAATCCGCCTGTCGGGCGCGCTTCGGAATTATTTTGAAAAATCAGCAAATATTTTTTGGCCTTTTCGTGGCCCAAAAATTTCAGAAAAACATCGCTCCAGACATCAACCTGATTTACGGCCTCGGCGACAATGGGAAGTTTTTGTTTTAAAGATTCAACCGATTCAACCAGGCTGGACGGCAAATCAGAATTCTTGACCTGAATCAAGGCGGCATTCGCTTTTTGCAACGATTCCTTGGCTGTTTTTATATCCGCTTTCGCGCTTGTGATTTTGGAAGTGAGCGGTTGATTGCCCGAAAAATAACCGCCGATGTCATTTAAAGAAAAAAGGCCGGCGATTCGCGAAAAGCTTTTGCCCGCCTGGGCCAAATTTTCTCCCGTCTCCACCAACGCTCCGGCCGAAGCCACCACGGAACCTCCCGGCATTCTTTCAAGAACAAAAATGATGGAACGGCCCATTTTGTTCAATTCCTGCTCGGCCCGCAAAAAACTTTGATAAGCCGATTGAAAATTGGATTGGGCCAAAGAAAAATCAAGGCTGGAAGCGGAATCTTTGCCCGACATCATTAAACGGTAAGCATCCATGGCGGAACTTAGAATATTTTTTTTGGCCGTTATCCCCCGGCCGGCCAAAGAAAGACCGCTGATTATTACGAGCGCGAAAAATCCGGCCGCGGCGAAAGAAATTGCCCGTTTTTTCAGACTTAATTCCGGAAAAAATCTTTCTTTTATTTTTAAAGGCCGCCAGAAAGTTTCTTCGTTCCGCGTTTCCTCCGGCAAAACCAAATCATTTTTAACCGATTTTTCGCAATGAATTCGCGCCGTTTCCATTATCCGCGCCGGCTCGCCAATCAACCGGCAAATCGGTTCTTCAATTGTTTTTTCTTGCGCTAAATCGGACAAAATAATTTGCGGAGCGATTTTTTCCGGCTCAATCGCGGCTTTTTCCAAAATCAATTCTTTCAGAGAATTGTCCAAACGTTCTATTTCTTCAAAAACGGCCAAAATTTCTTCTTTATCGGGATAATCAAGAGTTGATTTTTTAAATAACGCGGATTTTTTAAAACAATCGTTTTTTTTCTCAACTCTATCTTCTTCCGGAGTTTTTAAAAGTTCGCGAAGCAGATCATCGGATATTTGTTGATTGGAAATCGGCTTTTTCCTTGTTCCGGTTCTTTTTACGGCTTCTTTTTTTATCCATAGTTCCTGCCGCAAATCAAGAAATTCCCCGACTCTTTGAATTTTTTGCAAATCCAAACCGCCCTCTTCGTTGCAAGGACGCAAATCGAACATCTGATTGAAGATGTTTTGCCGGGACATAACGATTTAATTATATCACAACGGCAAAAAGTTATAATCCACAGAAAATTAAAAAGCCGTCTTTGTTTGACGGCTCTTATATTTGTAGAAAGTTAATCCGATATCACAACTTCTATTCTTCCCACTTTTTCCGCTCTTGTCCCGCAATTTGGGCACTCAAATATCTGATTTTCTTTATCAACTTCATTCATCATGCGACCGCGGCAAGGCTCTTCATTAATCCAGCAATTGCAATAAACAAAGAAAAACACATCACCATGTATGACATAAGCGCTTCTTCTCCCTTTTCCTGTCATCCCGGCCTCGCTTTTTTAAAAAATCAAAGAACTGTTTCAAAGTACAATTCCTTTATTTCTTCAGCCATTTTTTTCCAAGTATAAGATTTGGCCTGATCATAACCCTTATTTATCAATTTATCTCTCAGGTTTTTATCTTCAAGAATTATTTTAATTTTTTGAGCCAAATCTTCCGGATCGCGCGGATTAAAATAAAGGGCGGCATCTCCCAAAATTTCAGGCAAAGCGGTTTCATCGGAAGAAATAACCGGCGCGCCGCAAGCCATCGCTTCCAAAGGAGGCAAACCGAAGCCTTCGCAGAGGGAAGGAAAAACATAAGCCGAGGCTTTTTGATACAAAGCCGGCAAATTATTTTCTTCAATAAATCCCGAAAAAACAATTCTGTCGGGATATTTGGAAATCGGGCCGGATTTTTGTCTTTTGAGCCTTTCGTAAAAATAATCATTTTCTCCGGCCAAAACCAGCTTAGTTATTTTATCACCCGAATTATCCAAATACAATAAGAAGCCATCAATAAGAACATCAAGATTTTTATGAGGATAGGCGTTGCCCACGTAAAGAATGAAAGAATTCCGCGCGGCAACATTCGATTCTTTCTGTTTATCACTATCTTGAAAATCGGGAGAACCCTCATAAATAACTCTGATTTTTTTTGGGGTAATTTTATAATGAGCCAGAATATCTTTCTTGACAAACTCGGACACGGCAACGACCCGCCCGGATTTTTTAATCGCCCGCCTGATCACCGCCCGATAAGCCAGATCCTTTATAAAATATTTCAATCCTTCCAAAACGCCGGCTTTTTTGGGAGGAAAATGGCGCAAGATCAGATCATGAATCGTGACCACGAACTTTTTGCGGTAAAAAATCGGCGCGTTGAAATGGGGAAAATGCATAAGATCAATCCCGTGCCGTCCGATCAGAAAAGGAAAAAAAATCTGTTCAAAAAAACCATAACAGGGAAAATCGGCCAAAACTTTTTTAAAATTTTTGTTTTGAGGAAAATAGCTTTCAAAATCCTTCTCGCGCAAAAAAACAATGTAGACGTTTTTGCCATCGATTTTTTCCAAATTTTCTATTAATTTTTGCGTGTATCGCCCAAGACCTTTCGCCCGCGGGCCAAAAAATCGGGCGTCTATTCCTATTATCATTCGCATATCGCTAATCGCGTATCGCATATCGTAAATTCAAATCACGATTAGCAATCAGCGATTCACTGTTTTTCAATCAACTAAAATTTCGTTAAAAAATCCAGCGTTTCCCGCGCGCATTTATCCCAAGAAAAGCGTTTTATATTTTCTTTTCCCCTCTCAATATATTTGTTTTTCAATCGTTCATCCCCGAGCATTTCTTGAATCGCCCAGGCTATTTCTTCCGGGTTGCAAGGGTCGATCAATAAAGCGGCATTTCCGGCTGTTTCCAAGAAAGAAGAGTTGTTGGAACAAATAACCGGCGCGCCGCAAGCCATCGCCTCAAGAGGAGGAAAACCGAACCCTTCAAAAAAACTGGGATAGACGAATAAAGAAGCGAGATTATATAAATAAGCCTTATCGGCCGGCCGGACAAAACCGGCAAATTTTATGTCTTCCCTGAAAGGAGAAAGATTGGCGCGTTTCAAAATGTCTTTCCAAAGCCAGCCGCGGCTGCCGGCGACTACCAAAGAATAATCCGCGTCTGGATTTTTTTGCCTGAAAACTTCGTAAGCTTTTATCAAACCCGCTATATTTTTTCTCGGTTCTATCGTGCCGAAATATAAAATGAATTTTTCGGGCAAATTATATCTTTTTTTCAAAACGGATCGCTGGCGTTCGGCCAAATTTATTTTTTTAAATTCTTCTCCCACCCCGGAATAAATGACTTCTATTTTATCTTCCGAAACTTTATAGAGATCAATTAAATCGGCCTTGGTGGACAGGGAAACCGCGATAATTCTATCGCACATTCTCGCCGTTCCGGCCGGATTAAGAGTCCAGTGCCAAAATCTTTTTTGCGGAGAAAAAAATTCAGGAAAATATTCAAAAGAAAGATCGTGAAAAGCGGCGACTTTCAAGCATTTTTTGGAAACGGGCGCCAGTAAAAAATGGGGCGAGAAGAAAACATCAGCCCCGCCGATTAAGCTGTCGATTTTCGGGACATCGAAAATCCTGGACATTGGATCAAAAATAAAACGATTGGGAACGCGGAATTTTTTAATCTCCACGTTTTCCCAACCGGCCCAATCAAAATTCAAGGGCGTTTGGCGAAAAGCGTTCAAAAAAAATTTAAACCGATGCTCTTTGCCCAAAGACAAAAGCCGAGACAGAAGATTTATCGCGTACTCTTCTATCCCGGTTCTGTTCGATCTTGCCAAAACTCTGGCATCAACGCCGATAATCATAAAATATTGAATCTATTCTCTAAAAAATTCCTTTGCTCTTTGAAAAAATAGTCCAAAAACAAGCCCAATCAGCAATCCGGCCGAAAATTTCACATATACGTCAAATCGGTTTTTTATAACCACCGGATCGCTCGCCAAAGCGACGAAATTTATTCCCTGCTTTGAAGAATCGGCCAATTGCTTATTTTTTTCAGAAATCGTTTCCCCCAAGGCTTTGGCTATTTTTTTGGCGTCGTCGGGCGACGAACATTCAAATCTAATTTCCACGGTGCTGGGAGAAACTTTTATTCCTTTGAAACTGCCGCTGAATCCCGAGAAAGTGGAAGGATTAAATTCTATTTGCGCTCTTTTATAAACAGCTTCAACCACTTCCGGAGTCTTGAGCCAGCCGACAACAGTGCCGCCGAATTCATCAGTGGCTTTGAGGGCGTAGTAGCTGTCATAGTTGTAATCTATGGGTTGGGCCGAAGCCACCCGGCTCACAAGCACCGAAACCGAAGCGGAATAATTTTGTCCCGACCAAGACGCCCAAATTCCGCAAATAAACGCGACCAAAACGGCAAACCAAACGATTTTTCTGTTTTTGGAAATCCAGTTTTGGATTTTTATAATTTTTTCTTTCATATGGTTTTTTTTATGAAATTTTTTATTTTTTCCTTAAAAACTTCCTTATCAAAATCAGCGGCGCGCCGCTTGATTCGCAAAGGATCAAACTCATTTTGCTTGAAATTCAAAAGAGCGTCTTTGAGCGATTCAACCGTCTGTTCTTTGAAAAAGATTCCGGTTTCGCCTTCCCTGACCATTTCCAGCGCCCCGCCGCCCGCGAAAGCCACCACCGGTCTCCCCGAGCTCATCGCTTCCACCGCCGCAATGCCAAAATCTTCTTCTTGGGGAAAAATCAAAGCCCGGCAACGGGAATAATATCCGGGCAGATTTTTTTCGCTGATAAGTCCGATGAATTCGATGTTGGAATGGGCATTTTTTTTTAAATTATTCTTCTCCGGCCCGTCCCCGATGATTTTTAGCGGCCAGCCCAATTCATTAAAAACCCGAACAGCCAAATCAACTTTTTTATACGGAAGAAACCGAGCCACCATCAAAAAATAATCATCAATTTCATTTGAAATAAAAAAGGAGCTGGTTCCGACCGGCGGATGAATGACATCGGCTTCGCGCCGATAATATTTTTTTATTCTGGAAGCGACGAAACGGGAATTGGCGATGTATTTGTCGGGCCTTTCCGAGGCCGCTCCGTCCCAAACTCGAAGATAATTCAAAAGCGGTGGAACTATTTTTTTTACGATTGAAGGATAATTGAATTCTTCGAGATATTTTTGGCTGTCGTCCCAAACGTATCTGGTTGGAGTGTGGCAATAGCAGACATGCAATGAATCGGGAGCCGCGATAACGCCTTTGGCGAAACTGGCCGAATCAGAAACAATCAGATCGTATTTTCCCAAATCGAAACTTTCAACCGCCCAAGGCATAAGCATTAAAAAAGAACGGTGATGTTTTATCGCCAAAGGAACGCGCTGCAAAAAAGAAGTTCTGATTTTTCGCCCTTCAAAAGCGCGGCCGGTTCTTTCCGCGTCATAAACCAACGTAAAAATCGGCGCTTCGGGCCATATTTCGCAAAATGCCTCCAACACTCTTTCCGCCCCTCCATATTGATTCAGATAGTCATGTACCAGAGCGACACGCATGCAATTTTCAGTTGGTTAGTTTATTAGTTGGTTAGTTGGAATGTTTTGAATTTCGCATTAAACTGATAAACTGAAAACTAATCAACTAAAAACTGATTATCTGTTTCCTTTTCCCAAAATCACCACCAAGGGAGTCTTGAATAAGATTTTCAGATCCAAACCCAAAGACCAGTTTTCAATGTAATAAGTATCGAGTTTCGCTTCCTCGTCAAAATCAATTCGCGAACGGCCGGAAATTTGCGCGAGCCCCGTGATGCCCGGTTTGATATTAAAAACTTTTTTGTGCCATTTTTCGTATTTCGCCACTTCTTTTGGCATATGCGGCCGAGGGCCGACAAGGCTCATATTGCCCGCCAGAACATTAAAAAATTGCGGCAATTCATCCAAACTGCTTTTTTCCAAAAACCGGCCTAATTTCGTCCTTCTGGGATCATTGACTATTTTAAACACCGGCCCTTTGCGGCCGCTTTGTTTTTCAATCAATTCATTTTCTATCTGATCCGCCCGGCCGTCCTTATCATATTCGCCGCCGGTGCAAAATTCCATTTTCATTGAACGGAATTTAAAGGTATTGAATTTTCCTCTCGGGCCGACTCGTTCGTTTCTGTAAACCACGGGCCCCTTGGAATCAAATTTTATTAAAATCGCGACGATTGCCATAAACGGCAAAAAAATCACAATCCCAAAAAGACTGCCCAGAATATCTATCAAGCGTTTTAATATTTTTCCCCAGCCGTCCAAAGCCGTGCGTCTCAACTCAATGATGGGAACTCCGCCCAAAGTGTCGAAATCAACATTCGTGGTTAAAGTTTGAAAAAGATTGGGAACAAATTTGAAATTAATATGTTTCTCTTCGCAAAAATCGACAAGCTCAAGAACGGCTTCCCTGGGAAAATCCGGATTGGCCAAAATAACATCGTCAATTGCTTTCCGGCTGACCAGATTTTTTATTTGCGCCACATCCAAATCTTTCATATAAGCCGCCAAATTATACCCCAGCGACGGATCGTGTTTTATTTCTTCGATTATTTCGCGGGAAATTCCGTCTCCGCCCACGATAACCACATTGTGATTGCCAAAGCCGAAATTATGAGCCAGGTATTTTTGGATTGATCTCATTAAAATCCTACCCCAGCTCACAAAAAATATGGCTAAAAACCAAATTGCCAAAACCAGAAATCTTGAATCAAACCATTCGCGGCGGATGAAAATATAAAAAACCACGCCCACCAAGCCCGCCGAAACCGCGACAATCACCCGAAAAATTTCTTCCCAGAGCCGATTGTTCCGCCGGCGGATTGAATAAAGACCGGCCATGGAAAAAACAACGATCCAAAAAAATCCAATCAAAACAATAACTCCAAAATATTTCTCAAACGGCAAATTAACGCCAAAAAGCACCGGACGCCATCTCGCCGCCAGTTCGCTGGTGCGCAAAACATAAGCCGCCAGTCCCGCCAGAATTATCATCAAATAATCCAGCGGCACCAAAGCGGCGGTGAAAATCAGATCGGATTTCTTCATAATTCCTCGCCAATTGCGAATTTAAAACTAATTACGAATAAATTCACTCAGCGACTCCTCCCTTTTTAAAGAGAGGTTGGGAGAAATTTATTACATTGAAAATAGATATGGATTTTAGTTCACACATTCTTCTCTTTTCTATTATATCTTACTCTCTTAAGAGCTCGAGAATCAAGATATTGACATTTAAAATTTAATATGATAAGATATTATAATGCCCTTTAAAAACTGAAAAATACATCATAAATAAAATATATTACTCTGTCTTTACCAAATCCATAAATTCAGATAAGGAGCTTAACAAAATGTCAGGAAATAAAATGGATTTAACAGATCTCTTCGTCCGCATTATCGCGGGCTCCATATATGGTTTAATGTTGGGCGTTCCGTTCGGCATAGCTTTATCAACGATCAACGAAAATTTCGGCTTAATCAGCGGGTTTCTTATTTTTAGTTTTGTTTTTGCCTGTTTTTTTGGCAGAGTTTGCGGCCTCATAGCCCTCTTCTCTATTATAACTGTATATGCCTATCTATTGGGCGGAAAAACATCAGGACTAGTCTTTGGACTAGAGTCTTTTTGTTTTCTGCTTATATTTAAAGTTATGCCAGCAGGCAGAGCCGGAATCCAGATTTTATCTTAATTTTCTGGATTCCCGCTTGGGGCGGGAATGACAAATCGGGTGTTTCGTAATTCAAGGTAATTATAAAAGCCATCCAATAAGCCGATGGCTTTTTATTTTCGTCGTAAATTTATTTGACTATAAATAAATAATTTGCTACAATATAGTCAACCCGAACAAATCAGGCAATCGCCCTTCGGTAAAACGAGGGGAGGAAAGTCCGAACTCCCTTTTGTTCGTCTGAACATCAAAAAAGGTAGCGGCTAACAGCCGTCGGCCAAATTGAACTTTTCTTCGATACTGCAGAATTAATCCTACTTCGCTCCTATGGAGCTTTGTAGGATGCTCAATTTTGCAGCCAAATCAAAGATTTGGGCAAAATTGGCAGAGGTGCGAACAGAAACGCTTTAATCCGAAAGGATTAAAGCGCCCTCCGTAGTCCCGCAGTTGCGGAACGAAGTAGGGCGAACTCGGCCGAAATGCCAAGATGAAACGGCTAAATCCTTACCGGGCGCAAGATCAAATCTGTGAGGCGCAAGCTTGACCCCGCAGAGAAAAGTAGATCGCCGGAGCCTCGCAGCAATGCGCGGCCCAGATAGATGATTGCCATCCGCCTTGGGCGGAGACAGAATTCGGCTTACAGATTTGTTTGGGTTACAAAAAACTCCGCCTCGCGCGGAGTTTTTTGTTTGCAAAAAATACGAACTCGGAATAAAATAATCAATAAAGATGAGTTTAGTTCTTTTCAAGGAGAAAATCGATGACCAGAACAAATTGCACGAGCTGGTTTGTGGAACCGCTCAACAGCCACACCAACGAAGCGATCTCCGCTTTCTTAAATGGAGACCCCTCGCTTTGCCAAGAGAGAAAAGACGCAAGAGGCAAAACTCACAAAGTTTGGGAATGCGCCCCCGATCAAATAAGAATGATCGAATCTGAAAAGCGCAAAAACGGCAATTTGAAATTCAGGATCATGAACACCGCGGGAAGAGATCGCCCCATCAAAAATTTTCCTTTTGCCTTTTCTTCAAAACCAAAAAAACGCAACAAAAAACCCGCTGCCAACTGACAGCGGTTTTTAATTCAAACTAGAAATTGTAAATAATATTTATTTTGATCTGAATCCAGCAGGCAGAGCCGGAATCCAGATTTTATCTTAATTTTCTGGATTCCCGCTTGGGGCGGGAATGACAAATCGGGTGTTTCGCAATTCAAGGTAATTAAGAATTTAGGAGCGACAAAATTATAAATCAAAAAACATTTTCAGATCTATTTCATTATCGATCTCGGATAAAATTCCAAAGCGAACATATGCCTTAATATTATAGAATTCGACAAAAAACTCTATTTCATTTCTGCATTCAAAAGGATGGACAAAGACGCTTTTCTGCATTTCGCGGAATTCCAATTTCTTTAATCTGAAACGAAAAGCGTCGCGCTCTTTTTTCTGCTCTTCAGGAATATCAAACATCACTATCCTCCACTTGCTATCCCAGCGTTCTCTCTTGATTTTCATTTCGTCAATTTCGTAATTTAGAATTTTTTGCTTTCCTTTTTCAGACAAAAGCAAAGACACGCTTCCGTCTTTTTCAAATTTTGCGCTAATTAGTTTTGATCGGTAAAGCTGCCTTATTTCTTTAATTAATTTCTCTCTTTTTATTTGCCGCCAATCTTTGCCAATTATTTTTAATATACGGGAACGCCGGCCCGCCGATGGAGCGCATGACAGTAAAACAGCAGCTCCGCCCAAAAAAAGAAACAAAATCTTCTTTTTGGTCGGATTTAATTTGCCGACTCTCAATTTTTCTTCAGTTCGATTTTGCATGCTATAGCGTGAATACTCACACTAAGAATTCCTCGGCAATCAGCATGTTCTTGTTGATTAGCCGATTAAATCTTGGCTGACTAAAACAAATTTTCCTGCTTTGCGTCCAAGGCTTCGTTCACCAGCCGATCCGCTTCGCGGTTTTTTTCGCGGGGAATGGCAATAAATTTATATTTTCCAAAATCTATCAGCAAGTTCCAAACTTTGATAAAAAGGGGCTGGAGATTTTCTTCGGAAACCCGGTATTCGTGATTCATTTGCTTCACAATTAATTCCGAATCCATTCGGATTTCAAGCTCCATATCCTTGGCTTTTTCGCCGCCAAAAAGCGCCTTGACTTTTTTTAAAGCAAAAATCAGCGCTTGATATTCGGCTTCGTTATTGGTGGTATTTTCGATAACCTGGCCGTGCTGTTTTATCAATTCCTCTTTTTCGTTGCAAATGACAAAACCGATTGCCGCCGGACCGGGATTGCCGCGAGAACCGCCATCGGTGTAAATTACAAGTCTCATAATCAGTTAATTAGTTTATTAGTTGGTTAGTTTTTAGTTTTTAGAAATTTTATAAAACCATTGATAGCTTTTAGCAATTCAATATATTTTTCACTTATAAAATCAGCCTCTTTTTCATCGATAAATTTTTTCTTTCCACATCTTAATATGTTTGTCCTTGTTTCCTCGGCTTCGCCTTTGGCTATTTCTAAAATGTGAATTTTTTCTTTAATAGACGATTTATGATAAGACTCGGCTATATTATTGCAAACAGAAGCAGACGATCTTCTTATTTGATTTGCGCTCGTATATTTTTCTTCACGTGGAAAATTAAGAGTGTTTTTATAGGCTCTTATCTCCAATTCTTCAGCCATCTTATAAATCTTTAAATTCTCAATGCCCGTTGCCATATTCCTAACTAATAAACTAACCAACTAATAAACTGATTTTTTTACATCCACCACCCTCATCTGCAATTCCCTGTTCCCATTCCATTCATCCACCACTAGTTCAAAAACCAAATCAACAATATCGCCGACTTTCAAATCCGCTCCGCTGTTTTTGGCCAAATTAAAGCCAATCGCTTTGAAAACTTTTTTGTTTCGCGATTCCGGCTTCAAATCCAACCGAAGATGTTTTTGGCCGTTGCCCAGAACCCGCAAACCGGCGATGGTTAAATTTTTCATCAAAAAAACCGGTTTGGGATTAGCTTGTCCGAACGGCTCGAATCTTTCCAATCCCTCAAATAAACTCCAGTTTATTTCTTCGGGCAGAATTTCCAAATCAATCGAAAGTTCCGGCGTTAAATCTTCCGCCTTGACGCTTTTTGCGATTATTTCATTCATTCTCTCTTTAAAAATCGGAAGATTTTGGCATTCCATCGTCAGCCCCGCCGCGCCCGGATGCCCTCCGAATTCATCAACCAAATCCGAGCATTTTCCGATCGCATCCACCACGTTAAAAGCGGGAATGCTTCTGGCCGATCCCCGGCAAACTCCATCTCGGCTCGTGAAAATAAAAGAAGGGCGGCGGAAACGATCGGAAATTTTTCCGGCCGCCAATCCCACTAAAGCCGGCGACCATTGAGCGCTCTCCTCCACAATCGCGAAAGGCCGGTTTGAACTGAAATCGTAATTTTTCAATCTTTCCTCTATTTCGGCCACCATTTTTTCGGTGATTTTTTGCCGTTGGCGGTTGTGCTCGTTTATTCTCTCAACCAAAACGCCGGCTTTCACCCGATCGGTTTCCATTAAAAGCTCAAAAGACAAATTGGCATGATCAACTCTTCCGGCCGCGTTAAGCCGCGGCGCCAAAACGAAACCCAAAGAATACGCGTCAAGATTGGTTTTTAAAGTTTCCAACTGAAAAGTCGGGCTTAAGCGCGCCGATTTCATTAATTCCTGCAAGCCGATCCTTTGAGTTTGCGCCAGAACTATGAGCCCGTATCTCACAAGAGTCCTGTTTTCACCGATAAGCGGCATGCAATCGGCCACCGTGGCCAGAGCCACCAAATCCAAAAGCCATTTTTCCCAGCCCGGGCGAATTTCTTTGTTTGATCTTTTTATTAAACCTTGGGCCAATTTAAAAGCGACACCCGCTCCGGCCAGTTGCTTAAAAGGATATTTGTCTTTTTTTTGAAAAGGATCGATTATCGCGAAAGCGCGAGGCAGTTTTTTTCCGATCTGATGATGATCGGCAACAATCACTTCAAGCCCCAAAGAGTTGGCCAATTCTATTTCTTCCACATCGCTGACCCCGCAATCAATCGTTACTATAAGATCGGCCTTTTCATCGGAAACTTTTTTTATCGCTTCCAAATTGAGTCCGTATCCTTCTTCAAGCCTGTTGGGAATATAGACTGAAGTATTTTGAGAACCCAAAGCGTCAAAAACGGTTTTTAAGATAACCGAACCGCAAACTCCATCCGCGTCGTAATCGCCAAAAATCACGATCTTTTCTTTTTTCTTGATCGCTTCTAAAATTCTTTCCGCTCCCTTTTCCATATCCACCATCAAAAAAGGATCGTGGAGATCCTGGTCGTAATCCGGACTGAAGAATTCGTCTATTTTGCGCTGATCGGCTAAGCCGCGATTGTAGAGCAATTGGACTATTTTTTCTTCAATTTCCGGAAATTGTTTTAAAAAGCTCTCGGGAGCTTTCGGTTTTAGTTTCCAGCTTTTCATATCCCTGCGAAATTACGAAAATTATACGAAAATACGAAAAAATAAAATCTACGCGAAGGAGCCTGTGTTCTCCAAAATAAATCGCGAGACTTGCCCGAGATAAATGCAATTTATACCATTTAAGCCTTCCAAGGCAAGTCGAAGCGCTTAGCCGAGGCCCGGAGATTTGTTGAATTCACCGGCCGAGGCGGTATTTTGGAGAATACAGGCGACAAAGCAGAGAGAAATAAAAAAATCTAAGCTATTTCAACGCTTCCACTCCCGGCAAAGATTTTCCGGAAAGAAATTCCATCATCGCTCCGCCGCCGGTAGAAACAAAATCGAATTTATCAATCATGCCCAATTCTTCCAGAAAAGCCACCGTTTCTCCTCCGCCCACCACCGAAAAAGCCCGCGCTTTAATGATCGCTTCGGCTATCGCCTTGGTGCCGTGGGCAAAATGTTCTTTTTCAAACAAACCCATCGGCCCGTTCCAGACAATCATTTTAGCGCCATCCAAAATTTTGGCAAATAATTTTTCCGTGTCCGGACCGATATCCAAAATCATTTGGTTATCCGGAGTTCTGGTTATCGGGCCGATTTCATAAGCGCCTTTTCCTTCTTTATCCACGCAAAGAATCGCGTCAACCGGCAGATGGACCGCGTTGTTTGTTATGTCCATTTCTTTGACGCGCGGCAAAATATCCTCTTCAACCATAGATTTTCCAACCGCGATCCCTTTGGCCAAAAGAACGGTGTTGGCCAAAGCTCCGCCCAAAATGATACTATCGGCTTTGCCCATAAAACTTTCTATCAATTCCATTTTGGTTGAAATTTTCGATCCGCCGATAACCGCCACAAAAGGATGGTCGGGATTATCTTTGACCTTGCCCAAAACTTCCAATTCCTTTTGCAATAACAATCCGGCAACCGATGGCAAGATTTTCGTTATCGCTTTAACCGAAGCATGCGCCCGATGGGAAACGCCAAAAGCGTCGTTTATATAAATTTCTCCCAGACTCGCCAATTGCTTGGCAAATTCGGCATCGTTTTTTTCTTCCTCTTTATGGAAACGCAGATTTTCCAAAAACAGAATTTCGCCCTCATTCAGAGAAGCCGCGGCATTTTGCGCCTCTTCTCCCACGCAATCCTGGACAAACTTTACTTCTTTTCCCAGAATCTCTGAAAGTTTTTGAGCAACCGGCTTCAAGCTGAATTCTTCTTTTTTTTCTCCTTCGGGCCGGCCCAAATGGGACATCAAAATAACTTTGGCTTTATTTTCGATCAAATATTTGATTGTGGGCAAAGTGGCGCGGATCCTGAAATCATCCAGAATTTTTCCGTCTTCCAAAGTCAAGTTGAAATCCACCCGCACAAGAGTTTTTTTGCCCGCGACATCGATATCTTTCAATAATTTCATAGCTTTAAATATTCCCGACCGATTTTATTATTTCTCCGAATTCTTGAGCGTCCAAACTCGCTCCGCCAATCAAAAGTCCGGCCATTTGGGAGCGGCTCAAATAATCAGCCGCATTTTTCCGATCAACGCTTCCGCCATAAACAATCGCCGTTTTTTCCGCGCCGGCTCGGTTGTAAAGCTTGGTTAAAACTTTTTTAATGAAAAGGTTGGCGCTTAAAGCGTTATCGGGAGAACAAGGATCTCCCGGCCCGATCGCCCAAACCGGTTCATAAGCAATGACGATTTCTTTGAGTTGCGCGGCCGGAATTCCATTTAAAGCCGAACGAATCTGATCCTCGACAACCAGATGCATTTCCTCGTTTTGCCTCTCTCCCACGCAAACAATCGGTTTGATTTTGGCTTTCAGAGCCGCTTTGATTTTGGCATTAATGATTAAATCGTTTTCTCCCAGATATTGGCGGCGTTCGGAATGCCCGATAATGACGTACCCCGCTTTCAAATCAGCCAGCATGGAGGCGGAAATTTCGCCGGTGAAGGCGCCGTGGGATTCCCAATGGCAATTTTGACCGCCCAAAGACAGCCCCCTTTTCAAACCGCCTTGGGACGAAAAGTTTTCCAACCACACAAAAGGAGCGCAAATAATGATTTCGGTTTCTCTGAATTCACGCGATATTTCTTTTAAAGAATCAAAAAGTTCTTTTGCTTCAATCAGTGTTCCGGGATTCATTTTCCAATTGGCGATGATAATTTTTTTCATAACTTTTTATTAAACTTTCAAAAAAGAAGAAAAGGACGCGAAAGGAATATTTATCAGACCCAAAACAAGGCCGCCCATAATCAACCCGGAGATTAAGACGCCTGCGATTATCGAAATAGCCGCTTCTTTCGGGGGAATTCCAAAAACAAAAGCCGCCGCCGCTCCCGACCAAGCGCCGGTTAAGGGCAAAGGGATCGCCACGAATAAAATTAAAGCCAATCTTCCCCAAACTTCAAAATGCCGGCCGTGCTTTGTTCTGGTTCTGGCAAAAAGCCAGGAGAAAAAACGATTAAACCAATAATTTTTATGCATTAAATAGTCCGAAAGAAGATTCAGAAAAACAACAGCGAAAATTCCGGCCAGAATATTTCCCAAAACGGAGAATGAGAAAGCCGTCCAGAAAGGAAGATGATAATAGACTATAGCCAAAGGCATTGCTCCTCTTAATTCGGAAATCGGCAGCATGCTGGTCCAAAAAACTATGAATTCGGGTGATGAAAAATTCAAAATCATATTAGCATATTAGCATATTAACAGAATTCAAATGTTAATATGACTTCAAATTTCTAAATTTCTCAAATATTCGGCCGCTTTTTCCGGTTCAACCGTTGAGATTTCTATGCCGGTGCCCAATTCAAAACCGGCCCAGATGGAAGTTTTGGGCAAAATTTCAAAATGCCAGTGATAATGGCAATAATCCTTGCCGTCCGAAGGCGCCGTGTGCAAGAAAAAATTATAAGCCGGATCGTTCAAACCTTTGTGAATTCGGCCCAGCGCTTGCTTAAAAGCATCGGCCAGCAAATCTTTTTCTTGGTCATTTATTCTTTCAAAATAAGAATGGTGCTCTTTGGGATAAATCCGGGTTTCAAAAGCCACCCGCGAAGCGAACGGAGCCAAAACAGCAAATTCTTTGTTCTCGTAAATCAATCTCTGCTTGTCCTCCAAATCCCATTCCAGCATCTTGCAATGCACGCATTCGCCCCTGTTTTCAAAAAACATTTTGGAACCATTCAAACTTCTTTGCAAATCAGGGTCAATCACCGGCAAAGCGATAATTTGAGAATGAGGGTGAGAAACCGAAGCACCCGCTTCGCGGCCGTGATTATGAAAAATTGAAACATAATTTATATGCTTTTGTTTAGACAATTCCAAATATCTCTCGTGGTAAGCGTCAATAACCCGGCGAATTTGTTTAACCGAAAATTCACCCAGCGATTTTTCATGATCGCGGGTTATTACCACTTCGTGAAAACCGGATCCATCCATCAGAGAATAAGGGCCGATTGCCCGTTCGCGCAAATTCACCGAATGCTTGAAGGCCGGATATTTATTCGGAATCACAACCACTTCGCGTTCTCCGTCTTTATTTTTATATTCCAAAACCGGCGGATTTTGATTTTTTAAATCACAAAAAAAACAATCCCCTTGCGGCGTTTCTTCTTTTTGCCTTTTTTGTTCGGCAAAAGTTTCCGGCCGCTTTGCCCGGCCGGTGGCAATCACCACCCAATCTTTGCTCACCAGATCAAACCGAAGTTCCGAAGCAGGCTTGGTTTGTTCGGCATTATTTTCAGGCATCCTGCTCAATAATTTTTAATTTTGTAATTTTTAAATAAATCCCGATTTTTAATGTTTAAAAATTAAGGATTAAAAATTATTTACAAAATTAAGAATTAAAAATTATAAAATTATTTCTTGATTCCATATTTATCGGTTATCAGCCAATACCAAACCTGAAATAATTCTTTGAAAGTCCGGAGATATCCTTTTAAATTAACTCTGCTATCGGGATTGTTTATCCAGAAAACCGGAACAATATTGATTTTATAACCCAGTTTTTTAGCCAAGGCCAAGGCTTCGATATCAAATCCCCAGCGATCTATCTTGCTTTTGGAAAAAACATCTTCGGCCGCTTTTTGAGAAAAAGCCTTAAAACCGCATTGAGTGTCCCAGACTCCCCAAACGGCAAAGATTTGAATTAAAATATTTCCGGCATCGCCCAAAATCCTTTTGAAAAAAGATTGGGGCACCGCCTGTTTCGCTCCCTTGGCATCCCGTTCTTCGCGCGAGCCGATCACCACATCGGCGCCTTTGTCAAAATAAGGTTTCATTCTTTCAAAATGATCAACGGTCGTGGCATTGTCCGCGTCCATAAAAAGTCTGATTTGCCCTTTGGCTTCAAGCATCCCCTGTTTTGTCACCCAGCCCTTGCCATGATTTTCTTGATTGTCAATCAGGTCTAAATTGGCTATCGTGTTTTTAAAGCTGTTGACTATTTCGCTTGTTTTATCTTTTGAACCGTCGGAAACCACTAAAATTTGATAAGAAAATGCCTGCTTTTTTAGATATTCGCCAATGGAAAGCAAAGTCTTGCTGATTGTTTTTTCTTCATTGTATGATGGTATTATCACCGACAAATACGGCTGATTTTCCATGAATTTTTGCTGGCGCCGTCAATCTCCCAATCGCGGCGCTTATAATTTTTAATTTGTTAATCACCCTGCGAGTCCTTCGGACATCGCAGGGCGTAATTGCCCTTCAAAGTTCGAAGAGTCTTAGTTGATTGATGTTCCTTCCTTGTTTTTC
>Ga0076091_116_pt1 | contig 21206 bp, 17 predicted proteins | sample RifGroC1_FD_68120 | JGI IMG/M metagenome (GOLD analysis project Ga0076091, IMG submission 68120) | Parcubacteria bacterium GW2011_GWC1_43_12 | reverse complement strand
AAACATTATCCAAACAACTTAAGCTGTTTAAGCTTTAATCAACCGACTAAACTCGGCTGCTGATACCCCGCAGCTCTGCTGCGGTTGGGTAATTCATTTGGTTCAAAATAAAATTGGCTATTCTTTCCCCCGACTTCCCGTCTTTAAACGGGCATTGCTCCCAAACAAGGCGTTTCCGCCCTTCCTTGTCCAAAGACGGATTTTCCAAATATTTATTTATCCACTCAATAAGTTCTTCTCCGCTTCCAACCAGCTTGATGCCGCCCGTCGCCACCGCTTTTTTGTAATGCTCGGTTTTGAAATATTGGGTCGGCGATTTCATCGCCATTTTTTCTTTTTTGAATTCAAAATTTATATTGATCACCGGTTTGTCAAAAATCGCGGCTTCTATGCTCAAACTGGAAGCGTAGCAAATCAGAAGCGACATTTGCGAAAGAGTGTCTTTGAGATGATTAATCTCCGGCGCGCCCATATCCCATTCCGTGCCCCCCAAACGCCTTGAATCAAAACGCACGCCCGGATAGTCATAAACCAAACCCGGCCTTTTTTTGAGCTCTTCCTCCTCCAAAATGTCATAAGGGAGAAAACGAACCAAAATCTCGCAGTCGCCGGATATTTTTCCGCCGGAAATCAATCCGCGCAAAAAATCTATCAGTTGCCAATCCGAATTGCTGAAAGTTTTTCCCATTGTTCCCAAGAGTATCAGTTTTTTTGAAGGATCGACGCCGATCCGCCGGAAAAAATCCGCCCGGTTGGAAGTCTCGCCGTTAAAATAGATATCATATGTCGGAACGCCGCCAATAAAAATATTTTCCGGCTTAACATCATTGTGAATTATCAATTCATCTTTGACCAAATTGTTCACAACAACGAATTTTTGAGGCAAAAGCCTGATTAGGCACCGCGAAGTGATTTTATCCCAAGAATAAATCATTCCCAGAGTTTTTACGTCTCGTTTTTTGGCTTCGCGCAAAATATGGATTTCTTCTTCATCAAAAAGATGGGGTAAAAAAACCAAATCCGGTTTGTATTTTTCAAAATAACCGGCGTAAAAATCGTTTTTTACCAGAAGAAAATCAAGAAGTCTGGCAAGCCGGCGAAACGCGGGCCTGGCCACGATAAAATTCAACGCCTTGCTCAAAAAATAAATCAAAGGATTTTTTCTGATTTCAAAAGCCATTGCGCGCTTTAAATCGGTTGTTTCGGTTTTTATCAAAGAAAACTTGAGCCAAGCAAAAAATTTATCCAATCCCCCGGGCCTCGGGCAAGCGGCCACTTCGTATATCAGGCGCGGATCATTGAATTCTTTTTGGTAAAAATCGGCTTTTTCCCGGCTCCTTGTGAATAGGACTATTCTAATTTGAGGATCTTTTAAAAGAGTCTTCAAAATCGAAGTCCGCAAAATATTCCTCGCTTCCACCCCTTGAAAAATTGAAATAAATACCGTTTTCATAAAGAAATTATTTTTTCCGCCAAATCGACATTGCGCCGGAAAGACCGGCCGTCGGTGAATTTGATGAAATTTTCGGTGATCTTGCGCCTTTTTTCGCCGTCGGCCCGAGGGTTGGCCAAATAAAAATTTATACCCTCAATCATTTGGTTAAAACTTTTGGCCACCTTCACCGCCTCTTCTTGAACAATGGGCTTGTAATGCGAAAACTCGTAAGCGTCCAAATATTTTTCAGGAAATCCTATATTGATGACGGGCTTGTCAAAAACGCAGGCTTCCAGAGTTATTGTTGAAGCGTAATTGATGACCAAATCGCAAAATTTCAAAGTTGATTTCAGGTTGGCCAGATCCTCGCCGCTCATTTCTATCCGGCTGCCCGCCTCAACGCCTCTTTTTTCTCCCGCCTCTTCCACGGCAACATTTTTTTGGGCCAAAAATCTTTCATATTTCGCCCAGTCGTCTTTGGGATGCAGCCGAATGAAAAAATTCGGCTCGTTTTTTATCTTTCCGTTTTCCCTGGCTTCCAACAATCGGGCAATCAGTTCGTTTTCCAAAGGATAATTTCCGTCGGTGACGGTAGTGATTAAAATCGTTTTTTTGGAAGGATCCAGGCCTTTTTTGTTCAGAAAATCAGCGCGGGAAAGCTCTCCGGGGGAATCAATGAAATAATGATCAAACCGCATCACGCCCGAAACAAAAACTTTTTCGGGCGAAAAACCGTGCATTTTTATCGCAGTTTCTTTGATGATGTCGTTCCAAACCACCAAATAATCGGGCTTGCGCAAATTTTTCGATCCCCCGAAAAGATTATCCCAACTGAAATCCACGGCCGCGGTTTTTAATCCTTCTTTTTTGGCGAGCGCGATAACTTCCGCGTCCAAATGGTTAAAACCGGGAGTGGCGGTTAAAATAATCTCCGGATGATATTGGGCGCAATATTTCTTGAATTTTCCCGACCGAGGCAGAAAAAAAGTTTCCAATTTCAAAAATAAATCGGGTGTCAGAAAATTCTTCGGAAAAAGATAAGCGAACGGCCGAAAAAACTTTCTTTTGGCAGTAAATCCTCTTTTATGATGGCGTTTTAAAACCGGCTCGCCATCGAATTTTCTGATCAGCGAATAGCGCAGGATTTTGCCGAAAAGATTCCAGAATTTGGGAAATTGTATTTTCCAGGGCAAATAAACAATATTCGGGGAAGCGTAATAAGGATGCTTTTCATCCATCGTTCCTTCGGGCAAAAAAACAACCGCCTTGAATTTTTGGGAAAGATATTTAATGTAATCCGTGCACAAAAGATCCGAAGCGTAAACAAAATTGGGAATGAATAAGAAAATGGTTTTCATTGTTTTTTGAAAGTGAATCAATAAAATATCAGCTGAATATATGCTTTAAAATATATTCAGCCAGGCGTTTGCCCGATCGGCCATCCAGTTTCCAGCATTGATCTTCGATGATTTTTCGGCGATTTTCTTTGTCCAAAGACGGATCGGCAAGATATCTTTTGGCGCCTTGGACCAATTCTTCTTGATTTCGCGCCAAAACCGCCCCTTTTCGCTTTATAATATTCAGCACGTGTTCGTAATCGTAATAACGCCCAATGCCGCGAATGTATTCCCTTTTCTCGCGTCCGTCAAAAGCGATAAAAATCACGGGTTTATCAAAAACAAAAGCGTCTATGGCGATTGTGGAGGGCCCGCAAATAATCAAATCAGCCTGAAAAATCGAATCAATCAAATGTTTTTCATCATGGCGGGAAAGCTCGAATTCCTTAAAAGCGCCCTCGTGAAAAATCTTTCCCGGCCGGTCAAAAATAACCCCCTCTTTTTTTTGAAAACCGTCCAGATTCACCGTATCGGCGGGCGGAAGCCGCGCCAAGATTTGGGCGTCGGGCAAAAATTCTTTTTGCAGAATATCCAGAATCTGCCAATCGACATTATTGTTTTTTATATAACGGTCGCCCGCGGGCGCGTATAAAATTATCTTCTTGGCCGGATCAAGATCGAGCCCGCGGCAAAAATCTTCTCTGCCGGCGCGGCCTTGCCGAACATAAGCGTCGTAATGGGGAATGCCGCAAACAAAAATTTTCTCGGGATCAATGCCATGATGCTCTTGGGCTTCTTTTTTCAGAATTTCATTATTAACAATCATCTTGTCAGGCACAACTTTGATAAATTCTTTGCAAGTCAGATTATCCCAAGATCTCACCATTCCCAATGATTTTATTTTTCTCTTTTTAGCCTCCTTGAGCATTAAAATATCGTTTTCGTTCTGAATATCGGAGCAAAAAACCAAATCGGGCTTATATTTTTCAAAATAGCCGCTGAATTTGCCGCTTGGAATAAATCCGTAGATCCAACGGAAAAATGACTTCAAAAAACCGACTCTTCCAAAAACCGAAGAGACTAAAGAGGAAACAAAAAAAGAAAAATATTTTTTATCCGCGTCCAATTTTTCCCGCCGCTTAAGCTTAACGCTGTTGGTCGCGAGCAAAGCCGAAAAAATAAATTTGAATATAAAATCGATTTTTGAAGCGCGTCCCGGATTTATTTTTTCAAAAATAACATTCCCGCCCCCAAAATTTTTTTGAAAGAAATCAAATTTGTAGTCGGGTATAAAAACCGCCAATTTGAGATCCGGCCGGTTTTTAAGAACTTCAAAAGCTTCGCTCTGAAAAATATTGCGCGAAATCAAACCGTGAAAACTGGTAATGAATATCGTCTTCAAATGTTTTGCCCTATTTTTTTAGCCAAAGATTCGGCGTCCAGCCCGTGTTTTTTCAAAACCTCGCCGTTGCGTCCGCAAAAAGGAATTTCTTCGACTCCGAAAGAAATTATTTTGGGAGCAATTTTTGATTGGCGGACCGCAGCCGCCGCGATCATTTCGCCCTGTCCCATTTTTTTATAATGGTCATCCAAAGTGAAAATTATTTGATAAGGAGCAAGAGTTTCTATCAACCATTTCTCGTCCAGCCGATTAAGCCAAGGCAGATTCAAAACGGCGATAGACTTCCCTTCTTTTTCCAATAATCCCGCCGCTTTTATCGCTTCGCCGAGCATCACGGGGCCGTAAGAAATTAAAACCGCGTTCTTGCCCTCTTTCAAAAAAACTCCCTGCCCCAATTTTAGCGCATAATCTTCGGGCATCTTGCCGAGCGCGTCGAAAGTGATTGAAACGATCCTTAAATAAACGCTTTCCCGGCTTGATTCAACCGCCCAGCGCAAAGCCTGTTTCATTTCCGCTTCGCAGCAAGGCTGGATCATCGCGAGTCCCGGCACATTTCCCAAGCACGCGATATCGCGAACCGATTGGTGGGAATGCCCCGGCGTGCCCGGAATAAGCCCGGCCAAAAAACCGGCGTAGATTATTTTCTTTCTCTCGGTGGCGTTATTGTAAATTTGCTCGTTGGGACGGGTTGTCAGAAAACTCGCGAAAGAATGAACGATCGGCAGTTTCCCTTGCAAAGCCAAGCCGCCAGCCATCGAAACCATATCTTGTTCGGCAATGCCGCATTCAATGAGGCGGCGGGGAAATTTTTTCCTGAAAGGAATCAACCCGCAATCAAGCAAAAGATCGGCGTTGAGCGCGACAATGTCTTTGTTTTTTCGGGCAAGTTCAATCAATTCTTCGCCGTAAGCGGGAACCAGGCGTTGAGCTTCGGATCCTTTTTGCGGATGGACAAATTCGGTTGATTCAAAAGCCAAAGGATCAAGGCCGGCTTTTTTGAGATTGCCATTAACCCTATTCTTCAATTCTTCGAATCCTTGGCCGTATAATTCAAAACCGGGCGCTCCGCTGTGAAATTTATAAAATCCGTCTTTGCCTATTTTTTCCATTTCCGAAATCCCCTTGCCCTTTACGGTTTTAGCAATTATGATTTGCGGCTTGTTTTTTACCGATTTGGCCCAAATAAAAGCTTTTTGCAAAGATTTAAAATCGTGACCGTCGCAATTTTTAACCTCCCAGCCGAAAGCCCGGAATCTCGCCTCTATCTTTTCTTGCCGGCTCACGGCCTTTGTCCAAGTGTCCGATTGGATCTTATTGCAATCCACAATCGCCGTGATTTCATTAAGCCCTTCCCGGGCCGCGCCTTCTAAAGATTCCCAAACTTGGCCTTCCTGTAATTCACCATCGCCCAGCATCACATAAATCCGCCCTTTTTTGCCCGCCAGCCTTTTGGCGAGCGCCATACCCTTGGCTTTGGAAATTCCCATGCCCAAAGAACCGGTATTGGCCGCGATAAAAGGCGTGCCCACATCCGGATGCCCGGACAGACCGTTGATCTGGCGGAGTTTATGGATTAAACTGAAATCCAGTTTTTCCAAAGCCATCAACACCGCGTAGAGAGTCGGCGCGTCGTGGCCTTTGGAAGAAAAATAAATATCGGAAGTCTTTGCCTTGAAATCATTGGGATTTTTCATCTCGCAAAACCAAAGCCAAGCCACAATATCGGCCGAACTGAAACTCGAGCCCAAATGCCCCGTGCCGTTCTGGCGGACCATATATAGAACATTGATCCGCAAAATATCGGCCATGATCTTGCAAAGCAAAAAAGAATCCTTGACTTTTTGCCGGATTTTTCTGATTTGAGAAAAGGGGATGTAATACAATTTATCCATGTTTTTATCGGCTGTAAGACAAGAAAGCCGCTAAATTCCATTATTTTATATTAAATTATATTGCCGGCTTTGTAAAGAAAAAAGCGGAGCATTTTCACTTCGCTTTTGACGCGCGATTTCAGAGGTTTTCCGCGATTGCCTCCAGCGAATTGAAATTTCCAATCACCGGAAAATCGTGGCCTGACCATTGATTTTTATTCTCTTCAAATCCGACAAAACCGATGAATCGGCAACCGAATTTTTGAGCTGACAATCGGTCCAGATCTTCGTTGCCGATATAAACCATTTCCCGCGGCGAAACGTTTTCCATTTGGCGAATTTTTTCCAGATTGGTTTCTTTGGCGCCGATTGTTTCTTTTGTGTTTTCCGGCCGGCCAAAAACATTTTTGAAAAAATCGGCAATGCCAAGAGCTTCCACGCTTTCCAAGAGCGCCTTCTCGGGCGTATTTGAAACAATAAAAATCAAATAATTTTGAGAGAGCGATCGCAAAACTTTTTTTGTTTCCGAATCGGCTCCCCTGACCAAAATCGCCTCTTGGACATTTCGATTAAACCTGGCGGCGTATTCGGCAACCAAACTTTCAATTTTCTCCTCGGACTGATCCAATTTTTTGAAAATCTCGCGCAAAATATTGAAACGCGTTTGCTGACCGTAATAAGAAAGGACTTCCGGAACCGTTTTTCTGGCCGAATCTTGGAATTCAGATCCGTCAAAAAGGCCAGACCACGCCTCGAGCTTGATCCCTTCCGAGTCAATAATTACTCCATCAAAATCAAAAACAACAGCCTTTATCATTTTTTCTCCTTGTTTACGGTTTATTTTTGAGATTTGCTGAAGTGAGATTTGCTGAAGTCTTGAGATTTACTGAAGTCAGACTTCAGTAAATCTCAAACCTTGATTTATTCTTCATTAGCTTTGCCTGTTTTCATTTTACCAAAACTTCCCGATCGCGTTAAATTCAATTGCTCGTTCCAAGCGAATCTGTTCTTGCTTAAGCCCGAGATCATTAGCTATCTCGGCAAAAACCAGAGGCCATTCGTGAGATTTGCTGAAGTCTGACTTCAGCAAACTTCAGTAAATTGCCATCTGTTAATAAAAACAGGATAACGTTTTTTCGTTATCCTGTCAATGAAAATTATCTTGTTATCCGCAAAGTTCTTTGGTCAGAAACTTAACTTCCCTGGCTATACTGGCTCCGGGATGATTAACCGAATATTGTCCCTCGAGAATCAAAGGAGCTTGTTTTATATTTAATGCCCAGCCCAGAAATTCGATGATTGCTTCCGCGTTTTCCGATTTATGAAGCAGAGCATGCCGATTTTGGCCATTTTCTCCGCTCACATGGAAATGGCGAATCAGCGACATAAAAAACATAAATAAATCTCTCGCATAATTCATAGAAAAATCATGCTCAAACGCATGCTGGACATCGAAAATAATTCCTCCCGCTTCCAGGTCTAGAATCAGCCCCGATAATTCATCTTTATCCCAACCATCGGCTTTATCTCTGTCCATGTTTTCAAAAGCCAAAGGAATACCAGCCCGCATGAGTTCTCGGTAATAACCCCGCGGATAATTTCCGTCCTCTTTTTCGGGATGGATTGGAACAACTTGCGCGTTATGCCGAGAAATAATTCGCGTTAACAAGCGAATTTGGGTCTCGGGATTAACACCGCCGTATTTCAAATAATCCACGATATGCAACGAAATATAATGAAGTTTATCTCCGCGGTAAATTCCTCCTTCTGTCAATTCAACCAATCTTTTGTCATCAGCAGCCAACGACAAAAGAGGAACTTCAACCGCATTGACTCCCGGTATCTCCTCCAAAATCCGTTTTTGTTGGACGATGGAATTGATTCCAGCCGCGAAAAACCAGCCAGTCGAGGGTCCGATTACGAGTTTTCCTATCACTTTTCACTCCTTTGAAAGAATGTTGTAAAGAGCTTTCCTTTGAGATTTGCTGAAGCCAAACTTCAGCGAATCTCATTGCCATCTGTTAATAAAAACAAGATAACGTTTTTTCGTTATCTTGTCAATAAAATTCATTCAACAATGAATTATGCCTGTTCCGGATCGTGGCGGGTGTAAATAGTTTTCCACTCGGAATAAACATCAAGAGCTTCCGCGCCGGGTTCCCGCCAGCCGTTGCCTGAATTTTTAATTCCGCCAAAAGGCAGATGCGGCTCGCTGCCGTGAGTGGGGCCATTCACCGAAATCACGCCGGCGCGGCATTTTTGCTTGAAAACTTCCGCCCGATGAATATTTTTAGTGTGAATCGCGGCGGTCAGACCGAAAGAAGAATTATTGGCAAGCTCCAAAGCATGGTTAAAATCTTTCACCCGATAAAGAATCGCGATCGGACCGAAAAGTTCATGTTGTGAAATTTCATCCTCCGGAGAAATATTTTCCAGAATTGTCGGTTCCAGATAAAAACCGTTTTTGTATTTTCCTCCGCTCAAGCGGTTTCCTCCCGCGATAATCTTGGCGCCCCGTTTTTTCGCGGCCGCTAATTCCTTGAGCATATTTTGAAGCTGTCTCTCATTAATAACCGGACCCAAATCATCTTCATCCGAAACACCGATCTTGAGCGCCTTGGTTTTGGCCAGAAAAATTTCCCTGAATTTTTCATAAACGGAATCAAAAATGATGATCCGACTGCCCGAAGCGCATCGCTGGCCCGCGTTGCTGAAAGCCGAGTTCACCGCGAAATTGGCTGCCGATTCCAAATCGGCGTCATCGCAAACCACCAGCGGATTTTTTCCGCCCAATTCCAAACAAACTCTGGCTAAACGCTCGCCAGCCGTTTGCGTTATCCATTTTCCAACCGCCACCGAGCCCGTAAAACTTATCAAATCAACTTGCGGATTTTGCGCTAAAGCCGCGCCGGCTTCCTTGCCTAAACCCTGAACCACTGAAAAAACCCCATCGGGCAATCCCGCTTCTTTGAGAGTTTTAGCAAACCACAAAGCGGAAAGCGGAGTATCCTCGGATGGCTTCGTAATGGCCGCGTTGCCGCAAAGCAAAGCCGGAAAAGCTTTCCAGGCGACATTGGGCAAAGGGGTATTTGAAGCAATAATCAAACCGCAAACGCCGACCGCTTCTCTTCTTGTTTCGGCCGCGCGATTTGGCATGGCGCTCGTTGTCGTTTTGCCGTAAAATCTTCTGCCCTCGCCCGCTATAAAATATCCCAGTTCCATAGCCGCTTCAGCTTCACCTAAAGCGTTCCTAACCGATTTTCCGCCTTCAACAGAAACAATCCGAGCGATTTCTTCTTTTCTTTCCCCGATCAGCTGCGCCGCTTTTCTCAAAATATTCGCGCGCGCGATTACGGGCGTTAAACTCCAAGAACCGAAAGTTTTGGTTGCCGCGTCAACCGCTTTTTTTATATCCGATTTGCCGCCTTGAGCCACTTCGGCCAAAATTTCGCCCGTGGCGGGATTTTGTCTCGCGATAAATTTCCCGCTTAAAGGAGCGGTTTCTCGGCCATTAATCCAATGCAAAACTTTTTTGGGATACATATAATTCTTTATTTTTCTTTTTCCCTCTGACTAAAATTCTAACTCTCTTTCTGATCTTCTATGGGATTACTTTCCAAAAAAATCGCAAGACTTGCCCGCTCCAAATGCAATTTATGCCATTAGAGCCCCCCAAGGCAAGTCGAAGCGCTTAGCGAGAACCTGAAGATTTGTATTCATCACCGGTTCGAGCGGTTTTTGGAAAAAAATCCCATAGAAAAGACGAAAAAAAAGGAATGACATTACCAAGCCGTCCAGCCGCCATCAATAATCAGATTGGAACCGGTCATATATGAAGAAGCGTCCGAGGCCAAGAACAGAATTACGCCGCGGTATTCTTCGCGATTGGCCATCCGTCCCAAAGGAACGCGATCCGAATATTTTTTTATAAAATCCTCGTTTTGATTATTAAAAACTCCGCCGGGAGTAAAAGTATTCACCCTGACATTTTTATCGCCCCAATAAGTGGCGAAATATCTCGTTAAATTCAAAACGCCGGATTTGGTGACACTATAGGAAACAGGCTTGAAAAAATTCGTGTAAATTCTCTGGTCGGGAGAAACGATTCCGTAATGCGAAGAAATGTTAACAATGCTGCCGCCTTTGTTTTTGGCCATTTCCGCGCCTAAAACCTGGCAGCAAATCAGCATGCCGGTGAGATTCACCTCGATCATCTTGTTCCATTTATCAATCGGATAATCTTCGGGTTTTTCGCCCACTTTGTCGGGCGGAAAATCTATAGCCGCGTTGTTGATTAAAATATTGGGAGTTCCCCAAGATTTTTTTATTTCCTTGAGCGCGTTTTCCACCTGCGGCCGCCGGGCGATATCGACTTTGAAAAATTTGATGGGAAACTTCTTGGAAAGCTTTTTCAGTTTGTGATCGTTTAAAGGTTCAATCACGTCAAAAACCGCGACTTTCGCTCCCGCCTCCGCCAAAGTTTGGGCGTAGACCGTACCTAAAATTCCCAACCCTCCCGTGATCACGGCGATTTTATTTTTGAGATTGAAAATTTTTTCTATCATATCAGTATAACGCTAATTTCCGAATAATATTCAAACATTATGAAAAAATTAAATGAGAGAAAGGGTGAAATTTTCGCGCGAGGACTGTTTGAGCCCCGCAGCCGCGGGGCGAGTTCCGCAGAAGAAAATTTTATCCTTTCTCTCATTTGAAAAAATATCCAACTACCAATTTACATCTTCCTTCTTTATCACCGTATCAGCCGAGATGTCAACTTTCGCTTTTTTGCCGATCAGTTTTTTCATCAGGCCGGCTTTCATTCCGTAACCCGGACTTTTGCAGCAAACCATCTTGGCCGTTATTTTGGCGCCGGCCGGAATCGCGGTCCTCGCCACCAAGCTTTTGCCGTGTTTCTGGCGATGCGGAATTTCTTTTTCGTGCAAATAAATTTTCTTGTCCAAAACAGCTTTCTCAATCCGGCGAATTTGCCTGATCATCTCCGAAAACTCGGCCAGATCCAAACTTACCGTGGCGTGATCCGGACCCGGCAAACTTTTGTCCAAGGTAAAATGGCGTTCAATGACTTTGGCGCCAAGGCTCACCGCCACTATCGTGGGCGTAAAACCGATTTCGTGTCCGGAATAGCCGATCGGAAATCGCGAATATTTTTTAATCAAAGTCTCCACCGCTCCCAAATTAAGGTCTTCATCCGGCGTGGGATAGACGGAAACGCAATGATTGATAATGAGCTGATCGTTATGTTTTAAAATCAGATTCACCGCCTCGTCTATTTCATCTTCGCCAGCCATGCCAGTGGAAAGAAAAACCGGCTGTTTTCTTTGGGCGATATATTCTATGAGGGGCATGTGAGTCAAATCAAAAGAAGCGATTTTCCAAGCATCCATTCTCACGTTATTAAGCATCGCGGCGCTTTTTAAATCAAAAGGAGCGACAAAAAATATCAAACCCAGCGAATGAGCCAATTTTCTCAATTCTTTCAGCTGGCGTTCATTGAATTCCAGTTTTTGCCGATATTCGCCGTAAGTCGCGCCAAGAGCCCTTGAGGAAGTCTGGGGCCTGGAAAGCATATCCTGAATGAAAACTTCCGAGAGAGTTCTTTTCTGGAATTTTACCGCGTCCGCCCCGATCCAAGCCGCTTCCATGATCAATTTCTTGGCCATATTCAAATCGCCGTTGTGATTGTTGCCGATTTCGGCGATTATAAAAACCGGCTCCTCGGGGCCAATAAATTTTTTACCCACTTTGATCTTTCGCGGATTTTTTGTTGAATTTTTATTCACGGATATTCGTCATTTCTTTTTAAAAATGCAGTTTGCCAGAGTTTCCCGGCCGCGTTGGTGCTTTGAATCCAAACGGAAACCCAGACTTTCCATTATCGCCGGAATTTGGCGGTTTTGGGAGTTATTCTCGTCAATTTCTATTAGAATAGTCCTTAGATCGGGATTTGACAAGACTTTCCGCGCTCCTTCCGCGACTTCCCTTTCGGGCCCGTCAACATCTATTTTTACGTGATTGGGGAGAGGCAAAGAAAATTTTTCAACAAAATCATCAAGGGAAAAACCGAGCAAAGGCGAATATTTTTGCCTGTTTGAAAGACCGATCGGAAAAGCCTTGAAATTTTCGCCGCAATTATTTAAAACAATATTTCGGTTCAGAGCCAAGAAAGCCACCGGATCGGGTTCAAAAGCGAAAATCCGGCAGTTGCCGCCAGCCGCCGCCCAAGCCACGAAAGAATAAGCTCCCACGTGCGCGCCGATATCGTAAAAAATTTCGCCCGGCTTCATATTTTCTTCTATCCAACGAACTGTTTCAGGTTCTTTGCCACAAGCGTTGAGTCTGGTGAGTTGCGCGCAATTTTCCACGCTCATTTTTATGTCTTTCTTGGAATAATCCAGCCGGCCGCAAACAACAATATTGTCTTTAATGAAAGTCTTGGCGCCGGACCAAAAAAATTCCGGCCAACCGATTTTTCGGCCGGATCTTCTGGCAAATTTTGAAAATTTCCATTTTTTGATATCGCGCAAACAATTCCACTGCTTTGCCGGAATGATTTTTTTTGCCGTTTCTCCAATAAAACTCATAAGACTGCCTATCGGCTTAATGAAAAACTATTCTTATGCTATTTGGCAATAATTTAATATTTTAACCGATGTTATAAACCCGATGAAAATATGATTCTTTGTTCAGCAGCAAATCATCGGGCGAACCTTCTTCCACCACTTTCCCTTTTTCCAAAACCAAAAGCCGGTCGGCGTCCATAACCGTGGAAAGGCGATGGGCGATAACGACAATGGTCATATTGCCTTTGAGTTTGGCGATGGATTTTTTAACCAAAATTTCCGATTCGTTGTCCAAAGCGCTCGTCGCTTCGTCCAAAATCAAAATTTGCGGCCGGCGCGCCAAAACCCGCGCCAGAACCAGCCTTTGTTTTTCGCCGCCCGAAAACCTGGCCCCCCGCTCGCCCACGATTGTTTCAAATTTTTCGGGCAAAGAATCCACCAGGTCAAAGATATCGGCCGCTTTCGCCGCTTCCTTCATTTTTTCATCCGTTATATTTTTGTCAAAAAATTTGATATTTTCGGCCACCGTGTCGTTTTTGAGAAAAATATCCTGCGAAACATAACCGATATTTTCGCGCCAGTTTTTTAAACTGACGCTTTTGGCGTTTTTTCCGTCAATTAGAATGCCGCCCGCCCGCGGCTCAAAAAGACGCAGCAAAAGATCAACAATGGTTGTTTTTCCGGATCCCGACGGACCGATTATGCCGACCATCTCGCCTTTTTTCACTTTAAAATTCAGATTGTCAAAGAGTTTTTTTTCTTTATCGTAAGCGAAATCAATATTGGAAAATTGGATGGACTCGTTGAATAAAAATTCTTCGCGCCCCGAATCTTTCTCGGGATTTTTGGAAAGCTGTTCTTGAAAATACATCAAATCCATCACCGGCGGAATCGTTTCGTTCACCGAATGGAGCCACTTGCCGGCTTTATCGACAAAAACAAAGATTCTTTGTATCAAATAAACCGTGACGATGAAAGTGGCGAAACTGAAATCCGGCCGCGAGAAAGAAAGTCCGAAAATCACGCAAATCAAAATTATGCTCACGGGCTGCATGCTTTCGCTGTGAAGATATTTGACCGTAGTGGATTTCACTTTGGCATGGCGGTACCTTCTGAAAAGATCGCCAATGATATTCACCGCTTCGCCTTGGACATTCATTGATTTTATCGTTTTGAGCCCCAGAATATTTTCGTTTATTTGATTGGCTATGTCTTTGCCGATAACCGTGAGCTGCTGAATGTAAGTTTTGACGCGGTAAAGAAAAGGCTTTGAAAGATAGAGAATGACGGCGCCCGAAAGCAAAACCCAAGAAGTGACCCGCCAATCGATCTTAAGCGCCATCGCGGCGTAAATCAGAAAACCGCTTAAATCCAGAAGCATGGCGCAAATTTTCTGCAAGAGGCCGGAGCTGGAACTCACCCGGCTCATAATGTAGTGCTCCAGGTGGCCGATCTTCATTTTCAAAAGAAACGGCCATTTTGCCTGGAAAGTTTTTTCATAGATTTCGGTCCGAACGCTGTATTCATAATCGCTTAAAATTTTGGTCTGCAAAATGCCCGAAACGGCCAAAGCCGCGCCCTTGAGAATGAAAAGCAAAGAAATAAAAATCAGCAGCGAAACAAGATTCAAGTCCAAATGGAAAAATAAAAACAGTTTGTTGAGAGCCTGTGAAATTATATCTCCTCCCAAGCCGTCATGGTTTGTGACAAAAGAAAAAAGAGGAATTAAAGTGCCGATGCTCAAAGCGTCAAAAAATCCGGTAAAAAATCCGATCAAGGCCAGCGCGAAAACCCGAACCCGGTATTTGCCGTACATCTTTTTCAATAGAAACCAAAGATTTTTTATTATTTGGATAATTCGTCTGATTAATCTCATTTTTGCTTGATTATCGCTGAAATAGCGGCAAAGCCGCGGAAATTTGATATTTTGACCCTTCTATTGTATATTTTAGCCGTATGGAAGAAAATAAGCAAAACAATTTAAAGGTATTGGGAATAGTCGGAGCCAGATCGGGTTCCAAAAGCATTCCCCATAAAAACATCCGGCCGCTTTTAGATAAGCCCCTTATGGCCTGGATTATTGAGGCGGCAAAGAATTCCAAATACATTTCCCGGCTCATTCTCTCCACCGACTCTTCCGAATACGCCCGAATCGGACGCCAATACGGAGCGGAGACGCCTTTTGCAAGACCGGCGGAATTCGCCAACGATACCGCTTCGGACATTGATTATCTCACTCACGCCGTGCAATGGATGGAAGAGAATGAAAATTGGAAACCGGATGTTATTTTGCGCCTTCCGCCCACCACGCCGCTTTGCAAAACCGAATCAATCGACGCCTGCGTTGAAATCTTAATGAACGATCCCCAAACCGACTCCTGCCGGACGATCACTTCCGCGCCCAAACATCCATATAAGCTTTGGAAAATAGAAAATGACGAATTGAAACCTTTTATTTCCAAAGAGCTCACGGGATTTGACGAACCTTCCAATATGGCGCGCCAGCTTTTTATTCCGGCCTTCGCCCACGTTGATGTGATCGCCGTGCGGCGCGATATTTTGATGAACAACCGCCTGCTCACCGGCAAAAAAGTGAAATTTGTCAAACTTCCCAAACACGAAGCGATCGATATCGACACGGAAAACGATTTTTTGCTGGCCGAAATTCTCCTGAAAAAAAGATTGGGGTTAATTTAGACCCGCGTATTTCATTATCGCGTCAACCACCCGCTTTGAAGCCAGGTTATCGGTTTGGAAACAAGCTTCTTTCCGGAGAACTTCGCGTTTTTCTTCATCAAGATTCGGATTTTTCAAATAGCCGCTCAACGCTTCAAAAAGTTCCTCGAAATTTTCCGTCTTGCGGACTCCGCCGGTTTCAATGATTTTCTTGAAGTGTTCCCGCAAGCCAAACCGCCTCACGGACCTGAAAAACGGTCTTTTTTTATATCCGTCAAAATTGGTAATCACGAGCGGCCGGTTAAAAACCACCGCTTCGATCAAGGCCGTGCTGTAAACGGCGATAACGATGTCGGCGTGACGCATCAGATTGAAATAATCGGCCATTTTTTGTCCGTTATCAAGCGTCTCTTCAAAAAAAACCACGGAAGGATTACTTCTGAAGCTGTTGTACTTTTTCATATCGAAATTCTGATCGGCTCCGCGTCCGCCAATGTAGGGTCTGATGACAAGCTTGACGCCTGGATCAAGTTTTCCCTCTTTGATCCACCGCAATATTTTTTCAATGACATCCGGCTCATCCGGGCAGTAAGCGCTGCCCGAAATATAATAAATGTATTTGGCGCCGGGCGCGAAATCGTATTTATCCAAAACCTCCTCCCTCGAAACCGCGTAATCGGCATTGCCCAAAAAATCAAACTGGGGATAACCGGTCAGAAAAATTTGTTCGGCCCGATAGTTCTGGTATCTCATCGCGAAATCCTTGATCTGTTCGCTCTGCGCCAAAAGCTTGTCCGTTTGAACCGGAATATAATATTTGTCAAAATGGTCCCAGTTGGAAATCATTCCCAAAGTCAAAATTTTTCTTTTATTGGCTTCGGCAACCAAAGCCTGGTCGAATTGCCCGAAAAGATGGGGAGCAAAAACAAGATCGGGTTTGTATTTTTCAAAAGCGTCTTCAAAAATGCCTTTTGAATAGGACCGGTAAAAAATTTCCGGAATGATTTTGTCGCGCATGAATTTGAGCCGGCCGAAAGTGTTGGCGATGAGAAATTTTAAAGGCATCAAATAGATCCGGCCTCCCCCCGGCGGTTCCCCGGGCCTCATTCCCATCGTGGTGAGCATAAAAGTCGTGCCGGTAAAAATAAAGTGGGCGTAAAAAAAATAAAACAGTTTCTGAAAAAAACTTCTTTTTTTGGCGTAAGGATAATGAATGAGTTCAATCTTGCGATTCGCGCCGAATTTTTCTTCGATGAACGGCCGAAAGCTTTCTTCATAGCTGGCGGGCAGCAAAAAAACAATTTGAACGTCATCGCGTCCCTTTAGCGCTTCGCCCAGCCTGAAAAAAGCGCTGCCCGAAAAAAAGAAAAGATTTTTATAAACATTTTCGAAAGACAAGCTGAAAAATATCGTTTTCATGGTTTTTATTCCGTCTTTTTGAAATTAGCTGATTCTTTGGCTGATCTGATTAAACTTTCAACGGCTTCTTCGACTTGCTCCGTTTTTATTGAATCAAGCGCCAAACGCTGTTGGCGCGGATCGCCCGCTTCTTTGAAACTGAAAATGGAAGGAGGAACGCCCGATTTAACCGCGATGATATTTTCGCCCCGCGGCACAAGCTCATTGGGATCAACCGGACCGACAATATCCACCAAGGGGATCTTCAAAGCGTGGGCGACATGAACTGGTCCGGTATCAACGGATATGAATAATTTCAATCTCTTGATCAGCGAAGGCAAATTTGCCAAGTCGGAATCAAAAGATTTGAAAAAGCCGCCTTCTTTCAAACCAGCCGAAACTTCGTTTATTCTTGATTCGTCGGCCGCGGATCCGATGAATATGATTTTGGCTCCGCGTTTTTCAATAAGATGCCGGGCGACTTTTTTAAAATTTTCGGCCGGCCATTCTTTGGCTTTGTTTCCCGCCGACACGCTCATGCCGACCAAAAAATCGTTTTCCGAAATGCCGTTTTGGCGAAAAAAATCTCGCGCTTTTTCTTCGCTTTGTTCGCCCGTGAAAATTTCCTTTTCTTGTTTTAAATCGTCTATTCCAATAAACCGCAAAAGTTTTAAATGATGCTCCGGCAAATAAGCGTGATGCCGATACAGAAGTTTAAAATTGTTAAGCCAATCAGTCAATATTTCGCTGGCCGGCCTGTTTTGGCGGACGGTTTTGACCCGATTCGGAACAATGCCCAAAAAAGCGATCAAAGAGCTTAAAGCCGTTCCGGAGAGAGAAAAGCTCCAATCGAATTTTTCCCGGCGCAGTTTTTTAATCAGCCGATTCAAGCTCTGGTTTTCATATATCAAAAGATCGTCGATGCGCGGGTTATTTTTTAAAATTCCGGCCGCCTTGCTTGAAACCAAAACCGCCAAACGGCTTTGCGGATAAGTTTTTTTTATGGCGGCGAAAACCGGCGTGGAACAGACCAAGTCGCCGATTCTGGTTAATTGCGGAATAATCAGAATCTTCAAGCCGCTTCCCGAAACCGCGCGTTTTTTGAAACGGATCAAAATAAAAAACAGCGGCGAAACGATCAGGCTCGCCAAAATCAACAAATAAAATTTCAACCGGTCAACCGTTGGATCCATTTTGATTTGATTCTATAAAATTTAAAATATTTTCCGCTCGTCTGCTCCATTCGAAGCGCTTCACTTTTTCGGAGGCTTTGCGGATTTTTTGGCAAGCGGTTTCGGAACTATTCAAAGCCAACCCCACGGCTTCGGCTAAAGAAGCGACATCATCGGGTTCATAAAAGAAAACTTCTTCTCGGGAAACAATCTGTTTGAGAGCCGGCGTGGCGCTGGCGACAATGGGACGATTGGCGGCCATATACTCAAAAATTTTCATCGGCGAAGTGTAATAATAAGAATAAGGATTTTGTTTCGTCCCCAACACCAGCAAAACATCGGCCGCCCCGTACCATAAAGAAACTTCTTTGTAATCTCTTTGGCCGGCGCAAACCATATTGGCCGGAATTTTTTCGATGCCGATCGATTTTTGCAGTTCTTCCCCGGAGCCGCCGATTAAGCAAAAATCGCATTCGCTTTTTTTGGCCGCCGCCCCGACAAGAATTTCCAAACCCTTCCAATCGTAAATCTTTCCGCAATAAAGCGCCATCGGCCTGTTTTGGGAAAGCCGAAGAATTCTTCTGCATTCTTGGCGGCTTTTGGCCGGCGCAAAAAAATCAAGATCTATGCCGTTGGGGAAAACCAGAATTTTTTCCTTGGGAATGCCGAATTTTTTTATCAAATCTTCCTTGATCAGATCGCTGATCGTTATAATCCCTTTGACGCGTTTGAAAAAATAGGAATAAAGAAATCTTTTTCTCTTGGTGTCGTGCATCTCGTAAAAAACCGGCCAACCGAGAATCGGAGCGATAAAATAGGAAACTTCATCCAAGTCAATCGAATAAAAAATCGCTTTTTCTCCTTTCAGCCTTTTGGAAAAAAGATAAAAAAAATAAGAAAAAGCGAAAGAAAAGGAACTAAGATTGTAAGAAAAAGGATTGGAAAAGCCAAAATTCAGAAAAAAAAGTTTTTTTACTTTTATCGGAGTTTTGAGGCCGTAAAATTCTTGCATTGGCCGGGAAAAAACATTTTTCCTGCGGGGAACGACCAATTCCAAATCCACGCCCTGTTTGACGAGGGCTTCGCACATTTTGGCCAGCTGAATTCCGTGCGCCCGTTCGGTGGGAATCCGGGCGTTGGCGACATAGTAGATTTTCATAACTCCCGAATTATTTTTTCCGTTAATTTATCCAGGCCGTGGTTCTCGATCGAATATGCCCTTAATTGCCGGCCAAGCGTTTTTCTTTCGTCAAACGGCGCATTGAGCAAAGCTGAAATTTTTTCCGCCAAATCCCGGCTGTTTTCAAAAATCAGCCGGCCGGGCAAATCTTTTTCAAATGATTTATTCGCGACGACAACCGGGACTTCGCAGGCCATCGCTTCCAGGATCGTCTTATCCAAGGATCCTTCGGGGGTCAAATTGACAAAAATCTCGTTTTGATTGTAAATTTCCGGCGTTTTGAGATTGGAGATTTCGCCCAAAAATTTGATTCTTCCTTTTTCTTCCAAATTTCGGGAAAGCGTTTTTATTTTCTCAAAATATTCTTTATCTCTTTCGGGCGCGCCTCCAATAATATTCAAAACAAATTCAACCCCGTTTTTTTCCAATTCCTCGGCCGCTTCGATTAAAACTTCCAGTCTTTTCACCGGAGAAATCCTGCCCAAACACAAAATGGAACGGGGAATTTTTTGAATATTTTCATTTCTTTTAAAAACCTCCGCGTCTATTCCGGCCGGCGCGATTTTGGCATTTTTAAAACGGGCCGTATAAGCAAAAGGGGAAGTATAAAAAACCGCGTTGGAAATTTTGGCCGAAAGCCAAGTAAAAAAACTTCCGTGGCGATGATTGTGCCAAAAGATGATTTTTTTGCCCAAAAAACGCCAAATCAACCCGCCCAAAATAACATATTCCTGATTCATATGGACAAAAACGCAATCGTAATTTTTTCTTTCTTTGATTATAAATTTATATAAATTAAAAAGATATTTCAAGCGTGATCGGCCGCTTTCTTTGCCTAAAGAAAGGACTTTTACGTTTTTCGGCAAATTATATTCTCCTTTTTCAAGACAGACCGCGATGATCTTCTCAAATTTCCGAGAAAATTTTAAAAGCCAGGAATGGACAAATCCCATCACATCATCGTTCCTGTCGACCTTTTGGGTTAAAAATAATAATTTCATAGGCAATTTTCCAACGCTCTTTTATAATTGATCAGATATTGTTCCTTTGTTGTTGGCGCTAAAGATTTCGCCGGCGCGAGATTTCCGCCGATCGCTCCGAGAATCTTGTCGCGCAAATCATTTTCATCGCCAACGCTGAAAATTGAGGCGCGGTCCAAAAATTCGCGGCTTATTCCCGCGTCGCTGGAAATAACGCGGCATCCCGCCGCCACGGCTTCAACAATCGTCCGGCCGTAGCCTTCATAATTGGAAGAAATAAGAAAGAGATCGGCGGTCTTCAAATAAGAAACCAAATCGCCCGCCCACGGCTCGAGAATAATGTTTCTTTCCAATTCCATGCTCTTTATTTTCTTTAAAAGAAATTCCCGCTCCGGCCCGTTTCCGGCGATTATCATCCCAATTTTCGGTTTGGCCTTCAACACCCGCGCCATCGCGCGAATCGCAAGCAAAAGATTCTTCTCTTTGGTTAAACGGGAAGCTGCTAAAATTATAAAGTCGAACTGCGGATATTTATAGCGCAAATTCGTTCTTACGAGCGAACTCTTAATCCCTTCCACGTCCACGAAAACAGGCAAAACAACCGGTTCGGCTTTCAATTTTATCCGCGAAGATTTAATGGAATCGGCGATTCTTTCGGAAACGACTCTGATTCCATCGGCCCGAGGCAATAAAAATTTCGCCAGCTTTATTCTGATTCCGTTTAAAAAAGATTCCCGGCCGAAATAAGGATTCAAGAAATCAGTGTGAATTTGAATGTGCAATTTTACTCCGAATTTTCTTTTGAGCCAAAAACCGATGAGCCCCGCAAAAAACGGATCTTGCGCGGTTATAACGCCAATCCGCCGGTTTTTAATTATCAATCCCCCCTTTTTGACGGCAGAAAAAAATTTCAGAATTTTATTGGAACCCGAGGAAAAATAAATCCATAATTTTTCGCCTATCTTTTTGTCTTGGCCCGAAGCGAGAACAAGTATGTGCGTTTCGTCAAAAAGACGGCTGTATTCCTCCTGCCGCGAAGATTCCGGAGACCCCGATTTGGCAATATTTTTATCAAGCCCGATAGCTAAGATTTTCATTGATTCAATATTTTAAAATTCGCAAATTGGCCTCAACCGCCTTTTTCCAAGAAAAATTTGATTTTAATTTTTCC
>Ga0076091_113_pt1 | contig 22301 bp, 26 predicted proteins | sample RifGroC1_FD_68120 | JGI IMG/M metagenome (GOLD analysis project Ga0076091, IMG submission 68120) | Parcubacteria bacterium GW2011_GWC1_43_12 | reverse complement strand
GCCCTCTCCTTAATAAGGAGAGGAGGAAGAGGATGTGCCTTAATTTCTTTCAGTTGTCCCGAAGCGGTTTTTCGGAAATGTTTTTATTTATTTCCAATATTTTTTATCTTCTTGCTCAAGAGCTTTTCGGATTCTTCAAGGGCTTTTTTGAGGTTGCTTACGATTTTTTGTTCTTTTTCATTAAGCCCCGATTTGCTGTCAAATTTGGAAATTTGATCTTCGGCCTCTTCTTTTAGGGCGTCGAAAACCCGAGAAAGAGAGTTTTCCGCTTCGGCCACTCTTTTTTTAATGTTTCTGATTTTCTTTTTAAGACTTCTTCCGCTCCAAATGGCTCCAAAAATCACAAGAGTTATCATCCCGGCAAGCGTTATAATAATTGACAGATAATCAATCACGATTCTCCCTATTCTTATGAAGGTGGGCGGGTTGACCAGTATGCTCACTTTTACAGAAGGGCTGCTTTTGGCCCCAAGCGAATCGGTGACTTCCGCCCAAATATTGTAGACGCCTTTTTTGAAAGGCCGGGAATCAATAAGCGACCACTTCCCTTCTTTGTCGCTTTGCGTCTCGATTTGTCTTATTTCTCTATCCGATTTTTCGATGTGTATCGTTACTTTGGTTTCTGGTATTGCTGTTCCTTTTAAAAGAAGGCTGCTTTCGGGCAATAAGCTTTGGGGAAAGTCGGTGATAATCGGCGCTTCGAGCGGCAAGATATTAATTTCCGCCATGGCAATCGTGTAATTCCCCGCTTTATCGACGGCTTTTACGAATATGTTTCTTTTGCCGGCTGACTGGAATGGCATTTTGAAAGGGTTGCTGTGAACGATTTGGGCCGAAGCGAGAAACATATTTCCTTCGCCGATTTTAATTTCATAATAGTCAATGCCGGACAATTCGTCCTTGGTATCAAACAGAAGTATTGGCGCCGGATTTGTTGTTTCATTTCCTCCTTGTATTTTTGCCTCAAACGGCTCGGGCGGCGCGGAATCGATCTGGATTTTATAATGAGCAATCGGTCCCCACTCTTTTCCTTTTTTGAGTTGAAGATGAAAATAATGGATTCCGTCCGACAAATTAAAGAGTTCTTTTTCGGAAATCGCCGGCTCATAAATAATTTGAGGAGTATCTTTGGAATTTTCGCTGTAAAGAATTCTTACGGCATTTGTCCCGTGGGGCAGCTCCCAGACAAATTTGGCATCCGTGGAATTGCGCCAGCCATTTTGATCCGGATGGGATGGCGAGGTTATTTGCGGGACGGATGAAGAAGTCGGTTTTATCGAAGGGCTTGGACTCGGGGAAGGTGTTTGGGAGATTTGCGGAGTTGGCGCCGGAGTGCCGGTCGGGATATTGATATTGAATTGAGCATTGCCAAAAATGTCTAAAATATTGGTTCCTTTGCCGTCATTGGCCAGGATTGAACCCGTGGAAAAAACAACCGCGACCGCTCCGGCTGATTTGGTTCGGAAATTTACGGTTAAAATTTTTCCGGCCGTTCCGGAATATCCGGGATTAAGAATAATTCCCTCAAAGGATATTGTTCCTGCGTTATTGGAAAAAGAAGGATCTTGCGCCCAAAGGTTAAAAATTGAGCCGGATTTTGAAATTGAAACAACTTCGACTTTATTGTGCGGAAAGGAAATCTCGCTGGAGGCGGCATTCATCGCTTCATCGGAGGAAACATAAACGCCTATCGAAAAATTCTTATTGACGCCGAATGAGCCGCTTGAGGGAGACAAAAAAAGGCTGGCCGCTTGGGTTGTCTTTGGAAAAAAAACCAAAGCGAAAACAGCCGCAAAAAACAACAAAAACAATCCTTTGCGCTCCCGGAGAGAACAAGAATGACCTATTTTTTGAAGAATTTTATTTTCACCCTCCATACGATTAATAATAGCACAAGCAGAGCAATAATATAAATTGCGGGTTGTTGATAAAAAGCGGATTTGTATTTGGGATTCAGTTCCGCCAGGCGCTCATTGCCCGATTTATCGCGCGCCCTGACAAATATATAACTTTTCAGTTTTTGATCTTTCAAAACATATGGGCTTTCGGCCGGATTCCATCCCAAAAACCGGCTCAAAAATTTCCATCGGGTTTCTTTTATTTCATAACGCTCAATGCCCGATCCTTTGTCTTGGGTGGAAAAAACTAAAAACCATTTTCCCTCAAACACACCCGGGCTTTGGGCGATTTCAGGCTTAAAAACTTCCGGCTGTCCCGTGTCGTTTTCAGGCGAAGGTAAAAATGAAGAAACCAGATCTTGGTCGGAAATCGTGAATTCAAGATTTTTTACGTCCATTTGAATTTCCGCGCCGCTCCCGTCATTAATCAAAGCTTTGGCATTTTGAATTTGAATAATTCCCTGTCCTTTTTCTTTAGCTGAAAAAACCGCGGAAAAAATTAATCCGTTATTTCCCTCAAAGCCGCCCGGCGTAATTCCGGAAAAAATAATTTCATTTTCGGTTTGAATTCGCGGTTTTTCTATCCACAAATTGATTACGGAATTCGCGTCTTTTATCTCTTTTAATTCCAGTTTGTCCGAGGGGAAAATTATTTTTCCCTCAATGGCATTAATCTTGTCTCCTTGGGTATTAAGCAGAATGTTTGCCTGAAATTGCCGGCTGGCTTGGGTTCCGTCATCTTTTTTCAAGAAATAAATTTCGGCGGCAAAAACCGAGTCTGCCGACAGGGCGAAAAACAAAATCAAAAAAAATATTTTTATTTTTAGCGTCATTTTATGAATTTAGCCGGTCCAATTATAAGCCATAATGCTGAAATCTTTCAGGTCGATTTTTCCGTCGGAGTTAAGATCCATATCGGCGGGCGGATTTTTTCTTTTATGCCAATAAGCAAGAATGGAAAAATCGATCAGGTTGGTTTTTCCGTCTTTGCTTAAATCCGATTTATTAAAAGCTCTTTCCGGAATCGAAAGCGTATTTTTCGTTCCGACTTTAAAACTTAAAACACTGGAGAAAGAGCTGATATCATCATCTTTGATCGCTCTGGCTTTGGCTGAATGGTCTCCGTAATCAATTTCCAAAGTATTAAATTTATAGAGCCAGCCGCCGTCATTTTGAACAGTTGTTTTTTTAACAATTTCTTTTTCCGAATTGATTAAGATGGCGATTTCGGCCTGGGGAATGCCGAATCCGAAAATATTCAGCGCTTCTCCCTTTTTGACCTCCGCTTTGTCCAGCGAGATTGTCGGAGGAATGAAAATTCCGCTTATCGTGGTGGCGGTTCCCGCTGTTACGGAAATTGAAAATGTATGAGTTATGGAGCGATTTCCTTTTTTATCTTCAGCCGAGACCCCAAAAATATAAGATCCGGGCGACAGGCCGGAAATGTTGATTTCAAAATTGGCATCCGGTCCGGCCGGCATTTCCGCCACTTTTTGAGCGTCTTTTAAAAGTGCGATTTTGCTTTCCGGATAGGCTTTTCCTTTAAAAATTGCTTGGGCGACAGTGGGAGCCGCAATGCTCCCTCCCCCTCCCCCTCCGCCGGGTTGAACGGCCGATGTCGGGGTAGGCGTTGCCGTAGGTATATTATTGCATTGGGAATCATTCATTTCGCAGGCGGGGTTGCAAGAAATCGCTCCTCCTGAAAATCCTTGAGTCTGACAAGTTGATCCCCCAAAATCTTCGCCATCGCATTCCTCGCCGAATTCTTTTTCGTCATTTCCGCAGACTGAAATTTTTACGGTAAAAGTGACCGCGCTTGTGGTGTCAGCTGAAATATTTTGAGAAAAAAAAATAAAACCGGCGATTAAAATAATCGCCAAAAAGAGCAAAAAAATAAACATTTTCTTTTCATTCATTCATTTTTATTCTCTTTTTTTCTAAGGCCGATTCCGATACTAAAAGAAAAAAATCTGCGCAATATCACAACCAGCAAAGCGGTGATAATAATCGCCGAAATCACATAGCTCCAGGGAGAATAAAGTTTATAAAGAGAGCCAAGGCGATAATAAATCCCGACAAAGATATTCGCCGGCGCGACGGTAAAATAAAGCTTGGTGGCCGCGGCGATGCCGACGCTGGTCATCCCGTTTTCTGTCTTTTGGAGCGGTCGGCCTTGCAAAAAAGCGAAATAATCGCCCGGTTTGGCGCCTCTTATGGGCAAGGTCAGCTTAATTTGCACCAATTGGCTCTGATCCGGCTCCAGATAAAATTGAGAAGGTTCAAATTTAAACCATTCTTTGGCTGGTCTTAACTCCGGTTGATCTTGATGGTAAGCAATTTGAATGCCGTATTCAGACGGCTCATTTCCGGTATTTACCAGCACAAAATTGGGAAGCGTATAAATCAAGCCGGATTTTAATGGCTGGTCAACCTGAATTTTTCCTATGCCCACGCCCACGCCGATTTTTGCCAAAGCCAAAAACGGCCCCGTTAAAAATATAGCAAACAACAAAGAGCCCCAAAATAATATAATGGCTTTTTTCATTCATTTAGGGATTAGTGGGTGCGCTTGCCTGAACCGTTACCACGGCGCTTTGCTGGGTATAGACCGTGCTGGGATTCGGGGTATGCATTGAAAGTTGAAAATCGACTGTTCCGCTAATCGCCGTCAAATCTTCTGCCAATGTCGCCACATTTCCGACATCGTCTAAAGCGGTAAAATCGGCTCCGTAAACTCCGGATGTCGCACAGTCATTGTCGGTCTCGTTACAGAATTTATGCGTGTAATAATCCGGGGTGGAAGTTGCCGCGTCCAATGTCCAGTCGCCGGTGTCGGCGCTGTAGATATCAAAATTGGCTTTACTGCCGTCGTTGGTGGCGGTGATGCCGGTTGTAGAGAATAATGTCATCGTGCTTGAGGCGCTGTTGTTACTCATTGTTCCGTAAGCAAAACTGTTCTCTCCTCCCGTAATAGATATGGCATAATTAGACACTGTTACCGTTCCTGTAACTGTAGCCGTTTCCGCCGCCAGTGAAAATACGGCAACCGCCATTCCGGCTAAAGCGACTAATACGACTGAAAAAATTATTTTATTCATCCCATTAGTTATTTTTTGCGTTATTTTTGTCATAATGATTTTTTTAACCCTCACAAGACATATTTTTTTCCAAAAACATATTAAGATGTCTAACCAGGTTCATTAAGTTTTTCTAAAAAAACAAAAAACCCGATCGACCCAAGTCGGGTTTTTAAAATGTAAAAATTGCGATTTTGATTTATTCTCTCGCAGACGAAAATTCTCTTTTTGAAAATCATAATTTTATTAATACACTAATTATACATCAGAACGCCAAAAAAGTTATCCACACCATCTTTTCTTTTGAAGTATCATAAAATTGCATAATTTATGATTTGTGATATGCGTTATGCGACTCACGGGGCGCTTGCTTGAACCGTTACTATTGCGCTTTGCGTGGTATAGACTGAACTGGGGTTGGGAGTATGCATTGAGAGTTGAAAAGCGACGGTTTCGCCAATTCCCACGCTACCCTTGAGTAATTGAGGGCTGGTTGTCAGAGCGATAAAACTGGCTCCATAAGGCCCTGACGCCAAACAATTATTATCGGTTTCGTTGCAGAATTTATGCGTGTAATAATCCGGAGTGGAAGTTGCCGCGTCTAATGTCCAGTTGGTGGTGTTGGCTCCGTAGATATAAAAATCCGCAATGGCATCGCCATTGGTGGCAATAATTCCCGCCTCGCTCCATAATGTCAGCGTGCTTGAAGCGGTATTGTCATTCATTGTTCCATAAGAAAAATTTTCCGGGTCTATAGTGACAGAGAAAACCGCGGCCGATGTTGCGCCTTGGCCTTCCAAACTTAAATCAGTTGGGTCGCCATTTTCATTTTGGGCTTTAACTTGCACTCCGTAGGTAGTTCCGGCAGTCAAAGGAGTCCCGCCGCCCCCTATAACCAAGCCGTCTAATTGATCATCTCTTAACCAAACTTCCCCAGCCACTGGTTCGCCCGAACCATTCACCCAATTAGTTATCCAACCGGCATCACCCGTGACCACTTGCACGGCAAAAAGTGTTATCGGACTAGCGGCAGGATTACTATTTTCGTCATTTGTTAAAATTAAAGAAGTCGCCGTGGCGCCGTTTAAAGTCGGCTGGCCCGGGACATTGGCTGAACTATAAGTCTCGGAAGCAACTGAAGCCGTGCCGGTCTGCTCTAAACTATCTTTAGTTTGGACCGTATAACCGTAACATTTGTTCGGGTCCAGACCAATATCAGAATAAGAAGCGCCGGCTTGCCAGCCGCTGTCTGTGCCGTTGGCGCCTTGATTGCTGGCACAGGCGGTATAAGTAAAAGAATAACTAATAGTACTATAGTCGTAGCCAGCAGTAGCGGCCATGGAAATCTGACCATCAGTATTATTATTAGGCGCCGTGTCAAAAGTCCAAGTATTATCAAGAGTGGCTTGAGTAACCGAAGGCGCCCATGTGTCGGTGTAAGAAATAATGCACCGGCCGTGTCCTCCGGTTCCTCCGAGAGCATTATCTGAACCACCACCTCCACCGCCGCCGGGAACGCCGCCAGCGCCACCCACTTGTGCAGCTTCTGAACCGCCGCCCCCGCCTCCGCCCTTGGTTAAATCATTGTTGCCAGGACTGCCTGCGGCGCCGTCATTAGCCGCCCCGCCGGTGCCGGTACCAACACTGCTATTAGCATCGCCGCCTGCGGTTGATACATTATTAGAGGCGTTATCAGCGGTATTGCCGATGCCATCTGGTCCTCCGGCGCCGCCGCCCCCTGCCCCAACATCACCAGTAGTATTACCATCGCCGCCATTGCCGCCTGCGTGGGATGCGGCATCATTATATGTTGAAGCGGCTAAAGTTCCCCCTGTGCCGTTGTTATTATTTGCTGCCGCTCCGCCGCCATCAGCCACCACTGTGGTCACGCCAAAAGTGCTGTCAGCACCGTTCACCTCTGAAGAGCCGCCTGCGCCAACATCAACCGCATATCCAGTGCCCGGCGTAACAGCAACTCCAGTGGACTTGGCGTAAGCGCCTCCTCCGCCTCCGCCTCCGCCATTATTATTTATTGAGCCGCCTCCACCACCACCACCCCAGCATTCCACGTCAACTTAAAACTTCCGGCGGAAAAGGAGGGTTTTGCCAAACTTTTGGCCAGCCGGAAAATAACCAAGCAAAAATCAGCGCAAAAACCAAAAATCCGCGCCAGAATTTGATTGCTTTTTTGGAATCAATTCCCATCACTATTTTTTTGAAAATTCTCTTTTGAAATATAACTTTGTAAAATAAAGCTGTATTTCGAGGTAAAATTTAAGCGTTTTTTCTTTATTTCATCATAACCAAAAACCGACCCTAAATCAAGAGTCGGTTTTTATAACAGCAATATATAAGCGAATTACCTCACCTCTTCGAGCCTGAGGGCTTTCAGAGCCCGAACGGCCCGCCCTCTCCTTGATAAGGAGAGGAGGAAGAGGAGACGCGTTAATTTCTTTTAGTTGCCCCGAAGCGATCTTTCAGATTGTACGCTTATCAATCCCAGTTTAGGGTCCTGGTGACCAATCGCGTAAAGTCTTACGACCACGCGACTATCGACACCTCCATATTTTATACCCCGCAGTTGCGGGGTTTTCGTCCAAAGGACGAAAAAAAATATAGAAAGGAGGTGATCCATCCACAGCTTCCGCTACGGATGCCTTGTTACGACTTCTTCCCTGTCACCGATCCTACCTTGTCGGCTCTAATGAGCCGCTTCCGGTATTACCGGCTCCCTTGAAGTGACGGGCGGTGAGTACAAAACTCGAGAACGTATTCACCGCGGCATGGCTGATCCGCGATTACTAGCGATTCCGGCTTCATGAGGGCGGGTTGCAGCCCTCAATCCGAACTGGGGCCGACTTTGATGGGATTAGCTCCGCCTTACGGCTTCGCAGCCCATTGTATCGGCCATTGTAGCACGTGTGTAGCCCAGGGTGTCAAAGGACCACGCTGATTTGACGTCATCCCCACCTTCCTCCCCGTTGTCCGAGGCAGTTTGCTGCGACACTTATAACGCAGCATGGGGGTTGCGCTCGTTTACTCACTTAAGAGAACAGCTCACGCCACGAGCTGACGACAACCGTGCAGCACCTGACTCTAACGTCCGTGAGGACTGCCGACGTTTCTGCCGGCATTCGTTAGAGTTTCTAACCCTGGTAAGGTTCCCCGCTTATTGTCGAATTGAACCACATGCTCCACCGCTTGTGCGAGTTCCCGTCTATTCCTTTGAGTTTTAATCTTGCGATCGTACTTCCCAGGCGGATGACTTAACGCGTTAGCTTCGCCGCTTGAAGGGTCGATACTTCAAACAGCTAGTCATCATAGTTTAGGGCGTGGACTACAAGGGTATCTAATCCTTTTTGCTCCCCACGCTTTCGTTTCTCAGGGTCAGGAATACGCCAGCTGAATGCCTTCGCCTTTGGTGTTCCCCACGATATCAACGGATTTCACCCCTACACCGTGAGTTCCATCAGCCTCTCATATCCTCTAGTCTTGACGTTTCCCGCGCGGTTCTAAAGTTAAGCCTTAGAATTTAACACAGGACTATCAAAACCCCCTACAAACGCTTTACGCCCAGTAATTCCGGATAACGCTTGGGGCACTCGTATTACCGCTCCTGCTGGCACGAGTTTAGGAGCCCCTTATTCATCGCCTACGCTCAAAATTGTTCGGCGATAAAAGATCTTTACATCCCGAAGGACTTCTTCGATCACGCGGCGTCGCTCCTTCAGGCTTTCGCCCATTGAGGAAGGTTCTTGACTGCAGCCTCCCGTAGGAGTCCGGGCAGTGTCTCAGTCCCGATGTTGGGGGCCAACCTCTCAGTCCCCCTACCCGTCATAGCCTTGGTGGGCCATTACCTCACCAACTAGCTGATAGGACGCAGGCCTCTCTAGAAGCAAGTGCATTGCTGCACCCTTTAAATGAGAATGACTTTCGTCCCCTCATTTCCATCTTGTATTAGTTCACCTTTCGATGAATTATTCAAGACTTCAAGGTAAGTTGCCTACGCGTTACTAACCCGTTTGCCACTCGCCTTCAACTCGAACAATTAACACTTAACTTTTTACAATTAACCTTTTAATTTTTTCGACAACCCGCCAAGTTGTTTGGCGATTTGTTCCGCCGATTGTTTCAAAAATTTAAAACAATCTAAATTTATAAGTGAACTTTCGTAAGCTATATCCAAAGCGGCAACCGATTCATTGATTGAACCCAAAGCGTTTTCGATATAACGATTGAAATCCTTATCTGATTTCTTCGCCGATCCTTCCGCTATGTTCAACGAAACGGATAAAACCGCTCTTATTAACTGCCTGACCAAGTCATTATGAGTTTTCGAAAATTTTTCCGTAACACCAACTACCATTCTATAGAATTTCTTAGAATCTTTATAAACAGGAAAGTCTAAGAATCTGAACGTTTGCATGTTTTTTGTAGTTAAGTGTTGATTGTTAACTGTCAATTGTTCGAGCCAAAGGCTCGTTCGACTTGCATGCCTTATCCACGCCGCCAGCGTTCATCCTGAGCCAGGATCAAACTCTCAATAATAAACACAGAGTAACGCGAAATTTCGACCGCGCGTTTCCGCGCGGAATCCCGCGTCAATCTGCGTTCTGATTTCGGGACAACTAAAAGAAATCAATGGTTCGACAAGCTCACCACAGGTTCTTTCGATAAACTCACCACGGGTTTTCTTAGTTGTCTAACTAATTTTCCTGCTCACACTTAATTGCTGGTGAAAACGAATTGTTAACGTTCTTTCCGGAGATAACGAAACCCGCGAAGAAGCGGGTGTGCAACCTTTAAATCTTCGCTTGTAATAAGTGTCTTATTACATTAGGTTAAATTATCTTTTACTTCTCTATTCTACTCGATCCGGAGAGCTTGTCAACCCCCGCAACTAATCGGCATTTTTAAATTCATCCTTGGATATTTTTTACTCTCTTTTGTCATCCCCGCCCCGCAGCTGCGGGGTAAACTGCAGGCGGGGATCCAGACCCGAATCAATCTGGATTCCCGTTTTCACGGGAATGACAAAGAGAATGATGCTGATTAGGTGTGGGGGTTAATCTCTTGGGCAGCGCCCCTCCTTTAGGAGGGGTTTGGGGGAGATTTTTATCAAAGTAATAAAAAAGCGCGCGGAATTTTCATGTTTTTCCGCGCGCTTGAAATTTGTTGAAAGGTGCTTTATCTTCTCATTTGTGAAGCTACAGCGGCTGTTTTGGCGTCAAAACTTCCTCCGCCGTTGCCCACAATGACAACAGTGTTATTTCCTTTCTGGGCGCCGACTTCGGCGATTTTTTGGGCCGCCTCCCATTGCATAAAATCGACATATCCGGGATTCTGTTTTAATGCCTGGCCGATTCTCTCAATTGCGAAAACTTTGGATTCGGCCGCGGCTTTTTCATTTTCTGCTTCCCAGATTGCCTTGTCGGGTTTGATATTGGAGAGTTCGACATTTTGGAGATTTATGGGAACTTTGTTGAGTTTGAAAATTTCGATCACCGCGCCGACAATACTGTCATTGACGGCCCTATAATTGGCCATGATTTCTTTGTGGCCTTCATAACGCGAGAACGTGTCTCTGGCGCGGTTGCGAATATCCATAGCCGCAAACCGTTCATAGACTTCTCGCAGTGTAATCTGACGGACTCTTGGATCCGTTGTGGGCGCGGGAGTGACTTGGATAAAAATGGAATTGCGCGTGTTCTCGTCAGTCGGAACCATTCCTCTAATGTATAAATCCACGCTCAACGGTGTTCCATTTTTGGTGAGTATTCGGTGGTCCTGTTTATCCGGAGAAGCATCGGCGGAAAGGAACTGTTCTTTAACCGTGGTGCTGTTTGCCTCCAGAAGGACCAGAATGTTCTTCTGGCCTCCTGTTCCTTCTTCGCCTATGTCTACCATTCCTGATTCCCAGATTTTTTCCTGAAAACCGTCGGGGGTAAGAACTTTTGCGATGTTGCCGCTCGGAATTTCGCGGTAAACGCCACAGCCGTTAGCGATTATTACTACTAACAGAATTATGAAGGGTATCAACCGTTTCATTGCTCAATCTCCTTGAAATGAGTTTTGTTTTTAATTTGGCGCGAAATTTACTTCGTGTGGCGCCGTTCAAAATCCTGCTGCTGCTTGATTACTTCCGATCGATCAATGACCTTTCGGGGCGCAACATTGACAACCCCGGAAGAAAATAAGTAGATTCCAAAGCCGATAAGAATGGTCACAATCAGGACATTCCTTGTCTTTTTTATCATCTTCTGCGCGCTTTCGCTTAAAGACATGTAAAAAGGCGCATAACGCAGGAAAAGAAAAGTTCCGGCGATAATAAAGGCGATAGCGACAACAACGACCGTGATTTGGACCTGGTACATTATTAAATAATCCGTCATTCTTTCACCTCCTTATTTGGATTATCTGATTGTTAAAAAACAGGGATTAAATGGTTTTTTGTTTCTATATATAAAAATATAAAAGAATTTTTGCCACCAAATCCGATTTTGTAGTTTAACAAATATATATAATCTTGTCAAGCTTTCGCCTGTTGATCTTAAATCTTAAATAAATTTTTAAATAACTCAAAAATTCGGCTCAATGTGAGCGGCTGTTTTGATTTTTGTTTGGGAGTTTCGGCTCGCCTCGATTCGACGATCGAGTCGAAGCTGGCTCGCCTCGCTGAAGCTATGGCGAAGCGGGCTGGAGAAATTTGATAAATTAAAAATGAGCTCATGGGGGCTCATTTGTGAAGCTGAAACGCGAATAGATGTTATTTTACTTGAATCAAATAAGTTCCAGAAATTGATTCAAAAGATTTTCATCTATATTTCGAAGTTCTTTTAAAATGGCGTTTTGGCAATGAAATTGGTTATGCCTTGGAATCATTATGAATTTACCGGTTTGTTTGTGAATATATTTATCATGGCGGCGGCAAGACTTTGGTGAAAGATAGAATCCTATTTTGCGTAAAGCGCGGACGCAATCATTTCTTTTAAAATCATTCTTCCCCATATCAGGCAGTCTGCAAAACCTTTTTATTCTTATAGCTGAATTCTCCTTTTCCGTCAATTTTTATGTTATCGAAGACATAATCGGATTCTTTCTCGGGAACATCGAAATAACACAAAATGGCGTCATTAACCATATTCAGTAATTCTTCCCCTGTTTTTGCTTCGGTAATAAGCCCGGGAAGTTCCGGAGATGTGGCGATAAACCATCCGTCCTTAAATGAAATTTCCAATTTCAGATTTTCGGGAATGCCGTACTTTTTTTTCACTAAATTTGGATCCATTTGAGGCACAAAATGTCTATATATTCGATTGAACATGCTTTTTGTTTTCATAATACCACGATTTCAATATTTGAGTTATCCACAGTGGTTAATAATAATTAATATACCTATCGCTAAAATCTGTCAATGGTTAGTATCCGTTTAAAGAGCTTAATTATCCCAAAGCGGCCAAATAAAGATTCTTTTTACCATTCTGAAAAAGTTGTTTAAGGTCGGATGTTTTTGGATGCTTGGCGCAGGTGTTTCAGCCGGAGAAATGCGGGTGAATTTTTTGGCCAAAATTTCGTTCATTGAGCAGAATAAATTGGGCGAGAGGGGGTCGGGTACCCTGGATTCAAAGGTGCCTGACCCCTTGTTTTCAGCCGGCTGTTTGGCTTGGGACGTTGTCGGGATGGGTGCTGGTTTTTTGGCGATTGGCTTTGGAGATGGTTCGGGTTTGGCGCTTGGGGCGGGTTTGATTGATGGTTTTGGGGTTGCGGGCGGATTTAAAATGATTGAATCTCCCCGATTCGCTCCCATTGGCGCGGCTAACATTTGAACGATGAAAGTTGAAGGCTTGCCGTTATAATTTCCGCTTGCGATGCCAATGCCGATTTGCGCGAAGGCGCCGTTTAAAATATTGGCGCGGTGGCCGGGCGAATTCATCCAACCCTCAACCGTGGCTTGGGAAGTTTGGTAATTGAGTGCGATATTCTCCCCTGCCGTTTTGAAATTATATCCCGCGGATGCCATCCAATCCCAAGGCGTTTTTCCATCGGGGCTGTTATGCGCGAAATATCCTTTGGCCGCCATGTCGCTGGCTTTCATCTGCGCCGCTTTTTGCAGGAGGTTGCTTGTTTGCAATTGAGAAAGGTTATTATTCTGCCGCTGGGCGTTCGTGAGCGAAACGATCTCGGCCGCGTTCAACCCCTCGGCTTTGATCGGCGCGAAGTTTGGGATGAGAAGCGCGGAGATGAGCGTGATGAGCGTGAAATATTTTTTCATGACTCCGCTTTGTCATTCCCGAGAAATCGGGAATCCAGATTAATTTAAGTCTGGATCCCCGCTTGCGCGGGGATGACAATTTACTAAAAATACTTTTATCGCGACCATGATACCCGAATTAAAAATAAAGTCAAGAATTTCGGGAATTGTATTTGTTCCTCTCTTTCCTTTATAAATGCCCGCTTCGCCGGAGTTTTAGTGAGGCGAGGAGGTTGGCTTGTCCTTCCGTAGCCCCGCAGCGGCGGGGCGAAGGAGGAGAGGGATTTTACAGATAAGAACCAAAATTAATTTTCCCGCCTGTCTGGCTTGACAGTTATAGGCATATGGGTGTATTATATAAGATATAGTGAAGAGGCACATTAAAGCGTTTAGTTTCAGAATAGAATTTACCAGCACCTTTTATTCGCGGTTCAAAATTAGAATCTTTAAGAGGAAGGAGTTATGAGATGAAAAACGATTTTTCGTTTTTTGGGGTTGCTGTATTAATTTTACTTACTATTTTTCTGTTTATTTCTTTGTTAGATAAACAGATGGATATGGAAAGATTAAAGGCTGATCTCAAAGACCGCGACACCGCCATCGCCCAGCTCCAGAAGAGGCCGGATCTGCCCGAATCTCTGAACAATTCTGACATTCTCAATAATGAGGCGGTGGAGTTCATAGACTTCCCGGGTAATTACTCAGTGATCTGGAAGCCCCACTCGGCGAAGGAAATTTCCGAGGGGCGCGCCGATCACACGCCCGGCTTCTACAAATCCGTTCACTATAACAGAAAGGTTGAAGAAATCGGGTATCTGATGTATATCAAATATTCAATCAACTCCTCCGGCGCGAAATAGCAGCTGGAAGGGTTAGACCTCATCCCTAATCCCCCGTCAGAAATGATGCGGGGATTTTTTATACACATGAAAATGCTTACTAAACTCGGATGTCATTCCCGCGAAAGACGTAAAGTCTCCGATGGAGACCACGTCTCTTTACGGAGCGGGAATCCATGTTAATTCAATATTGAAAACTATTTATAAAATTCTTTCTAACCCCGGGATTAATCCGGGGCAGGCCATCTCTTTAGAAAGGGAGGAAAATACGGGTCTGGATCCCCGCTTGCGCGGGGATGACAGAGGGTGAAAAATGAAAAAATAAAAATCCCTCTCTTGGCGAGAAGGATTTGGGAAAAATAATATTGCGGGAGTCAGCTGTATTTATGGCTCAAGGTGATGGGCCCTCCGAAAAATTCCGGAATACAAATAAGAATATTCCTGATCGGACCATATCCGAATTTGTCTTTTCTGGTGCGGAATCCTTCGATGGCCAATGGCAATCCGATGGCTAACCAAAGAATCGCCACTATCGGAGTAAGATTAAAGCCTCCCACTGTCATAAGCTCCCCCTTTCAAAAGAACCATATTAAAACCAAGCAGACATTCAATGTCTGAAAATCTTTGACATTGAATGTCTGCTTTAGCGCGCGATATATTCGGCCATTTCCGCGAGGCGCGAAGCATAGCCGAATTCATTGTCGTACCAAGCAACTATTTTCACTAAATTATCTTTTACTATGGTTAAAGGCAAATCCACAATAGACGAATGCGAGTTTCCTTTGAAATCCGAAGAAACCAGCGGCTCTTCGGAAACCGCGAGAATTTTTTTCAGATCTCCGCGCGCCGCGTCAATGAAAAAATTATTCACTTCTTCTCTGTTTGTTGATTTTTTGGCTATGCACACAAAATCGGTGATGGAAACCACGGGGGTTGGCACGCGCATGGCCAAGCCGTCAAGTTTTCCTTCGAGCTCCGGAATCACCTTACCCACGGTTTTGGCGGCGCCGGTGGTCGTGGGGATGATGTTTTGCGCGGCGGCGCGGGCGCGGCGCAAATCCTTATGGGGCAAGTCTAAAATTCTTTGGTCATTTGTGTAAGAATGAACAGTTGTCATAAATCCTTTTTCCACGCCGATTTTGTCGTTTAAAATTTTTACGATCGGCGCCAGGCAATTTGTCGTGCAGGAACCCATTGAAATTATATTGTCTTTTTGGCGGTCATATTCTTGGTGATTGACTCCCAAAAGATATGTCGGGATTTCATCGCTGTCGGTGGGGGTGGAGATGATCACTTTTTTTGCGCCGGCATCCAGATGCTTTTTAGCGCCTTCATATTTGGTAAAAATCCCGGAACACTCCAAAACAACGTCAATTCCCAAGTTTTTCCAGGGAAGATTTTGAGGTTCTTTTTCGGCCAGTATTTTTATTTTCTTGCCGTCAACGACAAGATTTGAATTGTCGGCCGAAACTTCGTGTTCGAATCGCCCGTAGAGCGAATCGTATTTTAAAAGATGGGCCAGAGTTTTTGCGTCGGTTAAATCATTAATCGCCGCGATTTCCAATCGCGGATGATTCTCGAATATTATTTTAAAAACCGGCCGGCCGATTCGGCCAAAACCGTTTATCGCTATTTTTGTCATAAAATTGGGAGGATTGAATTTAATTCGTCTCTTTATTATACCACGTTGAAGTTTTTTGAACAACAATTACGGCGAAACGATCTGCCATGTCAGATCGCAACTCGGTCCGTATCCCCGATAAACGCAATTTTTAAACCACGGGCAAGTGGGATAAACTCCGCTGTCGCAAAGGGTGCCGTTGGGATAATCGCTGTCTTGCCGCATGGGCGTTCCTTCGAATCGGCATCTCAATTGATAGAGGCTTTCTCCGCAACTGGTGTATTCATAATCCCCTCCCCATCCCATGCCGGCAAATTCCGGATCGGTGGGAATTTTCGACATTGCGTTGCTGCTTAACAGCGCCGCGGACAAGCAATCATCGGTTCCGTTTATAAATGTGGACGTGCAGCATGATGGATAATGGGAGTAATAATCGTAATATGTTTCCAAAGCAATGGCGATTTGTTTGAGATCGAAAATTCTTTTGGCGTCTCTTGCTTTGATTCGAGCCGGGTTGACGGCAACCAAAAGGATCGAAGCTAAAAGTCCGATGATGCTGATAACCACCAAAAGTTCAACGAGAGTGAATCCTTTTTTCGCGCGAGCATTTGGGCAAGGTACGCGGATTTTTAATGAGTTGATAATTTTAGTGTTGAAAATCTTTTTCATGAAAATCTTAATTTTCAAATTCACCCGTGACCCAGAGAAATTGCGTGTGCCAATTGCGGAGAGGGCACGCGAATCCCGGGCTGTCCGGTTCCGGTTGGGCGTTTTCTCTGGTTCTATCGCTCATACATCTTGTTCCTATCACAAAAAATCTGCCTTTGTTCGGATCGCAGCCGTACGCTCCTTCGCTGAACAGATAATAATTGTATCCGCAGTAGCGCGGGTCGGGATTGTTAAAATCTCCCGGCACTTTTTTAAAAAACCCCGAATCAGCCAACGGCTGCAAAAAGGTGTCTCCATCGGGGTTTTGCTGTTCATAACACCAGCCGTCCGGTTGAGGCTGGCAATTTCCGTCAGGGAGAAAAACCGACGTGGTTTGCGTATTATATCCCACATCATAACCGAAAAAGTCGTTGTCCGTATTTTCGGGAAAATGTCCGGTCGCGTCGTAATACATTTGGATGGCTGTTTCTATTTGTTTCAATTCGATTATTCTTCTTTTGTCCGCGGCTTTCGCGCGCGCGGAGTTAACGCCCACCATAATCACGGATGCCAAAAGACCGATTATGGCGATAACCGTCAAAAGTTCAATGAGAGTGAACCCTTTTTTCATTTAAATTTCTCCGAGAAATCGTCCGCCTTGACTTGATTTTACCGAGGCGAGCCGATTTGCCGTAAAAATAAAATAATCGCTTCGCGGATTCGCGGCGATATTCACCATCTTCCGCTTGAACCGCCGCCGCCCGAAGAGCCGCCGCCAAAACCGCCAAATCCCCCGCCTCCAAATCCGCCGCGATGGCTTCCGCCAAATCCCCCCGCCCACCACGAAGGCGGCCGGCCCGAAGATTTTCTGTTCTGATAATTTTTTGAAACGAAATAATCAAGCAAGAATCCCAGCGGCGTCAAAAATAGGGCGGCAATAAGTCCGATTAACCAAGAAGTGAAAAATATCAAAATGATTCCGATTATCAAGCCGACGACTCCTCCCGCCCACCAGGATTTGGATCGGGCGAAAATACTGCTCATCCAAACAAGGAAAAACAGTCCGAACCAAATGAGATCAAAATCCACTTTAAATCCGTTTCTGTTTTTGGGGCTTTCGCTTGGAACATACTCTCCTTTTGTCGCGGCGATTATTTTATCCGCCGCTCCGTCAATGCCGGCGTAATAATCTTCGGCTTGAAAAGCCGGCCGCGTCACATTTTGAATAATCCAATAAGCTTGCGAATCCGTGAGGGCGCCTTCCAGGCCGTAACCCACCTCGATGCGCATCTCGCGATCCTCTTTGGCGATCAGAATTAAAACTCCATTGTCTTTGTCTTCTTTGCCGATCCCCCATTCTTCAAAAAGTTTATCCGCGAAATTTTCAATGTAATCTCCTTTCATATTCGGGATTATCGCCACGGCGATTTCATTGGAGGTTTCTTTTTCAAAGTTGAAAAGCTTGGATTCGAGATTTTGTTTTTGTTCTTGCGAAAGAGTTTGAGTGAAATCGTTAACGAAGCCGGCGGGAGAACCGGGAGAGTAGTAGGAATAGGCAAAACCTCCGCATACTAAAAAGGCGAGACAAATGACAAATATCGCAAAACTTCTTTTAGGGAGATTTAATATCAAATTCCTAATTCCTAATTTCCAATGAAATTTCCAATTCTGAAATTTTATATTGAAAACTATTTATAAAATCCCCCTTGATCCCCTTTTAGAAGGGGGAAATCCGCATTTCTTCCCTCCTTTTAAAGGAGGGTTGGGGTGGATTTTACAGATAAGAATTTTAATCCTTAATTGGAAATTGTGATTTGGAAATTGGGAATTTTTTAGCTTACTGATTCAGTTTCACTTCCGGAGCTTTTTCCGCTCCGGAGGCGGATTCAAAATAGAGCTTTTCACCGAATCCGAATATTCCGGCCATTAAATTTCCGGGAAATCTCTTTATAGCATTGTTGTAGTCTTGGGTTTTTTCGTTGAATCGTCCGCGTTCGACGGCAATTCTATTTTCCGTTCCGGCCAAATCAGCTTGAAGGGATTGGATATTTTCAGATGATCTTAATTGAGGATAATTTTCCATAATCACCAGCAATCTGCCCAAGGCTCTTTCAACTTCGTTAGCCGCGTTCACTCTGTCCGAAACTCCCTGCGCGCCGGCGTATCTGGTTCGCGCTTCAGCCAAATCGCCGAAAATCTGCTGTTCTTGGGTCAAAATTCCCTGAACGGCGTTAACCAAATTGGGGATCAGATCGAATCTTCGCTGAAATTGATTCTCTACTTGAGCCCACTGTGATTGCACGGCCTGATCTTTTGAGATAAAACTGTTATAGTAAGAGGCCAGATAAATGGCGACTATCGCTACTATCGCGATAAGAATGATCCAAGATTTTTTATTCATTTCCTTACGGATTTACAGATCTTTACGAATATACGGATAAAATTCAATTTTGAACCCATCCGTATATCTGTATTTATCCGTAATCTGTAAATTATTTATTCTTTTATATCTAATAATTCCAAAATTTTATTTCGATCAAAACCGACGATGATTTGCCCGTTGATATCAACCACCGGCACTCCCATCTGGCCGGATTTATCGATCATCTCTTGAAGCTCTTTTTGATCGGCCGAAACATCAATATCGGCGAACTCAATTCCTTTTTCTTTCAGAAATTTTTTCAGAGTGACGCAATACGGGCAAGAAGGCGTTGAATAGACTTTGATCATTAAAGTAATGCCAATCTACAAATAACATTCAAATGCTACGAATTTATTCGCATGGGCGCTTTCGCGTGAATTTGCGCCATTCGCATGCTATTTGTGGCATTTGAATAAAATTCGTAGATTGGAATTATATTATTTTATTTCCGCAAATAATCGTACGCGGCCAGCGCGGCTTTGGCTCCTTCGGCGGCGGCAATGATCATTTGTTTGTATTTTACATCACTGACGTCTCCGGCGGCGAAAATTCCGGGAGTGGATGTCATATTGGTTTCGTGATCAACGATTATTTCCCCTTTCTGGTTTATTTGGGCGAATTCTTTCAGAATCTCCGAGGCGGGAATCGATCCTATCTCAACAAAAATTCCTTGGACCTCCAACTCTTTCTTCTCGCCCGAATCGACTTCTTGGATGACTAGTTTGTTCGCGAATTTATCGCCCTTGATTTCGCCGGGCAGGAAATTATTGAATAACTCTATTTTTTTATCTTCCTTGATTCTTTCTTCCAAATCTTTATTGTGGCCCCGCAATTCCGGATATTTATTGACGATATAAATTTTTGAGGCGTAACTGGCCAAAAGCCACGCGGCATCGAGTCCTGCGTCTCCCGCGCCAATGACAGCCACCGTTTTATCTTTAAAAAGAGGGGCGTCGCAAGTGGCGCAATAGCTGATTCCTTTGCCTTCAAATTCTCTGGCCCCGGGAATACCGAGTTCCCGATATTTTTTTCCGGTGGAAACAATCACGGCTTTGGCTTCAAATTTGCGTTCGGAGGCGATCACTTCAAAAATTCCGTCTTTTTTATTGATTTTTTCCACCAACATTCCTTCTTTGACTTCGATTCCCAGCGATTTGGCGTGCCCGAGAAATTTTTCTATCAACTCTATGCCTGTGATTCCGGGAAAACCCAAGTAATTTTCGACAAATCTGGCATCAATTCCTTGTCCGCCGATATTTTGGGAAAGTATCAGAGTTTTAAGCGCTTTTCTGGCCGCGTAAATGGCCGCCGAAAGTCCGGCCGGCCCAGCTCCGATGATAATGATGTCGTGCATGCTAACATGTTAACATGTTAGCATTTTAACATTTTAACATTTGAATTTTGTTAATATGCTAATATGCTAATATGTTAAGATAATCATTCTCCTTCAATTCTTACCAGTTTCCACACATCCCCCTTTATTTTTTTAATTTCGACTTTTTTTGCTTCCGGCAAGATTAATTTGATATTGAATTCCAAATTTTCCGGCGAAATCGTCTCGCCGTGTTCAATAATATCACCCAATTCTATCACAATCTTTTCCACTCTATCAAGCCCGTGCTTTCGCGCGTGTTCGCGGGCGATTTTGGCGATTTGCTGGGCGAGGTGAAAGTCATGCATATTGGCATCCTACGGAATTACTAATCCATACGAATTATACGGATAAATTCAATTCGTAATATTCGTACTAATTCCTTTGAATTACGAAACTCGCTTATTGTCATTCCGGCCTGTCAGCAGGCAGAGCCGGAATCCAGATTTTATCTTAATTTTCTGGATTCCCGCTTGGGGCGGGAATGACAAATCGGGTGTTTCGTAATTCAAGGCAATTCGTAATTCCGCAGGGTTCTAGTGCGTGGCGCAAGTGAGGCACGGGTCGTATGCCCGCACCAGCATTTTAATTTTATTTTCAATCTCGGTTTTTGGAATATGTTTTTTGTCAAAAGCCAATTGCGGCAGAAATTCTTCCAGGTCTTGCTCCAGGCGGGCAAGATTTTGCGAAGTGGGCGTAATGATATTGCAATCCTTCACCAGACCGTCCTTGCCCACAGCGTAATAATAATACAGGGTGCCTCTGGGCCCTTCAATCGCCGCCCAGCCCTCGCTGTTTTTCAATGAAAACGCGGGGCATTCGGGTTTGATTTTTTTTCGGATCAATTCTTTAAGAATTTTCCGAGTTTCTTCAACGCAATGAACGGTTTCAATCGCCTGCGCCCAGATATTGTCAAAAGGATTAAAACTCGGCAGCCGTTTTTTGCTTTTTTTGAGCAGACCCAATGCTTCGGGATTCAGTTGATTCCGGCTGTGATTGATTCTGGCGATCGCTCCCACCATAAACGGCTTGCCGAAATAATCCGATCTTTTAACCAAACTTTTTTGAATTTGGTGTTCTTTGACGGTGGCCAAAAACTTTTGAATGGAAATATTTTGATTATCCGGAGTTTTGACCGATCCGCCGTAGAAAGCGTATTCCTTTAAATCAACCAAGCTGGCGAAAGGAGCCGGCCTTTGAAAATCGGGATATTTGAGTTTAATAAAAAGTTCGGCCAAACCGATTGATTTTTGAAGAGCGGTTTCGCTTTGTTTTAAAATGCCGGCCAGATCTTTTTCGCCGGGCAATTTCAAAAATCCGCCGATTACGGGAGTGAGGGGATGAATGGAACGTCCGCCGATCACTTCGATTATCTTGTTGCCGAATTCTCTCGCGATAAGTCCTTCTTGGGCTTTTTTGGGAAATTTTTTAACCAATCGCAGATCGTCTTTTATGCCGAAAAAGTCTGAAAGAGAGAAAAAGAAAAGATGAAGAAGATGGCTGTTGATTATTTGCCCCATCATCATAAGTTTTCGGAGCAAAATTGTCTGTTGAGAAACTTCAACATGCAAAGCGTTTTCAAGCGCTTTCAGGCTTGTCAAGTTGTGCACTACCGGGCAAACGCCGCAAATCCTGGACGCGATTTGGGAAACTTCGCCGATCGGCCGATCGCGCAAAATTCCTTCAATCAGGCGCGCGCCTTCCAAAATATCAAGCCGCACTTGGCTGATTTTTCCTTGGCTGATATCGGCCGTAAAGCCGGCGTGTCCTTCTATTTTAGCGATGTGATCTATTTGAATTTTCATAACTTCTCCCGAATTACGAATTAGAACCGATTGCGAATGAAATTTGTTTGCCAATCCCCTGACATTCAATGTCGAGATCCCGGACATTGAATGTCAGGGGATCCATATATTCTACTCCACCGCGCTCCCTTCCCCGTACGCGTCAATCTCGGTCTTATTCACCACATTGATATTCTCCCACTTGTATCCCTTGGAAACGAATATATTCGCTGTCTTGATCCAGCGTTTAGTCAAATTCTCGATCAAATAGACTTTTTCTTCTCCTTGGACTCTCAAGAGATTGACCGAGGGATACAGATTGAGTTCTTCGGCCGAGACTTCAACGATATCATCCCATCTGTTTGAGTATGAATTGAACACGGCTTCAT
>Ga0076091_127_pt1 | contig 25412 bp, 28 predicted proteins | sample RifGroC1_FD_68120 | JGI IMG/M metagenome (GOLD analysis project Ga0076091, IMG submission 68120) | Parcubacteria bacterium GW2011_GWC1_43_12 | reverse complement strand
TTTGTCATTCCCGCCCCAAGCGGGAATCCAGAAAATTAAGATAAAATCTGGATTCCGGCTCTGCCTGCTGGCAGGCCGGAATGACAATAAGCGAGTTTCATAATTTAAAGTATTTATATTATAGCCCTCTGATAAAATAAATTCAATAGTTATTAAGCGGGATAAATTATTTGACAAAGATGAGATAATCAGGTTATCATCAATATGGCTCTTCATAAGGCCATTTTTTATTCACAGCAGTATTGTTCTTTCACTTCTCTCAAGGAGGCACCGCATGCGCTTCAAGGGATTCTTCTTCCTGATGGCGATTTTTGCCATCGTAAGCCTGTTTTTGATATCCTGCAGCGCCGACAATACGCCCACCGGCCCGGCGGCGGCAGACCAGGTTTCGATCGTCGCCAAAAACACCGGCGACAACGGGTTCGATCAGTTTGGATATAACTACAACACCGGGATTTTCGTCGGGAAAGCCGACGGGGTTGACCGGATCCTGGACGGCAAGGTCTGGGGAGACCCGACCTACGCCAACGACAAGCTCGTGATGAAATACTCACGAGCATGGGTTGAAGCTCGATTTAATGGCGGCGAATGGACCCCCCAGGCATGGTGTTCAAATGAATGGAACGGATCGTTTCCCAGCGGAAGTGGCGAGGTTTGGCATTATAAAATAATCTGGGTCGGTATGGGACTGGAAAACAGCCCCTACTGGCGACCCGGCGGATACCCGATTTGGGGACAATTTGAGGTGATCCTCTCACAGGGCAAAACGCCCGAGGGTCACTTCTGGGAAACCCATGCCAACCCTGCAGGGTATGGCGCGGGAACGAATTAAAAAACAAAAAGCCCAAACAAAAAAGGCTTCCAAAACAACGGAAGCCTTTTAAATTTATATCCGATTCTCGATTAGCGCTTGCCAATCAGCGATTCGCAATTTAGTATCCCCTCAATTTTCCCGACTGCCCGTGCAATCTGATTTTATCCAGCGCTTTGGCTTCTATTTGGCGGATGCGTTCGCGGGTGACGCCGAATTCTTGGCCCACTTCTTCAAGAGTGTGAGTCACGCCGTCATCAAGCCCGAAACGCATTTTGAGAATCTTCTGCTCTCTTGGCGAAAGTTCAACCAAAATCGCGTCCAATTGCTCTTTAAGCAATCTCCGCGCGGCCGAGTGATGCGGCATGATTGTTTTTTCATCCTCGATGAATTCGCCAAGCGTTGAATCCTCTTCGTCGCCGCCAACCGGCGCCTCTAAAGAAATCGTTTCCTGCGAAATTTTTTGTATTTGGCGAATTTTTTCCACTTCCACTCCCATTTCGGAAGCGATTTCCTCGGGCATCGGCTCTCTGCCCAAATCCTGCAAAAGCCGGCGTTTCACTTGGGTGTATTTTGAAATTGTTTCCACCATATGCACCGGAATGCGGATGGTTCGCGATTGGTCGGCAAGAGCTCTTGTGATTGCCTGGCGGATCCACCAAGTGGCGTAGGTTGAAAACTTATATCCCCGCCGCCAATCGTATTTTTCCACGGCCTTGAAAAGCCCGATATTTCCTTCTTGTATCAAATCGAGCAAAGTCAGATTGGGACTTCGGCCGACATATCGTTTGGCAATGGAAACCACCAAGCGCAAGTTGGAACTCGTGAGCTTCTGTTTGGCCGCTTCTTCTTTTTTCTCGATTCTTTTGGCCAAATCTATTTCCTCTTCGGATTTTAACAATGGCACCCGGCCGATTTCGCGCAAATACATTTGCACGGAATCAAGAGTTGTTTCATCCAGCCCCGCCATCAGTTGCTTGTCTTTGAGCTGTTCGGGATCGGGCGCCTCTTTAATAAGATTTCCCGATTCAGCCACTCTGATATTTGCCGCTTCAAGCTGTTTATAGAGATCCTCCAGCTTTTCAATGCTGTTTTCGATATTGGGAAAAAAATGCAAAATTTCGGTTTCCGTTACAAAGCCGCGATGCCTGCCCCGCTCCACCAATTCCTTCATCTGTTCATCGGTGATGATGCCGTTGTTGGGCAACTTTTCTTTTGGCGGCGCAGCCGGTTTGCGGCGGTTTTTTTTATAGAGTTTCGTTTTTTTCGCCGCCTTTTTTATCTTTTTCGCCTTTTTTAAAATTTTTTTGGCGCCTTTGCTCTTTTGGGAGCTTTTTTTGTTTTTTGGCACGATGGTTGATTTAAAAATAAGACAGGAGCTTCCTCGCTAATTACGAATAAAATTCACTCCAATTAAAAATAGAATCCGATTCCATTCGTAATTAGTTATAAATTCGTAATTGGCGAGGATAGAGAAAAACGGCGAAAACAAATTTCCCCTCATCATTTTTAATTTCGGGGATATCGCCAAAATGTTATTGTCTTTATTATATATGATTTGAATAAGAATGGCAAATATTAAAACCTATCTCCCCGCTTCGCCCAATAGCTTTGAAAGCCGCATTGAAAACTCGCTGAATTTTTCAAGCAATCCCGAAATTTCGGATTTATCGCTTGAACCCTGCGCTTCTTTGATTTGGGCGCTTAAAACCACGAGACTTCTCTTTAATTTTATGATTTTCAGTTCCTTCACGCATGATTCGATTTCTGAAATTATTTCCATCTCTTCTTCGGCGGGCTGCTGTTCTATTTTCAGAGAAAGATAATCCACTTGAATTTTTAATTCCGGAGAAAGATTTTTTCGCAAATGGTTTATCAAATCCTCTTTTTGATCTTGAGCCAAATTTTGGAGTTGGCCGAAAATATTGGCCAAAGCTTTGTTTTGAAAACAATCGCCCGAAACTTCCGGCGCGTTTCTTAAAAATCCGGGGTTATTCAAGCATAAACCCAAAAATCTTTCTTCCAAACCATCCTGGCGCGATTGAGGCTCGGAGCCCTTGGCTGATGAAGGCGCCGCGATTTGAAAATTTTGGCGCGAAACGGGATCGTCTTTTATTTTCTTCATATCGGCCAAAAGATCGCTTTCCGAAACCCTCAATCTGGAAGCCAGATCAGCCAGCCAATGCGATTGTTCGGTATTGCTGGCAATGGCTTTTATCATCGGCAGAATGGAATTTTTTATTTCTCTTTGCCCGTCAAGAGTTGAGCCGTCAAATTTTGAAAAAGCGTCGGCAAAATAAAATTCCATCACCGATTGGCTTTTTGATTCAACGATTTGGAGCCAATCGGCCGGATCTTTTTTCACAATATCGGCCGGATCTTTTTCTTTCATCGGAATCACCCGAACGTTGAAGTCTCCGCGCAAGGCCATATCAACGCTGCGCTTGGTGGCGGCGGCGCCCGCCGAATCGGAATCAAAGGCCATGGCAAGATTTTTTGTATATCTCCCGATAATATTCAAATGGTTTTCCGTTAAAGCTGTTCCGGAGCTGGCCGCCACATTTTTCACTCCGGCCTGATACGACATGATCAAATCCATATATCCTTCCACAATCACGCACCGGTCTTTGGCGCGAATTTCCATTTTTGACTTATCCAACCCGAAAAGAACCCGGCTTTTGTCATAAAGCTCGGTTTGGGGAGAATTGAGATATTTGGCCATTTCGTCGCTTTTTTCAATCCCAAAAATCCGTCCGCCGAAAGCGATCGTTTGTCCCTGAATATCGCGAATGGGAAAAATTATCCGGCCGCGGAAACGGTCATGAAAAGTATTGCGGCCGGATTCAACGCTCAAACCGGCTTGAAAAATTTCGGAATCTTTATATCCGCGGCCGACCAAGAAACCGCACAAAGCGTGCCAATCATCCGCCGCCCAGCCGATCCGCCAATCTTTGATCGTTTGCTCTTCCATTCCCCGATCCAAGAGATATTTTTTGGCCTTTTGCCCGGCCGGACTCTTTTCCAACTGCCAGGCGAAAAACTTGGCGGCCAATTCATTTATTTCATAGATCCTCTTTTTTTGAGATTGAATTTGCGGATCTTGCCTTTTTAAAATCACTCCGGCTCTTTTGGCCAAAATTCTCAAAGCGTCGCCAAACTCAATTCCCTCCATCATCATGACAAATTTAAAAATATCCCCGCCTTCGCCGCAACCGAAACAATGCCAGATTTGGCGTTCGGGAGAGACCATAAATGACGGGGTTTTTTCGCCATGGAACGGGCAATTGGCCTTATAGTTGCGGCCGGCTTTGGCAAGTTTTATGTACTCGCCGACGATTTCCACGACATCGAGTTTTTGTTTTATCTCGTCAGAGATTCCCATTCTCTTCGCGGATTATAAATTTATAAAACTCACTGTACTATAATTTCCCCTTCCATGCTGGGATACAAAGAACATTTATATTTAAAAGTTCCGGGAATGGTGAATTTTTTATTGAAAGTTTCTCCCGGCTGGATTTCGACGCTGCCCCAGCCTTTGCCCGTGATGGTGTGGGGCTTGATATCTTCGTTATACCAAGTTACATTGCTGTTTTTGAGAATTCCGCTTTTGTTGGGAAAAAATCCTCCGTCGCGGACAAAAATATTAAGCTGCTTGTCAGCCGGCGGAACATATTGTTTTATTTTATTTTGGAGAGAAGAAGGCAAAACCTGCCTGAATTTATTATAAGCTTTGGCGCCGTAATCTTTGGCCATGTCAAACGCCTTAAAATCCGTATATTTTTGAACGGCAATCGCCAAAAGCAAAACAACAACAATCGCGGTAATTGTGTTCTTCATAAACTTTTAAAATTAAATTGATAAACACGGAATGAATTATTTATCCGTTGATCGAACCACAAAAATCAAGCCGATGGCAATCAAAATCAACGGCCAATAACGATTAAAAAAGAAATTGAAAGATTCCGGAATAATATTATTTATCAAAAAAAGCGCGCCGATAATCACCAATATCCAGCCAAAAATATTTCCTCCTCTCTTTTGTTTTTTTTCTCTTCTTGCTTCAAATTTTCCGCTTTCCATTGTTTGGGACTTTTCGCCGCGATCGCGGAGATTTTCGCCAAAATCCCGCGCTTTTTCTTTCACTTCCTCGGCGAATTCTTTCATTTTTTGTTCATTGATGATTCCTCCTTCAATGGGATTGCGGGGCATAATCAACCACAAAATTATGTAAATCAGGATTCCCGATCCTCCCAAAACCGTCAAAAGCACGAAAATCAAGCGCATAACCGTGGAGTCAACATCAAAATATTCGGCCAACCCTCCCGCCACGCCGCCGATGATTTTGTCAGTCTGGGAACGATAAAGTTTTTTTGGCATAAATTTTACCCTTTATACGGGCTTTAAAGGATTAACTTTAGGAATTAAAATCATCATTATAATACATTAAACCCGCCCGATTCGCAAGCGCCATAGATTATTTTTTATTCCAATCCACCATCGTCCCGCCGCGCTTGGCGTTTTTGATCGTAAAGCCCTTGGGATAGCGGGCTTTTAATTTCGCCGCATTTTCATCCAGAATTTTTTGCATGTCCCAGCCAAAAAAATTGCAAATCATCGCCGCGTACCACAAAGTGTCGCCGATATTTTCGCGAATGTCCGCGCGCTGATCGTTGTCGTGGGCGTAAGTTTTTTTGATGCAGCTGGCCACATCGCCCGCTTCGCCCGCGATCCCCAATCCCCAAATCAGAATTTCTTTTTCATCGGTTTCGAATTTTTTGGCGGTTTGCTTGCAAAGTTTTTGATAGGTTTTTAGAGTGTTCATAAATTTATTTTCACGATTCTTTTTCACTAAACATAAGTTTAATTTATTGCCGGTTATTTCTTATTTTTAATTTTACTCCCGAGCCGAAAAATAAGCAAAATAAAAATCCCGGGCTTTTTGGCCCGAGATTGGCTTTATTCAAGAATTATCCGCCCCGCAGGAGACCCTAAAGGAGCAGCACCGATCCGATAACCGGATATTTCGGATCTCCGTCCAACAGTTTTTCGATCGAAGGCCATTTGATTTTCCACGCTTGCGCTTTTAAAATCGGCCTTGAGGAAAATTTTCCGTAATACTCGTACAAAAAATCAAAACCATTTAACATTTCCTCTTTTCCATTGCGATGGATCCGGAAAAAACAGGCTCCGTTTTCATCGGCAAAAACCAAGTAAAAAAAATTCAGCCAGTCGGTTCGGCTCGGATTTTCCATTATAAAATTCGCGTCTTCTCTATTTGCCCCGACCATCGCCACAAACCATGGCCAAGGCGCGAGAGATTCTCCCCATACGCGAGGAAGATAATTCGGGCAAATCATTCTTTGAAGGCATTTGGCATTGCCCACAAAAGGATAACCGACTGAATAAGAAATGGGGGTTATCTTTAGGTTTCCTCCTCCGTGCCTCAAAACACTCACGGGAAGTTTTTGAAAATCTCCCCGCGACCACTGCGCCGAAGGAAAAACCTTTTTGACTTCTTCCAGCATCAAAGACATTTTCTTCCCCTTTCTCCTGAATATTTATTTGAGATAAAAGGTGCTGTTTATGATCCTTTTTGATATACCAATATAATACGGAAGAGCTGATAAAGTCAAGAAAAGGAAATGCGCTGTCAATTAATCTTGTTTTGATCCATATCCGCCGACCAAAAATAAAATCCCCGCTATCAAAGGAACCCCGCCGACAATAACGGCAACCGGCCATTCCGAACTGAAGACGCCTCTCAATGAAAATAGAATCCCGAAAACAATAAAAATCCACCCGCCGATTTTGGGTTTTTTCCAGGCCAGAACCGCTGCCGCCGAAGCGATTAAAGCCAGAACCGCGTGCATTGCTGAATCTTGCCAGCCGAAATCCGGATCTAATCCTTCCAAAATAAACACGGCAAAAAAAGAAACGATTAAAACAGATAAAATCCTGGGAAAATAAAAAATAAATTTATTCATGAAAATAAACGGTTTATTATTTAAAATCGGCCATTTTTTGGGCGATTGATCTGGCCACGTTTTTGTCCAAGACGCCGGGCAGAATTCTTTCCGCATTTAATTCATCTTGCGGCAAATAATCGGCCAGTGTTTGAGCCGCGGCGATCTTCATTTCATCGGTGATTAATTTGATTTTATTATCCAATATTCCCCTAAACAAACCGGGGAAAACCAAAACATTGTTAATTTGATTGGGAAAATCGCTTCTGCCCGTGCCGATAATGAAAGCTCCGGCTTTTTTCGCTTCTTCGGGCATAATTTCGGGAACGGGATTGGCCATGGCGAATATAACGGGTTTTTGGGACATTGATTTGATAAATTCCGGCTTTAATATTTCCGGCGCGCTGACACCGATAAAAACATCGGAGTTTTTCAAGGAATTCTCCAGCCCGCCCTCGATATTTTCGGGGTTGGTTATTTCCAGCATCTTGGTTTTTATCTCGTTCAAATCGCCGCGGCTTTTTGAAACAATCCCTTTTGAATCGACCAGAATAATATTTTTGACGCCGAATTTAGCAAGAAGCCTTGCCGTGGCAATACCCGCGGCTCCCGCGCCCGAAATCGTGATTTTGATATTTTCTTTCTTTTTCTCAACCAATTTCAAACTGTTAATCAGCGCCGCCAAAACCACGATCGCCGTTCCATGCTGGTCGTCGTGAAAAACGGGGATATCCAATTCTTTTATCAGCCTATCCTCGATTTCAAAACACCGCGGAGACGAAATATCCTCCAGATTTATCCCCCCGAAAGTCGGCGAAATGTTTTTTACGGTTTTTATTATCTCCTCCGCGTCCTGCGCGGCCAAAACAATCGGATAGGCATCAACATTGCCGAATTCTTTAAAAAGCAAAGCCTTGCCTTCCATCACGGGAAGCGCCCCGTAAGGCCCGATATTGCCAAGCCCCAAAACAGCCGAACCGTCCGAAACAACCGCAATCGTATTGCCCTTGATCGAGTAATCGCGCGATTTGGCCGGTTCTTTCGCCAAAAGCGACGAAACCGCCGCCACGCCCGGCGTGTAGGCAACGCTCAAATCATCTTTGGTCTTAATTAACTATCTGCTGAAGTCAGACTTCAGCAGATGATAAGATTGCGCGCATTCATAAAACGCCGACCAAAAAGCTCCGACAAAAAATCCGACGGCCAATTCTTCCAGCGGCACGCCCAAAACCAAAACGCCCCAAGTATTTTCCAAATTGTAAAAAACTTCCACAATGCCGGGAAAAATTTTGATCGTCAGGAAAAAAACCGCGAAATAGAAAAAAGCGAAGAAAAAAGCGCTAAAAGAAATTTGCTTCAAAAGATCCCTGCGCAGATAAAGAATTCCCAGCGCCCCGATCAGCCCCGCTAACATAAAGCCGTAGATCGCTTCCAAAGAAAACAGCAAAACCAAAACGAAAAAAGAAGCCATCGCCAAAAACAAAGGCAAAAAACCGAATTTTTTCTTTTTGCCGGAAACTCTTTTTGTTCTTATTCCTTCCAAAAATTCATAGATGACGGAAACAATTCCCGACATCAGGAAAAGAAAAACGAAGCTTTCCAGCCCCACTCCATATTTTTCCATCAACGAAAAAAGAGATTCCGGATGCCAATATTCGGGCACCAGAAAATAATCAATGAAACCGAAAGGCAAGCCCAAAAAGCTCGCCCAGATCATTTCCCGGCGCAAATCTTCGCGAACCAAAAAAAACAAAAGCCAAAAAAAGCTCAAGATCAAGCAAAGAAAAAGATAAGAATACCGCAAAGGCAATTCCATTTTATTTTTTCTTAAAATCCGCCCAAAGAGATAAAATTCCCAAGGCCGCAAACAACAGCGCCTCAAGCCAATTCTGATTTCGCAAAGCCTCAACCAGCGCGATGCCGAAAAAAATTGCGAATACGGCAAGGTTGGCGAAAGATCGATTTTTCATAAATCCATTATACAACAAAGCCGATTCTTGGCATAGAAAAAAGCCATTCCGGTTGGAATGGCTTTGAAAAATATCCGAGTCATCAATCTTCTTCGCATCCGGAAGGAACAACATGAAGATGGTGGCTCATTTTGAGATAGTCAATGAACGGAATCCACGCGTCGCGAAATTTGAAAAAAGTTTCTTGCTTCAACTTGAAAAAACTCAGGGCGTAGGTATATTCGTCTTCCACGCCAAAGATACGAAAAACTGTTCTGACTATTTCAATTACGGCATCACAGAAACCATCGCCGTTTTCAAGAAAGAACTGAACTTCAAGCATACCGTCTTCGCTTAGCCCGACAAAGAAATAATCCTTATCGGTCTGGCCGCGATAAAGATATTCTTTGCCAATACCGCTTTTCAGCCCCTCCAAAACCCGGAGACGAATTTTTTCTTTGGTTCTTTTACTTCTCAAACCCAAACTCCACATTGAAAGTTTCAATCGTCCTTCTCGATCAGGCAAAGATGTCGCTTCGATCCAGTCGATTTTATGAAAATCTCCTGGAGATTTTGACCTCGGGATATTCGTTTCCAAATCAATAACCGCGTCCCGAGCTCCCCACATCATCGTAGTTTTGTTCCAGCGTTCCATAAATCCTCCTCGCTGTCTATTTGACTTGGCAGCATTGCCAAGCATCCGGCATTTTACCGAAATTTTAGAGACAGCATTCCGAATCCTTTACAAAAAGATTTAAAACGCTGTCTCCAATAAGTTTAAAAGAACCGGCTCGAAGCTCTCCTTCGTTATCACTGCGGAGAGGGAGGGATTCGAACCCTCGATACCTTGCGGTATACCCGCTTTTTCCGCCTTTGGCGGAACCCCGCCATAGGCGGTGGCCAAGCGAGCGCACTTGACCCCTATGATAGATTGGCGGAAGGGGAGGGATTCGAACCCTCGATACCTTGCGGTATACCCGCTTTCCAAGCGAGCGCACTCGGCCTCTATGCGACCCTTCCATGATATATTAATTTTTTGAATGCTTCGCCACCTTTATATTTCTTTATCTGCCTTTCTCTGAGCCAAGCATCTTTCTTGTCAGCAAATTCTTCGCTATACACAATAATCCATGGTCCCTTGTTTTTTGTCGATCTGTTCGCTCCGCTGTTGTGATGACGCAAACGCTGAACTAAATCCGAAGTTGAACCGATATAATGCTTTCCTGCTTTGTTTTCGATTACATAAGCATAATACATAAAGCTTTTTCCGCCTTTGGCGGAACCCCGCCATAGGCGGTGGCCAAGCGAGCGCACTCGGCCTCTATGCGACCTCTCCAGAAATAGCTTATGGCAAATAGCAAATAGCCAATCTCAAACTCAAACTCATAAAAATTTTATCCTAAACCCAAGTTCTTGGCAAGAAAAGACGCCCAAAAAATATTTAGCGGGGATGACAATTCAATATATAAAATAATCACATTTATATTTCAAGGAAATAACTCCCCCAACCCCCTCTTATTCTAAGAGGGGGAAACCAAAACCCTCGCCGGAAAGCGAGGGTTTTTAACTGACAAACTAACCAACTGATAAACTGATCCTAGTAATCCATTCCCGGCATGCCGCCCGGCATACCCATTGAGCCCTTGTCTTCTTTTTTGGGCAGATCTGTTACAACCGCTTCGGTTGTCAGAAGCATAGAGGCCGCGCTCACGGCGTGCTGCAATGCCGCGCGAACGACTTTGGTCGGGTCGATAATTCCGGCTTTGATCAAATCTTCATAAGCATCAGTGAGCGCGTTATAACCAAATCCCCCTTCGCCTTTTTTGACTTCGGCCACGATCACCGCGCCGTCTTTGCCGGCGTTTTGGGCGATCTGCCGAAGCGGCTCTTCCAAAGCTCTTTTTAGAATATTTATCGCGATTCTTTCTTCTTCGGCCACTTTGATATTTTCCAAAGCGCTAAGGGCCCGCACCAAAGCCACGCCGCCGCCCGGAACAATTCCTTCTTCAACGGCCGCGCGAGTGGCGTTTAGAGCGTCTTCAATCTTATCTTTCTTGGCTTTCATTTCAATTTCGGTAGCCGCGCCAACTTTGATAACAGCCACTCCGCCAGAAAGTTTTGCCAAGCGTTCTTGCAATTTTTCTTTGTCAAAGCTGGAATCGGTCAGTGAAATTTGTTTTTTGATTTGGGCGATGCGATTATCAATATCCGCTTTTTTGCCTTTGCCCTCGATAATCGTGGTATTTTCCTTGGTGGCGACGATTTTTCTCGCCCGGCCGAGCATCTTGAGTTCGGCGTTTTCCAATTTCAAACCGACTTCATCGGAAATCACTTGCCCGCCGGTGATAATGGCGATGTCCTGCAGCATTTCTTTGCGCCTGTCGCCAAATCCCGGAGCTTTCACGGCCAGAGTGTTAAAAGTGCCGCGAAGTTTGTTTAAAACCAAAGTAGTCAAAGCCTCGCCTTCCACGTCTTCGGCGATAATCACCAATTCTTTTTTGCCGGCTTTGGCGATTTTTTCAATCACCGGAATTATTTCCTGCAAAGACGAGATTTTTTTATCGGTGATCAAAATCATCGGGTCTTCGTATTCCGATTCCATCCGTTCGGCGTTTGTGATCATATACGGAGAAAGATAACCCTTGTCAAACTGCATGCCTTCAACCATTTCTTTTTCCAAACCGAAAGTTTGGGATTCCTCAACCGTGATCACGGAATCTTTGCCCAGCTCGCTCATAATTTCGCCCAGCATTTTTCCGATTTCCGGATCCTGCGCCGAAATCGTCGCGACTTGCTCGATTTCCGACTTGCTTGAAATAATTTTTGAAATTTTCTTTAAATTATTCACCACGGCCTGCGAACCTTTTTCCAAACCCGACTTTTGTCCTCAAGCTCGATTTCTTTGGCGATTGAAACTCCGTCGTTAGTGATATGCGGAGCGCCGTAGCCCTTGTCCAAAACCACATTTCGGCCGCGGGGGCCCAGAGTAGTTTTAACGGTATCGGCCAATTTGTCCACGCCGCGTTTTAACGCCTGGCGGGCTTTTTCGTTGAACAGGATTTGTTTAGCCATATTCGTATGTTTAGAAATTAGAAATTAGGATTTAGAAATTCCATTTTGGAATCCTATTCCAAAATGGCAAGTATATCTTCTTCTTTGGCGATCAAATATTCTTTCCCGTCAATTTTGATTTCATTCGGTCCGTATTTGGTGAAAATGACCAAATCTCCTTTTTTTACGGACATGGGAATTTTTTCTCCGGTCTTGCCGGTTTTGCCCGGACCGACCGCCACCACTTTGCCTTGCTCCGGCCGTTCCTTGTCGCCGGTTTGGGGCATCACCAAATTGATATTGCCGACTTTTTTAGTTTCTTCGGCCGAAACCGGTTCAATGAGAACGCGATCAGCTAATGGTTTTACTTTCATAGTGTCATCATACGGAATTACAGATACATACGGATTATACAGATAAATCAAATCCGTAATATCCGTAATTCCGTAGGGTTATTACTTTTAGCACTCTTACACTCCGACTGCTAACTTATTAGTTCATTCTATCCCAGCAAAGAAAGTTGCCCGTTCTTTTGAAAGGAGATTCTTATGAAGACAATGACAGCCCTTCTGGCCGATCTGATGCATGAAGCAGGAAATAGCATCGCATCGCCGTCAATGTGGTTTTTCGCCGCCGCTGTTATCGCGATCTTGGTCGCGATGTCTCAATAATCACAGAGCAAAGAATCATCCCCCATCAGATTTCGATGGGGGATTTTTTTATTTCAAATATCTCCCCGTATAACTTTTTTTGTTTTTCTTGATTTGGGCCGGCGTTCCTTCGGCCACCAAATAGCCGCCCTTCTGCCCTCCTTCGGGACCAAGGTCAATAATCCAATCGGCGCTGGAAATCACATCCATATTATGTTCGATTATCAAAACTGAATTGCCCCGCGCCACAAGCTGGTGCAACACGTTGAGAAGTTTTTTGATATCGTCAAAATGCAGCCCCGTCGTGGGTTCGTCCAAAATATACAAAGTGCGGCCGGTATCGCGCCTGGCCAGTTCCGTAGCCAGCTTTATCCTTTGCGCTTCCCCGCCCGAAAGAGTGGTTGATGGTTGGCCGATTTTCATATAATTCAAACCGACTTCTTTTAAAGTCTTGAGCTTATTTTCCAGCATCGGAATCGTTTGGAAAAATTCATAAGCTTCCTCCACTGACATTTCCAAAACATCGGAAATATTTTTTCCTTTGTATTCAATCTGCAAAGCTTCCTGATTATATCGCTTGCCTTTGCATTCTTCGCATTCAACATAGACATCGGGCAAAAAGAACATCTCAATCTTTTTCAAACCTTCGCCTTCGCAAGCTTCGCAACGTCCGCCTTTAACATTAAAGCTGAAACGGCCGAGATTGTAACCCCGGACTCTCGCTTCTTGAGTGGAAGCGAAAATCGCACGAATGGGAGTGAAAAGCCCGGTGTAGGTGGCGGGATTGGAACGCGGCGTTCGGCCGATGGGCGATTGATCAATCAAAATCACTTTATCAAGATTTCCCGTCCCTTTTATTAATTTATGGGCGCCGGGTTCGGTGTGGGCGCCATGAAAATCGCGCGCCAGGGTTGATCCCAAAATATCATTGACGAGCGTGCTTTTGCCCGATCCCGAAACACCCGTCACCGCCGCAAAACAACCCAGAGGAATTTTTACATTGATATTTTTGAGATTGTGTTCGGTGGCGCCGAGAATTTGGAGGAAATCCGTATTCCTCCCCTCCTTAGTTGAGGAGAGGTTAGGGGAGGAGGTGTTCAAACTAAATTTCAACTCCCCATCGCCCTTCGGGCACTTCCCCTCATCTGAGGGGAAGAGGCGAACCGCCACCTTTTTCCTTCCCGACAAATATTCTCCCGTTAATGTGTCCGATTTTAAAAGTTTGTCCCATGTTCCTTCAAAAATCACTTTGCCGCCGTGGGTTCCGGCGCCCGGGCCGATATCAATTATCCAATCTGCTTCCTTCATTGTTTGCTCGTCATGTTCAACCACAATCACGCTGTTGCCCAAATCTCTCAACTCTTTCAATGTGGCGATGAGCTTGCCCATGTCTCTGGGATGCAAACCGATGGAAGGCTCGTCCAAAATATAAATCACGCCCGAAAGTCCGGAGCCGATTTGGGTGGCCAGACGAATCCTCTGCGCTTCTCCGCCCGAAAGAGTGGTGGAATTGCGTTCAAGCGTCAAATATTCCAAACCCACATCAATCAAAAATTGCAATCTTTTTAAAATTTCTTTTATGATGGAGCGGGCGATTTCTTCCCGATTCTTAGACAATTTGAGATTTTGAAAATAATTTTTAAGGTCTCCAACGCTCATCGCCGAAACTTCCACTATATTATGATTATCCAGCTTTATGGCCAGAGCCTCCTGTTTTAATCTTCCGCCGCGGCAAAGAGGGCATTTTCGCACCAGCATATATTTTTCAATTTCCGCCCGCGCGAATTCCGATTCGGTTTCTTTCCAGCGGCGTTCCAAATTATTTATCACCCCTTCAAACTTGTATTCCTTGGCGCCGTAAAGAATCACATTGATCACTTCTTTGGGCAGTTTGCCCACCGGCGCATTCAAAGAAAATCCCGCTTGATCGGCCAATTTGCTTAAAATCCAAGAATAGTATCCCTGGCGTCCCACGCGATGCGAAGCGTTTGCCCAAGGCCTGATTGCTCCTTCGGCCAAAGTCAAACGGGGGTTAGGCATCACGAGATTGGGATCGATTTCCAATTTGCTGCCAAGTCCTTGGCATTCGGGGCAAGCGCCAAACGGGCTGTTGAAAGAAAAAAGCCGCGGCTCGATTTCCGACAAAGAAAAACCGCACTTGGCGCAAGCGAAAAGCTCGGAGAAAATAAAATCTTTAGATTTGTCATTGCGAGGAGTCCCATTTTGGGGACGACGAAGCAATCCCGAATTAGAACCACCGCTCTTATTTAAAATAGGCTTTTCGGTTATATCACGGGATTGCTTCGTCGCTCGCAGACTCGCTCCTCGCAATGACGCGCTTTTCCCTATCGCGCTCACCTCCAAAATCCCCTTCCCGATCTTTAAAGCCGTTTCCACCGAATCAAGCAATCGCGAACGATCGTCTTTGGAAATATCTTTCTTGGGAATTTCCATCCTGTCCACCACGGTTTCGATATTGTGTTTTTTGTTTTTATCCAATTCAATTTCCAGCGCTTCTTCCAATCGATAAACAATGCCGTCGATTCGCGCTCGGGCGAAACCCGCTTTTTGCGCTTGTTCCAAAATTCCATGATGTTCGCCTTTTTTGCCGCGAATCATCGGCCCCAAAATTAAAACCTGCAAACCCGCCATTTTTTTGATAATTTGGTCAACGATAAAACTTGGGCTTTGGCGGGTGATTATTTCGCCGCATTCGGGGCAATGAGGTTCGCCCACCCGTGAAAAAAGAAGCCTTAAATAATCATATATCTCGGTGATCGTGCCCACAGTCGAACGGGGATTTTTGGAAACGCTTTTCTGGTCAATGGCGATAGCCGGCGAAAGGCCTTCAATGCGATCGACATCCGGCTTGTCCATCACGCCCAAAAATTGGCGGGCGTAGGCGGATAAACTTTCAACATATCGCCTTTGCCCCTCGGCGTAGATCGTGTCAAAAGCCAGCGATGATTTTCCAGAACCCGAAAGACCCGTGATCACCACAAGTTTATTTTTGGGAATATCCAAATCTATATTTTTGAGATTATGGACTCTTGCCCCTCTGATTTTTATAAAGTTATCATTCATGTTTAGAGCTTCGCGGCGAGCGGGCGGATCTTTATGAATATACGGAATTTATCTGTAATATTTATCTGTAATCTGTAAATCTGTAAAGCAGTAAATTGCATCCATTATACACTGCTTTTAAATAAATTAAAAGAGCGGCTATGCGGGCCGCTCTAAAAAATACTCGATTTGGCTTTTAATTTTTTATTGATTCTTTCGTGACGAAAAAGGCTGTAAATGCCGTGGATACCGGTTTTTATCACAAAGAATCCCAAAACTATCATAATCAAACAAAAGACCGCACTTGCGTATAAAAAGATCAAAACCCAATCCATGGATTCCCCCGCTTTTAAATTGCAAAAAAGAACTTTTGTTTATGAATAATTGTAAATCAAATAAATCATTTTGTCAAAAAAAGAAGCAGGCGTTCCATTTCGCCTGCTTCCGCGTATTCGGCTGATTCCAACTATGAAAGGTTCCTACCCTTTTTTCTGCAATCCCTCCTTTCCGGCAAATTCCAATTCACCCAGTTCTTTTTCGATTTTAGAATATGTATTGACAACCTGAAGGCTTGGTTTTAGACCAAACTTTGCCGCCAAGCCCATCATATCTTTTATTTCTCTTATTGTTTCGCGAGCCGCGAGTCCAAAGCTGCCATACATATTGAATTTATTTGCCGTGTACTTAAATTTAAGGCACATAGAATATCTTTTCAAATTTTGGAATCTTACCAAAAAGGCGGCGTCCAATCTTATCTGCCGTCTCTGTTTATTTGAAGCTTTGTAAGGATCAAAATCAAAGAAATCAATAAAACACTCCAGATATTGCTCATTTTGTTTGTGGTTTTCATCCTTTTGTTGCGTCGCAATAAAAACCAAAAACAAAATAGAAGCCAGAATTATACAGATGAGAAAATAGACAAAAAAACAATCCCATGCAAATCCAATCATTTCAATTATTCCGTTCATCTTCCCCTCCCTTCGCCGATTTCACATTTTTCTTTTGTATTTTGGAGCAAGGATGAGAACTTTTTGTTTTTTCATCAAGCCGGCCACCCTTAACGCGGCCTTTATATCTCCCCGGATTGCCCCAAAAATCCATTTTACATAATTAATTTTTTTGTCCCAGCCTTTTTGAAATTTTTCATCAAAGGCGTAAGACAAAATCAAAAAATAGCAAATCGCGAGAGAAACATAAAATAATGCGATGGGCAAAAAGACCTTCGCGCAACCGGACATTTTTTTCTCCCTCTATTTTATGGTTTTTAAAGAGCTCATCCATTAACTTATGAATGCATTATACAAATCCCATCTATTTGTGTCAATAAAAAGAACTCCGGCTTAAATATTGAAAAAAACGCCCAAAAGCCGTAAAATATCCTGAATGGATAAAGAATTGAAAGAAAAGATAAAAAATCTGCCCCAATCCCCCGGGATCTATTTTTTCAAAAACTCAAGCGGGCTGATTTTGTATATCGGCAAAGCCATCAATATCCAAAAACGGGTTAAATCCCATTTTTTCAAAAGCGCCGATAACTTCAGGCAAAAACTGCTGAACAAAACTTTTGAAATGGATTTTATCGGAACAGAAAACGAAAACCAAGCGATTATTTTGGAAAGCCGGATGATAAAGAAATACCTGCCCAAATTTAATATTCAATGGCGGGACGACAAGAGTTTTCCATTTGTCGTTTTCACACCCACACCAAAATTTCGTCTCGGAGAAACAAAAGAACTCTTATTTCCCAATCCAAAAAAATCATTAACGCAAAAAAGCAAGGAATTGGCGCGGGGGCAAGCCCCCGAAGAATGGCCCCGGGTGATTATCGCGCACCAGCATAATTTAAATAAACTAAAAAACAAGGGCTGTGATTTCCCCTTGCCGCCAGTCGGACCGTTTTTGGATTCGGTGGAGTTGAAAAGCATTCTGCGCGCGTTGCGGAAAATTTTGCCCTATAAAACTTGCAAAAACAAATATGAGAAACCCTGCTTGCAATGGCATCTGAATCTTTGCCCGGCGCATGAGCCACCGTATTCCTCTCCCCCTCAGATGAGGGGGAGATTAAGAGGGGGAGGTGATATAAATAAATTCAAATTAACACCTCCTCCCCCTACCCCCTCCCCAACTGGGGAGGGGAGGAATATGCAAATCAACTATCTCCATTCACTCAATACCCTTTCCCAACTTCTGCGGCTTTACGTGGGAGAACCGGTTAGAATTGAAGCTTATGATATTTCCAATATTCAAGGCGATTGGGCCACGGGATCAATGGTTGTTTTTGAAGGAATGAAAGCCAAAAAATCCGATTACCGCAAATTCAGGATAAAAACCGTCCGCGGCGCCAACGATACCGCCATGATAAAAGAGGTTTTACGCCGGCGGCTGAATCATCCCGAGTGGCCCCGGCCGGATTTAATTTTGATTGACGGAGGAAAAGGGCAACTTAACGCTGCCAGCAGCGTTGCAAAGAACTTAGGGCAAATGGCAAATGGCAAATCCTTTCAAAGCCATAAGCTATTAGCTATAAGCCCTATGCTCCCCGCCATCATCTCTCTTGCGAAACGGGAAGAAGAAATTTATACTGAATTTAGCAAGCGAGGATTAAAAATCAAAGAATTGCCGATTCCCTTGCGATTGACTTTGCAAGCCATCCGCAACGAAGCGCATAGATTCGCGATTGCGTATTATAGAAAACTGCATGGAAGAACCATAGGTTAAATTATAAAACCCAATCCGCCATGGATGAATCCAGACATTCAATGTCGAGATCCCGGACATTGAATGTCTGGATTCCCGTTCGCGCCTCGCTCGCCTCGCTAAAGCTCCGGCGAATCGGGCCAAAGCCGATAGTTCGTCCCGCAGTTGCGGGATTCTCGTCATAATTATGAATATACAAAAACTCGAATCCAAATATAAAAAGCGGGATAAAAAGAAAAAGGCAAAAATGGCCGTTTCGGGCAAAAGCGTTTTGGCGTTGAAAAGAATTATTATTAAAAGAGGAATCAACCGCCAATCGCAAAATTAGTTTGAATTTCCGACGCGCGATTTGCGATTAGCGAAAAGCGATTTTTATTGACCCCCAAGCTCATTTATGCTAAGATTTAATTGATTCTAAACAAGCTTATGCGTTTCATAATTAGAATTCTTGGCAATGTTCTGGCGATTTACATAGCGGCCAATTTTATTGATAATTTTACGGCGCCAAAAGATTGGAAACCTTTGCTTCTCGCCGGTTTGATTTTGGCCTTGTTTAACGCCGTTCTCAAGCCTTTCCTGAAATTAATTTCGGCTCCGATCATCGTCATTACTTTCGGCCTGTTTACGTTTCTTATCAATATATTTTTGCTCTGGCTCTTGACTTTGATTATTACCGAGCTTAAAATTTCCGGAGTCTGGACATACTTGATAGGAACGCTGATCATCGGCCTTACTAATTGGGCGGTGGAAGCGATAATGGGAAAAAAGAAAGAAGACTAAATAAACCCTGCGGAATTACCGATAAACGCGGATATTACGGATTTAATTTGAATCCCATCCGTATATCCGTAAAGATCTGTAAATCTGTAGGATATTGCTATGGATTTATCCAAAATCTTATCAATTTCACAAATAGTAATTTCGATTTTGCTGGTTGTTTCGATACTTCTGCAGCAAAGAGGAGCCGGCGGATCGGCGATTACCGGCGGAGGAGGCGGAGGCGCTTACTACGCTAAACGTGGATTTGAAAAAACCCTATTCTACGCGACTATTGTTTTGGCTGTGATTTTTGTCGCGAGCGCCATCGCTTCGATATTCCTGGCCAAATAAAATTCTCTTTAAAACCATTTTTACCAATCTCAAAGAAAAAATAACGGGCTACAGGCGGGATTTCAAATGGCCCGCTAAAAGCCAATGGGAGCAATTTTTCAGCATTTCCACTTCGCGGGAAAAAACCATGCTCTCGTTTTTTTCCTCTTTTTTGGCGGCGGGAATTTTGCTGGCGCTGGTTTTTGGCTATTTAAGTTTTACCCAGACCGTGCCCGCCCGCGGCGGAGATTTGAAAATAGGCCTTATCGGCTCTCCCCGCTACGTCAACCCCATCATCAATCAAACCAATAACACCGACCAGGATCTTTCGGCTCTGGTTTATTCTTCGCTGATGAAATACGATACCGGGGGAAATCTAGCCAAAGATTTGGCTGATGATTATAAAATCGGCGACTCGGGAAAAATCTACGAGGTTTTCATCAGAAAAAACGTTAAATGGCATGACGGCCAAAATTTAACCATTGACGATGTGATTTTTACGTTAAAGCTCATTCAGGATACGGAATACAAAAGCCAACTTCGATCAACTTGGCAAGGAGTGGAAATTGAAAAAATTGATGATTATTCCATCCGCTTTAAAATAAAAAACGCTTACGCGCCATTTTTGCAAAATCTCACTTTTGGGGTTTTGCCCAAACATCTTTGGGAAAACGTCGTGCCTTCCAGTTTTCCCTTGCACGAAATGAATTTAAAACCGGTCGGTTCCGGCCCTTATAAATTCCAAAAGCTCAAAAAAGATAAAAACGGAATAATTAAAAGCATGGAATTCAAATCGTTTGAGGAATATTTCGACGGGAAAGCGTATATCGGCAATCTGGTTTTTAATTTTTATCCCTCCGAAGATGCCGCCATTGCCGCCTGGAAAGAAAAAGAGATAGAATCGCTAAGTTCCATTTCGCCGGCCAACACAAATCTTTTCCGCGACGACAAAAACAGAGCCAATACTTATTCCCTGCCGCTTCCCAGATATTTTGCCGTGTTTTTCAATCAAAGCCAAAACAAAATTCTGGGCGACAAGAATGTTCGGCTCGCTTTAAACCAAGGCACTAATAAAAGCGGATTGATCGGCGAAGTGATAAATAATGAAGGCAGAATAGCCGACACGCCGATTCTTCCGGGAATGACAGGCTATTCTTCTTCGGCTAAAAAATACGATTTTAATTTTGATGAGGCGAAAAAGATTCTGGAAAATGCCGGCTGGAAAGACGCCGATGGAGACGGAATCAGAGAAAAAGACAAGCAGATTTTGGAAATCACTCTAACCACTTTTGATTGGCAGGAACTCACCCGTTCAGCGCAAATTCTCCAAAAGCAATGGTCTGATTTGGGATTTAAGGTCAATCTGGATATCAAAGAAATGTCTAAAATTCAAACCGAAGTCATTAAGCCCCGGCAATATCAGGCCTTGCTTTTTGGCGAAATTCTGAATCTGGAGCCGGATCCTTATTCTTTCTGGCATTCATCGCAGAAAAAAGACCCGGGGTTGAATCTCGCGCTTTACGAAAGCCGCGACGCCGACAAACTTTTGGAAGAAGGACGGCAGGATTTGGATTTGAATTCCCGATCGCAAAAATACCAGCAGCTTTGCTCTATTATCAACGAAGACATTCCGGCGATTTTTCTTTTCAGCCCCAACTACATCATGGCTTTGGATAAAAAAGTCAAAGGCGAACAGGCGAATACGATTAACACTCCCTCGGGCCGATTCAATCAAATCAGCCAGTGGTATATTAATACGCAGAGAGAGTGGAATTTCCCCAAGCGGGAATCCAGAAAATTAAGATAAAATCTGGATTCCGGCTCTGCCTGCTGGCAGGCCGGAATGACAATAAGCGAGTTTCGTAATTCAAAGGACATTAAGATTTATTTAAAAATTACCCGTCCTCCCAAGCCCTGAGCTTATCGAAGGGCGCGGGGGACGAAATTAAAAATTAAAAATTCCGCGCCCGACGCAGAGAGGCGCGGTCATTGGGAGGGATATGGAAACAGACAAATCAAATTTGCGGAGAGTGATTTTGAATTCGGTCGCGCAAACCCAGGCCGATCTTCATTTCTCCAATCAGCTCTTTTTAAAACGCCGCCGTTTTGACAAAGTAATTTTTTGCGGCATGGGCGGATCGGCTCTGGCGGGCGATCTTTTGGCCAATCTTAAATTGAAAAAAATGACCGATTTCTCCATGTCTGTTCCCGCCTGGACTCATCGCTCCTATGGTTTGCCGGCTGATTGCGCCGAAAACACGCTCTTGATTTGCGTTTCCTATTCGGGCAACACCGAAGAAACGATTTCGGCTTTCAATGAAGCGCGCAAGAAAGGAATGGAAATCGCCGGCATTGCTTCGGGCGGAGAACTGGAAGAACTTTTTGAAAGAAATAAAATCCCTTGGGTGAAAATTCCTTCGGGAATTCCGCCAAGATGCGCCTTGGGCTATCAATTTGCCGCTTTGGTAAAAATTCTCGTGGGTTATGGAATTATTCCCCAGTCTTCGCAAGAAAAATTAAGGCTTTTTAACGGACAAATCGATCCGGCATCGATTGAAAACGAAGCCAAAATGTTCTGCCAAAAACTGAATCACAAAATTCCGATTATCTACAGCTCCGAAGAAAATAAAACTTTGGCAAGAATTATCAAAATAAAATTCAATGAGAATTCAAAGATTCCGGCCTTCTGGAATTCCCTGCCCGAAATGAATCATAATGAAATGGCCGGCTGGACAAAAAATCTGGGGCCGTTTTCATTCATTCTTCTGAAGGACAAAACCGATCTGCCGCGGATTCAAAAGAGAATCGAGCTCACCGCCAAATTAATTAAAAAATCAGGTCTTGAGGTTGAATTTGTTGAAATAAAAGGCCGCGACCCGCTGGAAAGAATGTTTTGGACGTTGGCTTTTGGCGATTGGATTTCATATCATTTGGCTTTATTCTATGGAGTAGACCCGACTCCGGTGGAAATGGTGGAAGAATTCAAAAAGCAGCTTGATTGGAAATAATACTTGACACAGAAATTGTTATTTGATATAATATAAGAATCACCAACATTCTCGGCTTAAGACCGGGTGAATCTCTCTAAAAACTAGCATTTTTCCTCTCTCTCATTCTTTTTACAAAAAAGCGTCCGCGGAAAAATACTAATAATAAGATCGGGTTGTTTTTTGATTTTTTAGCGTTTTTTAATATTTAAAATGGAGCCGAAGTGGTGGAATTGGCAGACACGCAGCGTTCAGGGCGCTGTGGACGCAAGTCCTTGAGGGTTCAACTCCCTCCTTCGGCACTAATGTGGAGACGCGTCCCGCAGCTGCGGGATGAAGAAATTCATGAGAGTTCAAGTCTCTCTGTCCCCACCATTTAATTCTCTTTAACATAAAATGTAAATCTCAAAGTGCAAAATTTTGGTGTCGCTTCGCGACAGATTATAATTTTAAATTTTGCACTGTCATTTTCCATTTTGATATTTACATTTTTAATTTACTATCGTGAACGAACAATTTAGCGGCGCGCGAAACGCGCCTCAAACTCAAAATCAGCCCGCGTCTCCGATGCAAGGGGCTAATACCGCGGCGCCCCAAGCGCCGGCGGCAAACACAAGATTCAACCAACGGCCGAGAAGAACAAACCGCAAACGGTTTTTTCCGGTTGGCCAGAGAATAAATACACAGCAACAATCACGCCCCAGAAAAGAACGCGGCGCTTCGGATAAAACCCTGCGAATTATTCCTTTGGGCGGCATGGAAGAAGTCGGCCGCAATATGACCGTTTTTGAATGCGGCAGCGACATCGTCATTCTCGATATGGGAATTCAGTTTCCGGAAGAGGATATGCCGGGAATTGATTATATCATTCCCAACGCAAGCTACTTAAAAGGCAAGGAAAAAAACATCCAAGCCGTCATTTTGAGCCACGGCCATTTGGACCATATCGGCGCGGCTCCGATTCTTTTAAGGCAGTTAAACTACCCCACCGTTGTGGGACGCGATTTGACTTTGGCCTTGGTTAAAAGAAGAATGGAAGATTTCGAGGAAGGATCGGCCAAGCGTTTGGATTATTTGAGAATCAATTCCTTGAGCGACAAATTCACTTTTGGAAACTTTAAAATCAGCTTTTTCCAGGTTGAACATTCGATTATGGACGCCGTGGGCGTGATTATGGAAACGCCGGCCGGAACCGTCATTCATCCGGGCGACTGGACGATGGATCCCAATCCGATTTCGGAAAAACCGGTTACCTACACGCATCTTGCCCAACTTCCAAGCCCCAGAATTTTGATGCTTGAAAGTTTGGGTTCCACCGACACTAGAGATAAACTGGTTTCAGAAAGAGAGATGTTCAATAACTTGGAAAAACTGATTGACGCGGCCCGCGGCAAAGTGATAGTGGGAACATTTTCTTCGCAAATTTGCCGCATCGGCTATCTCTTGGAATACGCCCAGAAAATCGGCAAAAAAGTGGCGCTGGACGGCTATAGCATGAAACTGAATGTGGAAATCGCCAAGGAATTGGGCTATATCAAAGTTCACAAAGACACTTTGATTCAGATCAAAGATATTCATAAATATCCAGACGACAAAGTGATAATAATTTGCACCGGGGCGCAGGGCGAAGGCAACGCGGTTCTTTCGCGCGTAATCAGCGGCGACCATCGATTCATAAAAATCCGCAAACAGGACACCGTGATTTTTTCTTCCTCGGTGATTCCCGGCAACGAACGCACAGTGCAAAGAATCAAAGACGAACTTTATCGCCAATGCGACAACGTGATCCATAACGAGATTATGGATGTTCACGCGAGCGGCCATTGCAATGCCAAAAGCATCCAGGAAATGCTCCGCCAGGTGAATCCGGATTATTTCATTCCGGTTTACGCCAACCATTATTTTTTGAAAGAAGCGGCGAAGTTGGCCGTCAATATCGGATTCAAAAAAGAAAACATTTTTGTTTTGGACAACGGCTCGGTTTTGGAATTTGGCCAAAACAGCCCCAAAGTTTTAAGCAAAAAAGTTGATACCAGCTATGTCTTTATCGACGGCTTGGGCATCGGCGACGTAGGACAAGTCGTTCTGCGCGACCGCCAAGCGATGGCCAAAGACGGAATGTTTGTGATTATTGTCACATTGGATTCCAAAAACGGAAAAATTCTTTCCAGTCCCGATATCATCTCGCGCGGATTCATCTATATGCGAGAATCGAAAGAATTGCTTTACCAAGTGCGCGAAAAAGTCAAAGAAATAGTGAGCCGCTCCACCGGCGCGGAAAACCCCATCAACGCCAATTACATCAAAGAAAACATCCGCGACAAAATAGGTCAATTCCTGTATACAAAGACTGAAAGACGGCCGATGGTGTTACCAGTCGTAATCGAAGTCTAGGGCCAACCTGCCCCGTGTCCGCCCCAAGCGGATTTACGGGGTGGTGCTTCCGGTTGTTATTGAAGTGTAAACCTTAAAAAAGCCCTCATCGGGGCTTTTTTGTTTAAACCTTTACATTCCTCCCCCGCTTGTGCTTTACTCAAATAATACACAGTTCTTTCCAACCTGCTATAGGAAAGGAGAATCCTATTATGAACAGCAAGCTGGATTCCATTGATGAAATCATAATTCTGGGCTTGATTTTGGATGAGCCTGAATTTATGGCTATCTTTATCAAAAAATGCCATGATCCGGCGTTTGCCATTCCCCAAGAGGACATTCAGCTCTTTGAAGCTCTCGGGTTCGCGAAAGAAGGAGTTATCATTCAACCCGTCAGACGTTTTGTCTTAAACAAATTAAGGATCCGAGAAGACGGGGTAATTGAAGTAAAGGTTATTTCAAACAACACAAAAAGGAGGTACTCTATGAGCAAAATCCGATGCCCGAAATGCGGCAGAACCGATTGCGATCACGATGCCAGACATTTGGCCGAAGCAGATGAAGCCGATTATCTCGCCGAAAAAATCTATAGACAAGGCAAACCGGTAGAAGAATTATCCGATCTTGAACTTGCCGAAGAACTCATAAGAGACAGTGGCGAAGATGGATACCGCAGAGCCATATGGAATAGTCACTATGATTCAGCACTAAATTCCTAAAAAAGAATAATTGAAAGTTGCACTATTTAAATAATTTACAAACTCATCGGTCGCTTGGTC
>Ga0076091_110_pt1 | contig 25828 bp, 23 predicted proteins | sample RifGroC1_FD_68120 | JGI IMG/M metagenome (GOLD analysis project Ga0076091, IMG submission 68120) | Parcubacteria bacterium GW2011_GWC1_43_12 | reverse complement strand
GAAAAACAAGGAAGGAACATCAATCAACTAAGACTCTTCGAACTTTGAAGGGCAATTACGCCCTGCGATGTCCGAAGGACTCGCAGGGTGATTAACAAACAGAATAAATGGGTGAATTATTTCTACAACTCCTCCTGCGCTACGCCGAAGGCTCCGGCAAGGCGAGCCTAACCTCCTCTTATCTAAGAGGAGGAGCGATAAGGATAAAGCTATCTGTAAAATCCCCCTTCCTCCTTCGCATAAAGCTACGGAAGGACGCAATATGTTGCAACAATTTTGTTTTTTATCGATCTATAACTTCAATCCATACAATAGTCCATTCTTTCGATTGGTGAAAAAGAGATAATCTTCTTTGGGCGATAAAAACATATCCTGCGCGTCGATGCCGATTTGTTCGAGCGAGCCGGCCAGCATCGTTTTTTCGTTGGTTTCCAAATTGATCTTGTAAATCGCGTCGTTCACGATGATTGTGCCTTTGTAATAATCATCGGGCCAAACGTCATAATTGGAAAATTCGGAATAAGGCAAGGCGCAAAAAATTGTCAGATTATCTTTGCTCCAGGCGCATTTATCAACGATTCCTTTGAGGTTTAAATCTTTGCTTTGAGTTCCGTTTTCATTAAATAATATAATCTTTGGGTTGCGGCCGTTGCTGTCCGTTAAAGAAGCCAGGATCTTATCGGTTTTGGGCGACCATTTTATGCTCAAGCCGAATTGATCGCTGATTATTTTTTGAAAATCCCCCGTTTGCGGATTGATGGTATAAACCAGGCCTTGGGCCAGGCCGCTCACGCGGCTGCGAATTGAAATTTTTTGGTCGCTTGGCCATTCAACCATCAAATCATCAATTCTGGTTTTAAAAACATTGCGCCAATTGCCGCCATCGGGATCCGCCACGCTGATATTACTCAAACCCGTTGAAGCGTCGGTGTATTGGTAGGCGATGTTTTTGCCGTTGGGCGACCAGGCGATTGATTTGATGCCGTCGTTAAGCGGCGAAGATTGGTTGGTTTTGTAATTGAACAAATATTTTTTGAGAACGCTGCCATCGGCCAAAAAGCTGATGACTTTTTCTTTGTCCGGCGACCAGAGGACTTTAACTAATCCGCCGATTGTTACGGAAGAAATTCTTTGCAAATTTTCGCCTTCAAAGCCGGATTTCCAAACATTGCCGTTTTCTTTGGAATAATATTTAACGGTTTTGCCGTCTTCATGAATCGCGGCGGCCATAACCTTTTCTTGACTCAAGGCGCGCAAAGAACCGCGGGTTTGCGGCGCGTTGGAAGAAGATGGATTTTTACTTCCCGACCCGTTTCCGCTTATATCCGCCGGAGAAGAGGGCAAAGCTCCGTTTGGATCGGTATCCGCGCCGCCGGGAGTTTCCTTGAAGAAGAAATTATAGACCAAAAAAGAAACAAGCGCGATGATAAGCAGGATTATTGAGGCGATGAATATTTTTTTCATATCTATTTGCAGGATGATTTAATGCTGAAATGGATGTGATCGTCATGATCTGAACAGGCTTTGCCGGTATATGCCTTGCCTTCGTTTCGGCAGTATTGGGGAAAACCGTTATAAAAAAGATCATCAACACATGGGTCGCCGCTTAAGTCTTTTGTTAATTGTTCTATCTGGTCTTTTGTCAGTGTCCAAATATTTATGTCCACTGCCCGATTTTGGCAATGAGCGGACTTGCCGCACGAAGCGCCGCTCACACAGGAATCGCCCGAAATACATCCATGGCTGCCATTGGTTTCTGTGACTATAATACTGGAATCCAAGGATGAAGATTTTAATATACTGGTAATTCGGGCAAATTGGGGGCTTTGTAAATCAGCAGCGATTTTTTGTCCTTTACCGTAGATTGCCTGTCCTGTTTCCGAAGAAGCGCCAGCCCTGATATAGACATTAGGATCTGTATTGAAGAACTCATCGGATGAATTTCCGGGTGTCGGCGGTTCGGGAATATTTACTTCTTTAAGATCACCCATTTTTAAATCGGTCAAATCCGGATTAATAATATAAAGGATCAGATAGGAGCTAAAAAGGATTATGATGCCTATAATTGCTCCTTGTATATAGCTTTTTCCCTTGCTAATTTGTCCGGGAATAGCATATAGAATTCCTCCGTAAATTATCACAGCCACAGCCAGAAATCCAATGAACGAAAAGCCAAAAATAAAGAGGTTGCGCACATATTCTCCCGGAGTAATTTTGGTAACGTCTGTTTGGTTGAGCCCGGGAATTTTAACTTCAAGAGGAATTTTAATTTCGAGAGTTTTTGATTTTTCATTGGTAACTGGTTCTTGAGCTAGAGCCAAAAACGAAAAACTCGGATAAAACAAAGAAACAGAAAAGAAAAGAATAAAGAAAATTTTTCGAAAAGACATTTCCATGGTGAATTATTTAAAGTTTCAACTCTGAAGTAAATTTATCTGATATCTATTATTAATTCTGTCCAGACGCGAAAGAGACGGTTATCGGTTGGCCATGAAGAAATTATTATCTTTTTTTGGATAGGTTCGGAAATATCGGCTTTTGGGATTTTTAAATTTAACTTATTCGGTTCAGTTTGCAAGCTGGTGAATGTTTCTTTATCGTCTATTTCCCAAGAAAATCCCAGATTTTTTAAACCGGTTATATTAAAAAATAATGGATGAGTTTCTAGCTTTATTTCCTCATCGGTTCGTGCAAAAACGGATAAGTTTGAATAGGTTTCTTTTTCTCGATGAACTAAAATTTCGGGCTCGGAAATTTTTACGCTTAAAAACTTTCTCCACAAAAGCTCGCCGCCTTTTTGATCGTAAATTTGCGATTCTATCTGATGGTAGGAGCCCGCTCTTTTTGTCGAGGTGAAAGAAAAAGATGATTTTCCCGCGCCGTTGGCCCAACCCATCGGATCGTCGTCCAACAGCCAGACATAATAAAGCGAATCGGGGTCCACGGCCGTTTTTTGCGCCGGAGCGACATAAACCGTAATTTTGCTGCCTTGGCTGGGCAGCGCTTTGCCTTCGTATTCAAAAGGAATAAAAGAATCCGAACTCCAGTAAAGCGAAAAATCGCTTGAAGCGGCAAAAACCGATCCTGCTTGGAACAGAATAAAGATTAGAGGAATTATTAGAATTTTGGATATTTTTATAAACATTTAATTTAAAATTGAAAAATCAAAATGGAAAACAGTTGTCATTGCGAGGAGTGATCCGAGAGCGACCAAGCAATCTCGTTCTTTAACAGCCATAGATTATTTTTCTGAAAATGGCGGTTATAATTCGGGATTGCTTCGCCCCGCTGCTGCGGGCTCGCAATGACATCTCTTTTTTAATTGTCTACGCTGTTTGCTTGAATTTGGATGGCTGGCCTTGCGGGAGCCCAACTATGTTTGATTGAACCGCGCTCGCGGCTTTCTTTCTCATATAAGCGTAAACAACAATCCCGATATTGCTCGGCAAAATTCCCAATGAGGCGAAATCAACCATTTTTGCCATCATAAAAGTGAGGAAAGGATCGGTTTTTGGAGAATAACCTTTTTGCCACAAGCCAAAAATAAATCCGGCCGCGATTTCCGTGACAATATTTAATATCGGCACAAGCCCCGCCAAATCAAACAAGGCCGCCAAGGCAAACATCATCCAGGGAAAAGAAATTTCTTCGCTCCCGCCTTCGCCGGAATTTTCATTTTCCGAATCTATTTGGTTTTCTTCAAGTTCGGGCATGGATTGCTTCTTTGTAATTCGGGTTTATAAGCTTCCTTCCCTTAAGATAAGGGAGGGTTAGGGAGAGTTATGAATAAAAATTTAAATTCACATTTATTTTTTCTAAGGAATTAACTCCCCCTTGCCCCCTCTTACATAAGAGGGGGAATGCATATCCATTATACCATCTTTTCCCTCTCTTCTTTTTCTCTTTCCATTTCAAGAATTTGGCGCGGATCGGAAGTGATGATTTGGTCTTCGGTGTAGGAAGCGATCACTTTGATGGCCACGTGCTGGCTTCCTGCAAAAAAGATTCCCTCCCCCACGCTGCATTCCAAGAGCAAATATTTTTCTTGGTCCGTTAAATTGAAAGTTTCTTTGATTACTTCGATTGTGGCCGGAGATTGGCGCAAAAGTATTTGCAAAGAAGAATTGGAAACGATTGGTTTGCCGTAGGGCGAAGTCATAAAATCCGCCACGTCTTGGGTTATGGTGGTGAGCCCCAGATAATATTTGCGGCAGCGTTTGGCGATGCCAAAAAGGAACGAGGCGGCGTCGGGATGTTTCATCATCACCCAGGCTTCATCCACCACGAGAATTCTCTTTTTCAATTCCGAACGGATGATGTTCCAGATGTGATGCAAAATTATATACATGGCGATCGGACGCATTTCTTCTTCCATATCGCGGATTGAAAAAGCCACAAGGGAAGCGTTCAATTGGACATTGGTTTGCTGGTTGAAAAATCCGGCGTAGGATCCCGAAACATATTTTTCAAGGCGGTTGGCCAAGGATTCCGCTCCGATCATATTGCGCAAAATGTTGTAAAGATCGGTTAAAAGCGGCGGAGAAATTTTGGTGAAATCAGATTCGGGAGTGATGTCGCGGCTGGCGTAGGTTTCGGTGATCGCGCGGTCAAGAATCGCGTCTTCTTCGGGCGTGAGGCCGCCAAGCATTATTCTCATAAGCCCCACGAGATTTATGATGGTTGTCCTTAAAATATCTCCGGGGTTTTCTCCTTGCGGCGGGGCCGGCAGATCAAAAGGATTCAAATGATGAGGGGAATTTAAAGAAATTTTCACGAACGATCCGCCCACGGTTTCGGTTAGATATTCATATTCGTTTTCCGGATCAATAATGATCACGTCGGTGCCCATCATGAGGGATCGCAAAATCTCGAGCTTTACCGTGTAGCTTTTGCCCGAACCCGATTTGGCGAAAACGCAGGTGTTGGCGTTTTCCAAACTGAAACGGTCGAAAATTATCAGAGAGTTGTTATGCCGGTTGATGCCGTAAAGAATCCCCTTGTCGCTCGAAAGAGTCGTGGAAACAAACGGGAAGGCGCTTGAAACCGGCCCGGTGTTCATTGATGTGTGGATTGAAAGCTTGTCTTGGCAAAGAGGCAGAGTTGAAGAGAATCCTTCTTCTTGCTGGAAAGAAGCGGATTTCATATATACCATCCCCCCTTCAAGCTGGGCTCTTATTTGATTTTCGGTTTCATCCAACTTTTTTTGGTCATTGGCAAAGATTGTGACATACACCCCGAATTTGAAAAATTTTTCCGTTCCCTGCTGAAGATTATCTCGCAATGTTTCGATGTCTTGGAGAGCCGTTTCAAGCATCGGGTCCCTCACCAAACCTTTTTCTTGTTGTTCTGAAATTTGCGATTGCACTTGCGCCGCTTTTTTGCGGAACTGGCCCATCACCCAGGCGGTGTCCACCGGATGAATAAACATTGAAACATTGATTTCTTCGTCAAGATTCAGAATCGGCGAAAGCCAATGGGTGTGCAGGTATCTGGGATAAGTGAAAATGAAAAGAGTTCGGGCAAGCTTTTTGCCGATTTCAATTTCATTAGAGCCGATTTTCATTCCCGGCGGCGCGATCAAGTCTTTCACGGAAAGATTCTGGGATTCCGGGGAAAGAATGTCGGTTTCGTTGGAATCTTCGGTGTTGGGTTTTTTTGAGAAAAAGTTGAATGGCATATGAGAGATTATTATGCGGACCTACGGAACTTATGCCGACTGCGGACATGCGGACAAAAGTCATTCGTCGGCTGATGCGTTTAAAACTCTTTTAGGGTGTACGAACTTTTGCCGGAAATTTACCAAAATCCCGAGTTTTTTGTTTAATACCGAAAGATATCTTTTTAGCTGGTAATATTCTTCTTTGCTTATAAATCGTTTTGCTTTAACTTCTAAAACCATTTTACCTTCTATTAAGAAGTCTACTCTGTTTCTGTTTCTTTCTCCTTCGAAAGAAGCGGGGAGTATTTTTTCTCTTTCATATCCGATGCCCGCTTTTTTAAATTTTTCTTCAATTGCGTCGCAATACTGTTTCTCGTTGCAATAACCTCCGAGTTCCCTTCTGGCAGAAAACAGAATTCCATTTATTTTATAAGATAATTCCTCGTAAATAAGTTTGCTTTCGCTTTTCGCATTTCCGTAGGTCGGCATAAGTTTCGCATATTCCGCATAATAATTGATTAATTTATCTCTTCCATCTTTAACTTTTCTTGCGAGCCGGTATTATAAATTTTATACAAAATTTCAATTATTTCTTGGTCGTTGAGCGGCGCGGCTTTGATGCCGATGCCGGCCAGCCCCGAAATCACAAAGTCCGCCCTTTGCCAAATCTGATCTTTCAGCTCTTCCCTTGTTTTTTCCTGAAAATCGCTTTTCTTTTTTGTCAGTCCTATTTTTTCCATGATGTTTTGCTCTTTGTTTTCCATCGGCGAGAGAGGAATAACCACAAGAAATGATTGGCTGATGATATTGCTTATTTGAACCAGATTTTTTATGAAATCCATATATTCGTCTATCTGGATTTTCAAAAGTTCGTTGGGCTGTTCTCTTTTTTTCTGCTCAAGGACGGCCAAGTAGGATGAAAGGTCGATTCTTCTGGAAATAACCGATATTTGCAAAGGAAAATCAAGGGAATTTAAAAGGCTTTGGTATTTGAAAATCAAGGCGTCTTGTTCATCGCTGGATTTCAGGGCGAAATTAATCGAAGATGTCAAAAGAATCGCTCTCATTCCGCCGTTTTTGAGATAAATAATCCCGTCTTTAATTTCTTCGATATCTATTTTTTGCTGAATCGGGGCAAAAGGCATATATCCCTACGAAATTATGAATTTATTACGAAAATACGAATTACTCAAGGTTTAGTATTCTTTTGTATTTCACGCCATCTTTGGCGAAGTTTGCGATTATTCCAAGTTTTATTTTTTTTGCTTTTAAATAAGAATAAACTTGTTCAATATGCTTGCTAGAAAACTTTTCATCTTTTTTTAGCTCTAATACTATTTTGTTTTCTATCAGGAAATCCATAAATAAATTTCCAATTTTTTCATTTTTAAAATATAAAGGCACAAATAACTGCTCCTGGAATTTGATTTTTTGTTTTTTAAGTTGAATGGCAACCGCATTTTGATAATATTTTTCCCTATAACCACTCCCCAATTCCCTATAAACTTCGAATAAGACGCCGATTATTTCATAACTTAACTCAGGATAAATAATATCTTCTCTTTTTAATTGTGTTTTTGTTCCCATTTCGTATTTTCGTAGAATTTTCGTAATTTCGTAGGGCTATTTTTTCTTCCACACGTATGTTTTGGGTTTTGTCCAAAAATTAAACCAGGAAATCATAAAGCTGGAAAACGGCCGGCCGTTTATTTTTAAAAACAATATCGCCAAGACAAACGCGATAACCGGTCCGCCGATGATGATAAAAATCCAAAGTTTCAGCTTGTACCAGGCCAAAGCCAAAAGAAGCCCCACGCCCACCACGAGAAAAAATTGTTTGAGCGTCAAGGGCCCCAAGATCTTATCTTCAACATCGACGAATTGAGGGAGATTGAACTGCATATAACCCTACGGAATTACGGATAAATACGGATATTACGGATGTAGGTTAATTATTCGTTTTATCTTGATTCCGTTTTTAGTGAAGTTTGCGATTACTCCAAGTTTTATATTGAATGATTTAAGATAGGCAAAAATCTGAGTGATCGTGCTTTTGTGAAATTTATCACCTTTCTTTATTTCTAAAATCAATTTATCTTCTATTAAAAAATCTAAAAAATATTTTCCAATAATATTGTCCTTGAATTTCAACGGTATATAAACTTGTTCTTTAAATTTAATTTCTTTTTCTTTTAGAGCTAACGCGATTGCTTTTTGATAATACTTTTCTTGATAGCCATAACCTAATTCATTAAATACATCGTAAAGAACTCCTATAATTTTATATGACAGTTCTTTATATAACAAATCCATTGTTTTTATCTGTATTATCCGTAATAATTCGTAATTCCGTAGGGTTAAGAAAGATCTTTTAAATTAATTACTCTTCCTTGATTTCCCTGATCTTTGCTTGCCGGCGGTTTTGGGGATTGGGCTGTATTTTGGGGTGTGCTGTCTTTTTCTATCGGCTCCAAGTATTTGTCTGTTCCGTTTGCAATCGAAGCGGACATTGCTTGCGGGCGGAATAGGATCGGCTCGGGTTTTTGCGTTTGAGGTTCAACCATCCCTTGATTTCCAAATATTTTCCTCTCCTCCCCCGTTTGTTTCTTCATTAGTTTTTCAATCGCGAAAAGTTTTGTTCGGGGAGAAAAAGGAATTGCGTAAGAAGGGCTGTCAAACGATTTTAAAAATTCCGAAATCAAGTTTCTTTCTTCGCCGGAAAGTCTTGAAGCGTTGGGGCTGTTGAAAAGATAATCGCTCCGGTCAACTTCCGTGTGGGCGTTTGATCCCTTAACGATCACATAATCGCGCAACCAATTGCGGATTGTGGGGCTTACTTTTTTTTCTTCTCCCGTTTCGGCGGATTTTATTATAATTGGCTCAAAAGTTATGAATTGGTCCAGAACACTTTCGTTTGTTTTGGCCGCTTCGCGAAGGGATTTTTGGGGAAGTTGAATATTTTGTTCCGGCATCTGGGGCGGCTTTTGTTCTTTTGCCGTCGCCAAAGATGATTCGGTTGATTGCGTTGGTTTTGGCCGGATCTCGCCGATTTGGTTTAAATACTCTTCCACCTCGGGCATATATTGGCGCAAAGGCAAAAACTGTTTTTTGACGACTTCCAAAGCGATTTCCTCGGCTTGTTCTTCGGGAATGCTCAATTCTCTTTCCAGGAGTTCCGGCAGGCTGGAAATGGGATAATCTTTAAGAGTAATCCAGCTTGTGACTTCGGCAAGAATCGAATTTTCATCTCCTTTTAGATTGAACTTCTCTGCAATTTCTCGATTAGCCGTAGCTGATTCTTGGGAAGCCATCCAGTTCTGAACTTCAGGAGAGAGTTTATTGAATTTAATTTGCCATTCATCCAATTGAGGCGGGGTTTCTGTTTCTCTTTCCGGGTTTGCGAAAAAATCTTTTTTAAATTGTAAATTATCGTTTGAATTATTCATGATTAGCTAAATTTATGGTGTTCCAGGGGGATTAGGTTGTCCTCCCGGAGGCGCTCCTCCGCCGGGCTGATTCTGTTGCTGTCCTCCGGTTGTTCCGCCCGGAGGTGGCGGTGGGTTCTGCGCTCCCCTTTGTCCTCTTCCTCCGCCTCTTTGTTTTTTTCTGCTTCCTGCCCAGAATTGATCGTTGCTAATAAAATCAATATTGGCCTGATCTCCGCTGTGCTTGATTCCTTGCATTATTGTTTCTTTTTGCAATCCGTTCAATTCCCCTCTGATTGCTTGCAATTGGCTTAGCAAAATGTTTTGCCCAATAAAATCAAGATCGATCGGACTTCTGACGTTTGCCATAACTTCGGGGCTCATTGCTTGGGTGTGCGCCTTGGCGGCTGCTTCATCAACGCTTCCATTTGCATTGGTGAAAGCTTGTCTTATTTTTCCCACATTATTAGCGAAATTTTTTCTTATATTTTCCAATTCGGCTGCGGGAATTGTGCTATTTGGATTTTTAACCAGCTCCATCATAGAGGCTTCCCAAGCAAGTTTCATCTGTCTGGGTAGTCCCTTAAAGACATCAGAAAAATCGGTATCTCCGAGATTTTTTATTACCTGTCTCAATGCTTCTGCGCCAAGAGTAAATGTTTGATTCGCGCCGGGTTGATTTGGAATCGGATTGCTATTTGCGTCTGTTGCGACCAGATTTTTATTATTCGGATTAAGCGAAGCATATGCTCCTAGCGCCCATTGGGAAATTTTACTGCCCTCAATGGCTCGTTGGATGGCTTTCTTCTGCCTTTCTTCGTCTTGAATCACTTCAGGGCGAAGTTCTTCCGCTTCTTCAAGATCTTTTCTCCTATTAAATCCTTGGAATGTATCCATTGCTGCTCTTGCGTCTTCAACACTCAATTTCTTCATGCCTCGGGCCTTGATTTCTTCCGCGGCTATTAATTTTCGCACTCCCATGGCATGATTCATCTCATAAGCCATGGCTTCGGGAGACATATTTTTGATTGATGCTCGATAGGCTTTGTGTTGCGAGCGATCTTCCGCTTTTTCTTGGATTTGCACGGCTTTGGATTGCATTCTGTTTCCAAATCTTGTCAGTCCTATTCCGGCGAGAGCGGCTCCTGCCGTTTTGGTAATTCCCGGCGCGTATTTATCATAAGCAAACTGTCCCGGACGCTTGCTCCAATCTTTAACCTTTTTGTTTGCCCAACCGGTCATTTGGCCTGTGAGTTTGCCGGCGTGTCCGCCGAGTTTTTTAGCCGGTTCAAGCCCGGCCAGCATTATCATTACGATCGCGATATATTGAAAAATGATCCATGGCTCTTTGTAGAATCCCGAAGCCATCACTCCTTGGATATTTTCTTTGTAAGGATTGGCTTTGGTAAGTCCTTCAAATGTTTTGTTTTGGGCTATTGTTAAGGCCAAATAAATGAAAAAAGTGTAAACCGGCGCGAAGAAAACCCATTTAAAAAATTCGTCTTTCCATTTTCCCCAAGAAAGCATTTCTCCTCCCGGAATTTTGACAATCAAAGAGACCAAGGCCAAAGGAAGAAAGATAAGCTGAATCCAGATGATGACTATCCGGCCGACCAGAAGCAAGGCGAAGATCAAAAAAAGGAACGTGGCGATCGCAAATAGTATCACGGCGAATAATTGCTCGGTTATCATAAGCAAAGTCGGGCCCAGCGCGATATTTATCGCTTTTTGAAAAATATTATTATTGGCTTGCAGATCGCTTGTGTCATAAATTCTGGCAATCTGAAGGGCATTCATCAGCTGGGAAGACATTCCTTTGTCGCCGCTGGCGGCTTCAACGAAATAGTGAGTGAGAATTTGGGAAAAATCGATTATGATTCCGGCAAAAACCAAGCTGAAATTGATAAGCAGAGCAACGCCGATAAGTTTTGGCAGAAGCTTGTGATTGACGTTTCCCACTTGCAAAACGGTGCCGAAAGCCATAAAGAGTAAAATAATCGCGAAAGCCAGATTGCAAAGATCGCGCGTGATGCTCCAGCCGATTTGGACGATTGAAGCGTGGGTGAAAGATCCGATCGTCAGAGCCGTATCAACCAGATAACCGGCGAATTGGATCAGGACGCTTAGCAGTTTCATTATCAGCCACAAGATTCCGCCGATAGCCGTGAATAGAAACGGAATCCGCATTTCACTTGTTGAAGTTTGGCTTGAAGAGACAGATTTAGCCGCTGCGGCATTGGCTTCGGCATCAGTTGCCCCTTGATCTTTGGCCTGGTCTTTTATTGCATCAAATTGGCCCTGAATAGCGGGGCCAACAGGATTTGCGCCCATTTGCGCTTTTGCGTTTTCCGCGAAAACAAAAATCCCTCCCGCGATAAGGACTGAAAATAATATTCCAAGGATCAGTTTTTTGGGAATTCTATTTTTCATTATTCAGTGTGGCATATCCACCAGTCTTCATTTTGTAATACGCTCACCATATGGCTGGGTATTGTTTGTCCAAATTTGGCATAAATTTCTCTGGCTTCGGGAGCGGCCAAATTAATATTTTTGACAACCGATTTGGGCAGAGATCCGAAGAAATGCGCCAGAAGATCTTTTTCTATGTCGGTGATATAACATAGATCGCTTGTGAGTGTGTTGCCGGTTCTTTGTTCTTCGGTACATTTGGGAGAAGGCCTTATCGGGTCGGTCTGCGAGATTCCTCTTAAAGTTTCTGCGTTTCCGGCCTGGTCGGCTATTTCCGAAGATATTTCTTGGATTTCCCGGTGAAGTTGCGGCAGATTGGTGTTTTTTGAATCGTTTATGGAGACGGACATAAAATTTCCTTTGGAATCTTTTTGGGCCAAAGCGGCTATAACTATTTTTGTTTTTTCTATCGCATCCGATAAATTTTTATCCATTATCTCTTTTGCCGTTGCGGCGGCTATTGCCTGAGGCGTGTCTTGGGCTAACTCCGGAGGCAAACCGGGCATATCCAGCTGGCCCGTTATTGGGTCAATATTTCCCATTTTTAAATAGTCTTCTTTGGCTTTATAATAATTTTCTTCAGATGTTCTGAAATTTTCTATTGAAGCTAAAGCCATTTGAGTTTTTGCTATCTGTTCATCAATTCTGTCTTGGCCGGTTGTTTCATTGGGCGAGAATCTATATCTAAGATCCTGCAGATAATCATTTTGCAGATTGAGGATTTGAGGCTGTTTTGACTCCACTGAAATTGCGCAGGACGAAGGATCGGGATTTAGCAAAAAAATTATTTGGCCGATTCTGTCGAATTCTATTTTAACTTTGGTGGTTATGGCGTTTGTGGCCGGATTTACGACTCCGCATTTTGGAAAATCATGAAGGGTTGAAATTTTTGAAGGATTGGAAATATCCGTCATTCTGAAAGCGTCAATTTCTCTTTCTTCCAATTCATATCTCAAAAGTTCATCGACGGCTCCATTGCAGCCATGGCTCACAACCCAGCCAAAAGAATCGAGAACCAATTGCTGTCTCTTTAAATTCTCTTCCATAAATTTTAAATTGGCCCGGCCTTGTTTTTGGAGCACTGCCAAATTTTGATTGATGCGATTCAGTTCTTTGACAAATGCTATGGTGAGATTTTGATTTTCTTGGGTGTCCGCGTACATTTCGGGGTTAACATTGACCGATGGCGCGCTATTTCTGATGCTATTTTTTTCATCATCATCGCCTTTTATGATCGATCCCAGGCCTAAAATTCCGTTTCTCGTTATTCGGCTGATTCCCGCGTCTACGATGGCTCCCAAATATTCATTGAATTCGTCAGCCGAAATCAGCCAGTCGATATCAAGTCCGGCGGTTTTTGCCGTTGTGTCAGCGACAATTTTACCGGGAGTGCGGGTTTGGGTTTCAGAACATTTGCAAGTGGCGCCGGCGTATTTTGTCTCGTCGACTTCCGTTTCTTTTCCATTTTTCCATCCTCCTGTCGGCGCTTCTTCCGTCCATATTGTTTTACCACTTCCGCTGGTGCAAGTTCTTTCTACGCATACCTCGTCTCCCAAAAATCCGGCGGAAGAAATGGCTTTTTGCGTCGCGTTGTTCAGGGCTTTTTGCGTTTGTCCGGATAATTGATCAACTCCAAAAAAATAGGCGCCATAGAGATTATTTTGGCCTTGCGAAATCTTCGCCCAAGTCTTCCATCCGTCGTCGCCGAAATCCTTATAGAAATCGGAAAGATTTTTTTCCACTCCTTCAAGCGTGCAAGCGACATTTTGATCAAATGTTGTTTTTGTGGCTTCAAGAAGGAGAGAAAGACTGGGTTTGAAAGTTTCGCATAAATCCAAGTGCAAGTAATCTCTAATAAAGTTTCCCGCGGCATCGTCAACCACCTTATTCATATATTTTTCCCAATTGTGGATATAAAGACTCTTGCCATCTGTCCCATTAATCCAATCCACTATATCATCAACGAGAACATCCAGCATTTTTTTGCGCAAGACATTCCACGCGGCTTTAATTGCTTCCACATACCAAGCGTGGCTTTTTTCCCATGCGGCAACTCCGGAGGTTATGGCATCGCTGGCTTTTTCGTATGCCCAAGTTACCTTATCCCAAGTCCATTTGGCGGCGTTCAGGAAATAATTCGCCCAATCCCCTCCCCAGGCTTGCGCTTTTTTTTGGGGAATGGCCAGTCCCGCGAAAATCAGATTAAAAAGCAAAATGGCCAAAAGCCAAGAGGCCGCGGTTTTTTTAAAAGCACTATTTTTAATTGCCGGATTTTTCATTTTTTAATGTTGGTCAATGAACAGAGACAGATCGGAAAGCCAATTTTTTATATCGCTTGAAATTTTTTCCGAAGCTTGTATGGCCAAATTGGCTTTCAGCGGATCGGAATTTATGCTTTTTATTCCATCATATATTTTTATGAGGGAGGAAATTATTTCCATTTGGCGGGTGTGCAAGGAAAATATTTCGCTTGGCACGGCCAGTTCTTTCAGATTGTCGTAGGCTTTTTCATAGGCCTTTCTGTATTCTTCCAGCGTGGATAAATCGTTTGAATAGATGGCATTTAAAAATAATTCGCTTTCGGATTCATAATTTGTTCGTGGCGATTCCGGGAAAGCCGCAAAGGCGGCCGCGGCATATTTTTTTATCGATTCTCTGCTGTTATCGCTGGAAATTTTAATTTGAGATTCATTGATTTCCTCCGGAGCGAAATAGCGGGAGCCATTGGAAATTATTTCCGAAATGGAATTTTGAAGACCGGGGTAAGCGGCAATTTGTTCTTGGGAAAGCAATTCCCCTTTTTCATTGAACGGCCGGATTTCATTGTTCTTAATTTGGTCGGCTAACCGTTGCCGCAGGGCTTCGGTTAGATTTTGCGGCAAGGGACGCGGGGTTTTGGGATTCGTTCCGGGCAGTTCGTCTCCGGGCGCTTTTTTGGTCGGGTCGTAGCCCGAAGCAATCTCTTCTCCGTCCAAATATCCATCGCCGTCCGAATCCGGCTTGCAGGGATCGGTTTTATGGATTTGGATTTCTTCCCAATCTTTCAAGCTGTCGTCATCGGAATCTTTTTGCGCGTTTGAGGCATCCGGCTGGCAAACTCCGGCGATGATTGATTTGCCGTTCAAAATATCATCCAGTTTGCCGGCTGACCCCCGGCCGCTTTTTAAAACCAAATAGCCGCCAAGAAAAACTCCGGCGAATAATATAAAAATCGCCGTCGCAATGCTTAACTTTCGGTTTCTCTTTTCGCTTGCCATATTTTGTTTTAATTATACAATAATTAATGTAAAGCCGCAAAAGAAAATTTTGGCGGTTATCCACATAAAAATCATAATGCGAACCTGCGAAATTAATGCTAACTTTGCAATATGGGACGAACTGCGAAAATAAATCTTTCTTCTTGCCTCTTCCCCTTTTCAAGGGGAAGTGCCCGAAGGGCGATGGGGTAATTCTTTGATTCTAAATTAATTACCTCACCTCAATCCTCTCCTTAAAAAGGAGAGGAGGCAGGGGTTCATAATGATGAAAAAAAATATTTTTATCTTGATTTTGGGGGCAATCGCGTTGGTTTTGACAATTTTGGCCGCGATCGGGCCGGCAAAAGAGCGGGTTTGTTTTGATAAGGTTTGTTTTAAGGCCGAATTGGCCGCAAGCGATTATGACCGCGCCCGAGGCTTGATGTTTAGGAAAAAATTGCCGGAAGATTCCGGAATGCTTTTTATATTCAAAGACGAGGCTGCGCGTTCTTTTTGGATGAAGGACACTCTAATTCCGTTGGATGTGATTTTTATCGGCGCGGATAAAAAAGTGGTTTCGGTTTTTTCCGATGTTCTTCCGTGCGAAAACGATCCGTGCCCGGCGATCAATTCGGGCGGGGGTTCAAAATATGTTTTGGAAATAAACGCGGGGTTGGCCCAGAAATACGGGATTAAGGAAGGAGATGGTGTAAAATTTCTAATTCCCAATTTCTCCTCCTTCGCCCCTCGATAAACTCGGGGCTACGGAAGGACGCGGTAATTTCCAACAAAATATTCAATTTCTGAATTTATAAATCAGTCCCGCAGCTGCGGGACACCTTAATTGGAAATTGTAATTTGGGATTTGGAAATTAATTTCGCTGATTAAATTATTTACTTAATTAAGCCTATTTCCTATCTCCACCCACTCTTCCACCTCCAGTGTTTCCGCTCGGCGTTTGGGATCGATATTGAGGCTTTGCAAAACATCCAAGATTTCTTGCTTGGATTTTTTTAATCCCCTTTCAAGATTTCCGGCCAATTGTTTTCGCGGGGCCAAAAAGCCGGCCTTGAGGACTTTGAAAAATTTCTCCGGTTCGCCGGGAATTTCTTTTTTTGGTTTGATTTCAATTATCGCCGAATCGACTTTGGGAGAAGGCCAAAAAGATTTTTTGGAAACGGAGCTCGCGATTTTCGGTTGGGCGTAAAATTGCGCCGAGGCCGCGAGCAAAGACATTTTTGGAGGCTTGGCGCAGAGGCGCTCGGCCACTTCTTTTTGAATCATTAGAATCATTGTTTGGGGCTTACTCTCCGATTCCAAAAAGGTTCTGATTAGGTGAGAAGTTAAATAATAAGGAATGTTCGCCACTATCTTGTATTTGTCATTCCCGCGAAAGCGGGAATCTAGACCCGTAAATTTGGAATCGACCTGGATCTCCGCCTTCCCTCCTTCGCGCAAGGCTACGGAAGGGCGCGGCGCGGGGATGACAGAAGAAGATGTGGATGTGGCAGAAGGGAATATTTTTAAAATATCGCCTTGGATAATTTCCAGATTTTCTATTTTATTTTCCCGCGCGATGTTTTCCAGTATCTCGGCCAGTCGCTTGTCTTTTTCCACCGCGATCACTTTTTTGGCGCGTTTGGCAAGCTCAAAAGTCAAAATGCCAAGCCCCGGCCCCACTTCTAAAACGATATCTTCTTTTTTTAAATCCGCCGCTTCGATTAGTTTTTTCAAAATATTTTCATCAACTAAAAAATTTTGGCCCAAGAGATGGTTGGGAGAAAGATTATATTTTTCTAGAATCTTGCGGGGGTTTGCCATGTCGATTTATAAATTACAAATACGCGCGGATGCGCGATTGATGATAATTTCAAAATTACAAATTACAATTTCCAATAAAATATCCAATCCTTAATACCTAATTTCCAAAAAAACTTTCTCTGGATTTGATCATTGGACATTTGAAATTTTATTGGAAATTAGAAATTAGGACTTAAAAATTATTCAAAGTTTGTCAAAATTCTTCCTTCTCAAAATTTATGTATTCGGCCAGGCTTTCGGGGATTTCCGAAAGGAAACGCGAAGGAGAATTAACCATGGTGGAGCCGAAAATTTGCCGCGCCCGGGCGCAAATCATATAAAGCTTTTGTTTGGCGCGGGTGATGCCCACATAACAAAGGCGCCGTTCTTCTTCCATTTGCCAGGCGTCTATCAAACTTCGGCCGTGGGGAAAAATTCCTTCTTCGCAGCCGGCGATAAAAACGATTGGAAATTCCAATCCTTTGGCGCAGTGCAGCGTCATCAGATTTACGAGTTCTTTATTTGTCTCAACTTCATCTCGATTGGACATAAGCGCCGCTTCTTCCAAAAACATTTCCAGTCCTTGTCCAAGCGGCGAAGAATCATATTTTTGAGTTACCGTAAAAAGTTCTTTGATATTTTCCCATCTCTCCTCCCCTTCTTCAGGGCTGGCCGAGGAGCGGCGGAGGAAATTTTCATAATCGGTTTTTTCAATGACTGATTTTAATAATTCGCTCAAGGGAATATTTTTTGAATTTTCTCTCAAGGACTCAATGAGGGCTTGAAAATTTTTCCAAGCTTTTAATTTCCGCGGAGCAAGCCCGGAAATCAAGACTCCGGAATTTTCTCTGATGAATGTTTCGCAATCGGTTTTTGCCCCGAATCCTCGCGGCGGAACATTGACGATTCGCTCAAGGGAAATAACGTCTTGCGGATTTTGGATGTATCTCAAAAAAGCCAGCAGATCTTTTATTTCTTTGCGATCATAAAACTTGAGCGACCCGACGACTTTGTAAGGAAAACCGGCTTTGAGAAAAATTTCTTCAAGCGCCCGCGATTGCGCGTTGGTTCGGTAGAGGACGGTGAATTCATTGAGTGAAATTTCCGGATTTTTTCTTTTAATATTGATGATTTCCTGAATTATGTACGCCGCTTCTTCTCTTTCGTCTCTGGCGCCGAAAAGAGTTATCGGGGAACCCGCCGGATTTTCCGTCCAGAGTTTTTTTTCTTTGCGCATCCGGTTATTGGCGATCACATGGCGCGCGGCTTCGATTATGTTTTTTGTCGAACGGTAATTTTGTTCCAATAAAATAACTTTGGCGTCGGGATAATCTTTTTCAAAATTCAAGAGGTTTCGGAAATCCGCTCCCCGCCAGCTGTAGATGTTTTGCGAATCATCGCCGATGACAAAGAGATTGCGATATTTTTTAGCGAGCAAATTTATGAGGGTGTATTGCGCGTGGTTGGTATCCTGGTATTCATCAATCAAAATATACTTGAATCTTTCCTGGTATTTTTCCAAAATTTCTTTTTTGGCTTGAAAAATTTTAACCACTTTCATTATCAAATCGTCAAAATCGAGCGATTTGTTTTCTTTGAGCTTATTTTGGTAGAGAGAATAAATTTTGGAAACTATCAAAGGGAAAAAATCTTGAGCTTGGGCGGCATATTGGTTTTCATCCATTAATTCATTTTTGGCGGCGGAAATCGCGTTTTGAATGCTTGAAGGATTAAACTGGTCTTCCGAAAGGTTTATTTCTTTGAAACATTTTTTGATCAAATTAAGGCTGTCTCTGTCGTCGCAAATACTGAAATCCCGCGTGTAGCCGATATGCGCGGCCTCAATCCGTAAAATCTTGGCGCAGATGGCGTGAAAAGTTCCCAGAGTCGGCAATTTGAAATCTTTTTTGGCATTCAAGCTTAAAAGGCTTTTTATTCTTCCTTTCATTTCTTCGGCGGCTTTATTGGTAAAAGTAACCGCAAGGATGTTTTCCGCCGGGGTTCCTTGCTCTATCAAATAGGCCACTCTTTGAGTCAAAACTCGGGTCTTGCCCGAACCGGGTCCGGCAATTATCAAAATCGGACCATTTATGGCTGTTACGGCTTCAATCTGTTTTGAATTCCCAAGCGGGAATCCAGAAAATTAAGATAAAATCTGGATTCCGGCTCTGCCTGCTGGCAGGCCGGAATGACAATAAGCGAGTTTCGTAATTCAAAGTAAGTATAGCGTTTAGAATCAAAAAGGCAAAATGATTTTTTAACCTTTTCATCTGTGGATTTTTTTCTTGACACTAAAGAGCCAAAAATGATAAGTTTAGGGGGAAAAACGGCCGGCATCAAGCTAATAAGAGCTTGATATAAACATAATTGATTCTTAAAATCTATTGAGCAATCAACAACAAATCTCGGGAAATGCGCCCAAAAACTATTCTCGGGCTATTCATAAAAGAGTCTTATCGGCGCTGATTGATTATCTGAAACGCCAAAGAAGGTGTTTTACGGCCGCGGCGCTTATTTTGTTTGTCTTTTTTGGCCTTAATCTTCTGAAATCTTCGGCCGATACTTTAGGCTTGGACAAATACAATTTGTTCGATAAAGAAGAGATAATAGGCGAAAATTTGATAGAAGAATTTTCCAGCAGTCTTTTTACTCGCGAGCTTCTTAACAGCGGCATGGATATGGCGGCGGCGATTATGCCAACCGCTCATGCCGGCGTTGACTTCTCCGCTGATGATGAAATGGAGCGATATTATTTTGATACGGTGGAAGAAAATGGAGCCCTTATCTCTCAATCCAATCCGGTCGGCGCGGATATATTCAGCGGCTTGAGAAGAGACGCGATTATGTATGATGTTCAAGAAGGAGACACTGTCTCTGATTTGGCCGTAAAATTCGGACTGACTTCCAATACTATTCTTTGGGCTAATAATCTGCGGGAAAAAGACATAATAAAGCCCGGCCAACAGTTAGCGATTTTACCAATCAATGGAGTAAGAATAAAAGCCGCGAAAAACGATACTTTAGCCGGTTTGGCGAAGAAATATAACGCTAAAACCGGTGAAATTATAGCTTTTAACCACTTGCTCGGAGAGGGATCGTTGGTTGCCGGTAACTATATAATTATTCCTGATGGAGAAATGCCGGCCTCCGCCACTGTTTCCAAGCCAAAAACCAGCGCGCCTAAATTTGCCACCGGCACGGCTAAAGCGAATAATTGGCTGATTGTTCCAACAAGCGGATATAACTGGGGTCTTTTGCATAACTATAACGCGGTGGATATAGCCAATACTTGCGGCACTCCCGTCTATGCCGCGGCTGCCGGCAAAATTATTCTTGCCGATGCGGCCGGCTGGAACGGCGGATATGGAAAATATATTAAAATTCAGCATCCCAACGGGGTGATCACTCTGTATAGTCATGCGAGTCAATTGCTTGTTGGTGTCGGCGATGAGGTTGCTCAAGGACAATTGATTATGCTTATGGGAACAACCGGCAGGTCTACCGGCTGCCATTTGCATTTTGAAGTGAGAGGCGCGACCAACCCCTTGGTAAGATGATAAAAGATTAATAAACATTAATAAAAGTCCCCGAGAAATCGGGGACTTTTTAGTGCCAGCAGGCAGAGCCGGAATCCAGATTTTATCTTAATTTTCTGGATTCCCGCTTGGGGCGGGAATGACAAATCGGGTGTTTCGTAATTCAAGGCAATATTTAATTTTCAAACAAATCTTTCTTTGCGGAGTTTAGATATTGAAAATTAACCATTACGCTCCTCTCTTATTTTGCCTTTTTGAATAATCTTCAACAGCCTTGATATATTCTTTTTCTCCGAATTCCGGCCAAAGGACGGATGTGAAATAAAAATGAGAATTGGCGGTGAGCCACATCATAAAACCATTGGACCAATGAGGTTCTCCCCCTGTTCTGATAACCAGGTCAACGGGAGGAAGATTTTTTGTCCAGAGGCTGTTTTTTATCGTTTCTTCGTTTATATCTTCTTTTAAGGAAGATATTTTTTTAACAGCTTCAATCATTTCGTCTGTTCCGTTATAGGCAAGCAAGAAATTCAGCCGATATTTTTTATAATCTTTAGTAATGTTTGCAAGATTAATAACCGATTTCTTAAGCTTTGTCGGAAACAAAGATTCCCAACGGCCAAATGCTTCAACTCTCACTTTATTTTGATGGATAAATTCGCTTTGGCTTAATTTATTAAAATTAATTTCCAGAAGCTTGAACAAGAAATCAACTTCTTTCTTGCTTCTTTTTTGGATATTGTCTCTGGAGCATGCCCATATCGAAAGACAATAAACTTTGAAATCCAAGGTTGCCTTTAATATTCCATTAAAGTTTTCAGATCCTTTTTTATGCCCCAGAAAAGATGAACCCAAGCGGGAATCCAGAAAATTAAGATAAAATCTGGATTCCGGCTCTGCCTGCTGGCAGGCCGGAATGACAATAAGCGAGTTTCGTAATTCAAAGTAAATTAGGATTTGCGGATAAATACAGATATACGAATGGATTTAATTTAAATTTATCCGTATATTCGTAAGTGTCTGTAAATCTGTAATTAGTTGAATTTGTCTTCATGCGGACGATACTGAATCGCTTCGGCTATGTGATTGGCTTGAATATGATTTGATTCTGATAAATCCGCGATGGTTCTGCTTATTCTTAAGATTCGATGATAAGAACGAACGGAAAGGTGAAGATTATTAATAGCAGTTTTGAGAATATTTTGTCCCGTTGAATCAATTTGGCAATATTTTTTCAAATGCTTTCCGCTCATTTCCGAATTAGTCAGAATTTTTTCTTGATCGAATCTTTTTTCTTGAATTTTTCTTGCCTTAATAACCCGTTCTCTTATAATCCGGGAATCTTCCCCTGCTTGCTGGCCTGTCATCTTGTCAAATTGCATTGGCGGCACTTCTATGTGCAAGTCTATTCTATCAAGCAATGGTCCTGAAATTCGGCGTTTGTATTTGCTTATTTGTCCAGGAGAACAGACGCATCTCTTTATTTGATCGGTTAGATAGCCGCAAGGACAAGGATTCATTGCCGCTACAAGCATAAAGCGAGCCGGAAATTCAAGAGCCGAGCTGGCTCTGGCGACAGTAATTATCCCGTCTTCGAGAGGCTGACGCAAAGATTCAAGCACATCCCGGTGAAATTCGGGCAATTCATCCAGAAACAGGACTCCTCGATGGGCCAGAGTAATTTCTCCGGGTCTCGGATGATTGCCTCCTCCCACAAGCGCGGCCGAAGAGGCCGTGTGATGCGGGCTCCTGAAGGGGCGGTTGGTTACTATGGGTTCGGTTTGATTAAGCCGTCCGGCAACGCTGAAAATTTTAGTCACTTCAAGAGCTTCTTCAAAAGACAGGGGAGGTAAAATAGTAGTTATTGTTCGGGCTAAGAGAGTTTTTCCGGTGCCGGGAGGACCGCAAAAGAGGATATTGTGATGTCCGGCAGCGGCAATTTCCAAAGCCCTTTTAGCGTGTTCCTGCCCTCTTATTAAAGACATATCGAATTCCGATTCTATTTCCGTATTGAAGCTTTCTAAATCGGCTTTTGGTTCTGGCGGCAGGTCTGTTTTACCTTCCAAAAATAAAATCAACTCTTCGAGGGATTCTATTCCATAAATATCCAAATCTTTTACCAGAGCCGCTTCAATCGCATTGGTTTTTGGCAGGAATAAGGTTTTAAACCCCTTTTCTTTAGCCATAAGAGCGGCAGAAAGCGCTCCGTTAACCGGTCTTAATTTCCCTTCAAGAGATAATTCTCCTATAAATAACTTTGAATCAACATCCGGCACTCGAATTTGATCGGAAGCCAATAAAAAAGCGATGGCAATGGGCAAATCATATGAAGGTCCTTCTTTCCTGATGTCCGCCGGAGCAAGATTTACAATAACCCGGCGATTTGAATGATGAGGCGGCGAAGCTCCCGAGTTTTTTACGGCTGCCGAGACTCGCTCTTTAGCTTCGTTGACGGCGGCATCAGGCAAACCGACGATAGAAAACATATGAAGACCAGGAGCCATATCGACTTCCACTTCAATAGGAAGGCAAGAAAGGCCGACAATAGCGGCGGAAGAGACTTTGGAAGACATATTCCTAAAAATTTCCAATTTTCAATTCTCAATTTCCAATATTTCTGAATTTTTAGCTTATGCTTAAAATTCAGAATGTTTGGGATTTGGTCATTGGATTTTGGACGTTTTATTAGAAATTAGAAATTGGAACTTGGGAATTGGAGACCTTATTCGTATTATATTCTCAATCCCAATAAAAAACACCCTTTAAGGGGTGTTTTAACGGTTTTTTCGTATTTATTTGTTGCATTTCACGCAAATCTTGGCTTCCGGCATAGCTTCCAATCTCTTTTCATCTATCTCTTCTTGGCAATTCTCGCATCTGCCATAAGTTCCTTTCTCTATTCTTTCCAAAGCGGCTTTGATTTCAGCTAATTTTATTTCCAAGGCCTGTTCCATTGAAAGGTTGCTTTCGTAAGAAGCCACCTCAAAGGCTTCTTCGTCGGAACTTTGGGTGCCGTAATCGGGAAATTTGGCATCATAGTCATTTTTAACCAAGGGATCTTTTTTAGCTATGGATGACAATTCTTCTTCGAGTTTGTTTTTCCTTTCTTCAAGCTGTTTTTTGAATTTTTCTATTTTTTCTTTTTCCATGGATTTGATCTCCTTGTATTTATTTATTCTTCTATTCCATTCTATCTCTTTTCGCGCGGCAAGGCAACAAAAAAACCCTCAACAAGGGTTAAAAATGCGGGTTTTGCGCTTTTTGGCGTAATGAGGGGCATTGAAAGCCCAAATTTATATTACTTCTGGGGCCAATGCCCCTCAACCTCTCTCGATTATACCCTTTCAGGCGACCTTCCGGGCCTTTAATTTTTTATATTTGAGGCCCTTTTAGGCACGACAATAGAGAAAGGAAACCACTATTCGGTTCCGCTGACTGTTCCTGCTATCGCAGGCTTTGAAAAGAACTAATAAAAACTTATTAAAATATTTGGCAGTCAGCCGTGAACTATTTATAATTTACCAATTATTAGGCAGATGTGTCAATAAAGATATCCACAGAGTTAAAAATTCGAAGCGCGAAATCCGTCCCGCGGCGGCGGGACGGATTTCGGATTTCAAATTTCGGATTTTTCCATTCTCTCCATTACTTCAAAGCTTTTTGAATTGGGATGAAACATCAAGCATGTCGGGCTGACGCAGATTTGGTCGGCCGGTTCTATTTTTAAATTTGAATTTATCCGGCGCGATTGCCGCTCCCCCGCTTTTTTTTCCAGCCAATCTCCGAATTTGTTGGAAAGAAGAAATTCAAAAATTTTAACCAGGCCGGCGAAAAATTTTATCTCTTTTAATTTTTGCGATTCGCTTCCCGGCCAAGGATGCGCATTTAAAAAATTTTTAATCCAGCAATTTTGTTTTTGAAATTTTTTGAATATTTCATCGTCTCTTTCAATCAAAAGTTTTGCCCGTCCGTATTCCTGGGCCGAATAGAAATTTCTCGGTTTGGCTTTTTCTGAAATTTCCAAATATTCTTCCGAAACGAAACAGTTCAGGCAGAATCTGTTTTCGGTTTTTCCGGCCTTACGGCGCATTCCGAAAATTTCGCAAAGCGCCGTAATAAAAAGACGCGTTGACCAGATTCTGTCTTTCCGCGCGATAATCAATAAATCAAAATCGCTTTTGGGGGAACAATTGAAAAAATTCATTGATCCCGTCAAAACTATCGCTTTGAAAAAAGGCAGGAGAAAAAGCCATTTGATTTTTCTTTTGAGAACTTTCCATTTTTGCTGGCTTATTTTTATTTTTTTGATTCGCGAGGCGGTCGGATCTTCCTGATTGTTGGGAAATATCAAGCCGTTTTTTTGCCGGATCATATTTTTGACAATTCGCGATTTTTCAAGGATTTCGATCGTGTCAAAAAAAGATATCTTTCCGCTTTGGGCGGAAAGATATCTGTAAAGTTCAAGCTCTGCGAGCGGCCTTTCCAAAAGGCCGTAAAATTTTATTGTTTCAATGACTGCCTTTTCTTTCTCATTCATTTGATTAAAAAATTATTTGCCCGAAGATTCCAAAATTTTATCAATCGCCGCGTACATGCTTTGCTTGGATGTCGCGACAACCAAGAGATTATTGACTACGGCGTAATCGAGGGAAATATCGGAAGTCGGCAAATTGACATAGCGGATGGAAATTCCTTGATAAATATTATCTTGGAATTCCTTGTTGAGAGCAATATCTATTTGGTTGTTAAGAAATAATGAATCAAGCTCCTGCAGGATGGAATTTTCTTTGATTTTTATAGCTTGCATCAATTGCGAACCGTCCTGAAACGGATATTTGACGGCAATGGCCGCTCCCGCCCGGTTATGCGGCGCGAAAGGGGTTGAAGACGAAGATTGCTGGCTGTAAATAAAGAAGGAAAACTGTTCCGGATTGACAAAATCAATATCCGTGCTCGTTCCAATCGCGTTAAAAAACGTTATGTTGAAATAGTCCGTTATTTCTTTAAGGGTCAAAAAGCTGTTTTCGTTATTTTTGAAAATAACATGTGAAAAACCTTGGTTTCGCGAGGTGTTTGTCAAAATATTGATCGCTTGCTCTCTCGAGGCGTCTGTTGCCGGATAATCAAGAATTGAAATTTCCGTCCCATCCATTAAAAATAATGGATTTGGCTGCGGAACGGGTGTTGGAGTGGAAGTTTGGAAAGGAGCAGGCGTGGGAGTATTTTGAGCAGTCGGCCCTTCGCCTTGTTTCTGCCACCAATACCAACCGCCTGCCGCCAAGGTTAGGGCGATTAAAATCAAGCCGATAGCCAAAGCGAGTTTAAAGCCGGATGATGATTTGGCCGTGATTTTTTTAATTTCTTCTCCCGGCGGAACCAAAGGTTTGACGGGAGGAACGCTCGGTTTTTTTTCGGCTTCCGTTTTTACTTCCGGTTTGGAAGGCGCGGAAGGATGATTTTGCGCTATTGTCGGAGGAATAATCGGTTTTGGCGGAATCGGAGGCGCGGCAGTTTGAGGCTTGATTTGTTCTTTGAGCTGGGAAAGCGCGCTGTCAACATTTTCATTTGCCGGATAAATCTGCGCCGTTCCTTGCGCTTCGCCCGGCGCCGGAACGAGCCGATAAATTCCCGCAAGATCGTTTTCCTGGAATGAGGCCGATGCCTTCCCGCCGTTTGGCGCAAAAGTAATCTCTCTCTCTTTC